>JACKQG010006815.1_pt1 | contig 11825 bp, 12 predicted proteins | sample 8237621 | NCBI WGS metagenome assembly JACKQG01 (sample SAMN15677084, study PRJNA649215) | marine metagenome | biome: marine; feature: Black Sea; material: saline water; isolation source: suspended particulate matter (SPM) from the Black Sea western gyre | collected 2013-06-09/2013-06-10 | depth...
GGGGTTAGGGGGATGAGTTAAATATGAACAATTGATCTTTCATGGCTGCAAATGGAATATTAGGCAAATATATCATTTCAAATTATGGTGATTCCGCTTGACCAAGTTAGGGTTTATAATTTTCTTTCCAGAACACTTTAATCAAATGCTCTTTTAAATTTTTTCTGTATTCCTTATTTTGTTTTGGGTCCCATAAGTTGAGTCCGGTTTCAAAAAAGCTGTCCGGCAGTTTTTGTTCTTCCCATCGGGTCAGGCACTTTTCCTTATATTTTTGTACCGAAGCTAAAACCCTTGCCGGCACACCTATGGCGATACTGTTTGGTGGAATGTCATTTATCACAACTGAACCTGATGCGACTATTGAATTGCTGCCTATTTTTATGTTGGGCATTAGAATTGCGCCCCTGCCGATTACACAATTATCTTCAATAATGATAGTTCCAAATACATGAATGTTGGGCATTTCATCTCTAAATAGCCAGACACCGCCATCGTGTGTTACAAATTTTACGTCTGTAGCGATGGTTACATGATTTCCAATTTTTACCAGGTAAGGCTCAGAACCAATAGATGTGGGAATAATACTACAATTCTCACCAACCTGCGCGCCCTGTTTACGGAAATATTCGGCAATTGTAAATCGATCATATTTGTGCAACTCCCAGGATTTTCGAATTTTGCCAAACACATCACTGAAAACATTCAATATGCTTTTGATATTCATTTAGAATCCTTCTCTTCCTCAACGATTAGTTGGCTAAGTACACTTACCATAATTTCGTAACCCTTTTCATTGGGATGGAGACCATCACGGGAAACCGCATTTTTTAAATATCCCATTTCATCAGACATCGCTTTTGCATAGTCGAGATATTCAAATCCGCTTTTTCCGGCATAATTTTTAAGCCAACTATTAAATTGTTTGATTTCTTCCGTTATATCTTTGGACGATCTTTTTATGTCAAATTCTTTTGTAACCGGGATAATTGAAGCCAGAACCGGTTTTATTCCATTTGCCACGGCTAATTGCGTCATCATCAACACATTGTCTCTTGAAACTTCAAAAGGAATATCACGAGTAATATTAATTGCGCAGAGTTTGATCACAACCGCTTTTGGTTTCAAATCAATTACATCACGTTTGAATCGTAATAAATACTGCCCGGAAAATTGACCTTTAATCCCCATATTAATAAAAGGAGAATTTTCAAAATATTTGGATAGCTCCCAATCTTCCGTGATAGAAGCGCCTAACAGAACTATTTTATCTTTTTGATTGCTGCTCTCTGATAAACTCTTATTAAATTTTAATACCCATTCTTTGCTTGCCGACCAGGCTGAAACGTAATTTTTTCTATAAAAATATGCTTTGTAAACAATAAAAATACAGGCAAAACTAACTAACAGTAATAATAGAATAACAACAACCAACATTTGGCTCATAAAAAATCCTTTTCTTCGTGAATAAATCTCAACGTAGCAAGTGGCAGCAATAATCGCACAACCAAAATCTTACTGCTTCTGCTTCTGCCACTGCAACTTTTCCAACAAAACCTGGATTTGTGAAAACCAAAAAATAATCGGAATTAGCAGAGCTACAATTCAAACTTCATTTATCACCATAAATTTGAAATAAGCATCCTTAAATTTAACAAAACTTTTGCTCTCGCTTCTTTAAGTGGTGAAAAAAGTATGAAAACAGTTTTAACGATGATAATGACATCTCTAATAAATGTCCAGTTTTGTTTGTAGTATAAGTCAATTGCCAATTTATCCCGCATAATTTTAAGATAGTCACTTTTCAAACTGTCGCCATCCAAAAGCTCTTCTTCGTTTCGATATTTGATTTGGGCATTCCCGGTAATTCCCGGCTTGGTTTTTAAGATTTCTTTTTCTTTTTGTGAATAATATTTGATCCAATCGGGTGTTTCCGGTCGCGGACCCACCAGGCTCATTTCACCTTTAAGAACATTCAACAATGATGGCAACTCATCCAGCTTTGTCTTTCGAAGAACTGCGCCAATTTTTGTAATTCTCGGATCAGCTTTTGATGTAACTGATGGTCCATTATTCTCAGCGCCATGGATCATTGTACGAAACTTGAGCATGTAAAACAATTTTCCATGCAAATCAGTTTTTCGTTGATCCCCATTTCTTCTTTCATTCTCATAATTGTTAATATTTTTTCGTCTGTCTCCATTCCTCCTGTTTATTTCCATTCGTTTTGCCGGAAAGAAAACAGGTCCTGGCGAAGTGGCTTTAATGAGAAGACCTATTATCAAAAACAATGGAGAACAAAGTACTAAAAAAATTAATGAGATGACAAAATCAAATATTCGTTTTGCTAACATGACGAATTCCTCGTTTTCAATTTCAATTGCTACCTCATTTGTACTTCGAGCGTTTCTTCCGTATGAACGATGCTCTTTTCAAATTCATAAATCTCATCCATAAGACTTCTCAACTTATGTTCTTTAACATACCACTGATAATATCGTTTTATCCCTTCATCTAAGGTTGTCGTTATTTCAAACCCTAATCTCTTTTGCGCTTTTTCGATATCTGGCTGCCTGTTTATAATTTCCCTGCTTTCCACCCGAATGCCATCTCCGAATGTTTTATACTCGGGTGTTAAATCTTTATGAGACAACTTGATAATTCTCTCCGCTAAATCATTAAGCGTGCATTTTTGTGTATTACCAATATTAAAGATTTCACATTTATTCTGCGACAACGCTGCCGCTAAAATTGTCCCTATAATTGCATCCGAAATGAAAGTGTAGCTTCGTGATTGCTCTCCGTCCCCATAAATAACAGGCGGCAAATCCTGGCTTACCCTTGAAATAAAATTGGACATAACAAACTTCTCAACTTGCCTGGGACCATAAGCATTGAAGTATCGAGGGATCACAACCTTCATATCATTGTTCAATGCGATTGATTTACAATATGCTTCACTGGCTAATTTACTCACTCCATAAACAGAGATTGGAGAAGGATCATCATCCTCAACTACGGGGATTCTACGTGGATTACCATATATTTCTGATGATGAAGCAAAGATAAATTTTTGAACCTTATTTTGGACTGCCGCATGTAATGCACTCCTCGTGCCCATCAGGTTTACTTCAAGAACATCTTCGGGGATGTCGATGATCTTCTCAACTCCCAGAATTGCTGCGTAATGGAAAACGATATCCATTCCCTGCATACTTCTACTGAGTTGTTCATAATTTTTGATATCTCCATAGATTACATTGTTTTTGCCGTTTCTGTTAAAATTGTCAAAAATTTTCACATCCGCGCCAAGCTTCTCAAGCCTGTCAACAAGATGTGAACCGATAAATCCGCTTCCACCAGTTACCAATACTTTTTTACCCCGAAAATACTCCTCGGTTTTGCGAAGATTTTCTTTCATACACATAACACCGACCTCATCGTTTATTTTGACTAAAATTATACACCACTTTTTTAATTGCTGCAGCGATGTCTTTGATTTCATTTTTTGTAATTGAAGGATACAATGGTAAAGTGACCAAAGAATTGCACACCGTTTCAGTTATCGGCAAATCGCCAGGAGCTGTGCCATATTTATTGCGAAAATAACTGAACAGATGAATAGGCAAATAGTACACGCCGACTTGAATTCCTTCTGCCAATAAACTTTCTAAAATTTGATCTCTTTTACCTGCTAATTTTTTATCCATTAATTTTATTGTATAAAGGTGAAAAATATGGTTGTTTTCCGCCCCGGGCAATTCAATTTCTTCCACTTCTTTTAATAAATTTGAAAGATAAACTGCCATCTCCTTTCTTTGTTGATTCATCTTATCTAATTTTTTCAACTGTTCAATTGCCACCGCAATATTTAAATTACTAAGATGAAAATTATACCCCAATTGTGAAACATCACACAGTCCTGAAACAGCCGGGCTGTTCAATGAAGCGGTAATGCCATGCGCTCTTGTAAGCCGTATCGAATCCGCCCATTTTTTGTTATTTGTAGTAATAATGCCTCCTTCACCTGCAGTCATGTTCTTTGTTGCAAATAAACTAAAGGCTGTTAAATCGCCAAAATTTCCAATTTTTGTTCCGTTGTGGTTTGCGCCGATTGCATGGGCTGCATCTTCAATTAAAAACAAATTGTGTTTTTGTGAAATTTCACGCAGCGCATCCAGGTTTACCGGCAGACCGGCATAATGAACAGGAATTATGGCTCGCGTTCGATCTGATATTTTTTGTTTCACATCTTCAACAGAAATATTAAATGTTGCCGGATCAATTTCAGCAAACACCGGTTTCAGTCCTGAATATTCTGCTGCAAACGCAGTTGCCACAAACGAAAGAGAAGGCACAATGACTTCATCATTCGGTTCGAGATTCAGTGCATTTACAGCGAGATGAAGCGCGGCTGTGCCTGAGTTCAGCACAATTGCATATTTCGCTTTTGTGTAATTGCAAAATTCGGCTTCGAGTTTTTCCCTGAAATTTCCCCGGGAAATGCTGCCGCTTTCCAAAACATTTCTCACAGCTTGAAATTCGTTTTCACCTAATTCTAATTTAAAAATAGGCAACATCTGTTCTCTTACGGGAATTCCACCATCAATTGCTAATTTATTCATTGCTTTTGTCCTGTAATTGTTGATAAACCCCAACGCACTAAAGTGCAGGCGAAGGCGAAGGAAAAAAATCCTTAATCCTTTAATCTTTTCCCTTACTTCGCCTTTGCCTTCGCCTCAGCCTTTTCGTTGTCAGAGTTAATTGATCTGGATTATAAAAAGCTTTTGTGTAAAAAACGATTGATATCCTAACTATAAAGTTTCTGTTCCACCATCTTAACTAATAAAGGATCTTCGGGTGTCTCTAATTTTAACAAGGCAATTTCTCTGCTCAAATAACCTTCCCTTACTAATTTTGACAATTCGGACGCGTAAGGATGAAATCCGTAACGCTCTTTATGAATTACATTCCCCAGGGCGTTCAGCAAACAATTTGTCGAATTCGCACCCGTATCGCCAGGGCTCTGCCAACCCAACTCCTTAATTCTTTTATAAATAGTTGCTTCATCATATTCCAAAAATGCCAGCGGGCTGATGTTATATGGAAAATTATTATTGTTCTCAAAATCATTACGGTCCAAAAAATAGTTGTTAATTTTTTTACCCACAATGTTTTGAAGCGGTTTTTGAATGGACTCCTGCATCTGCTTTAGCATTGTTGGATTATTTTTGAAAATCGATGCGCTAATTGGCGTTTGCCCCGGGGACCAGCCATAAGTGATAAATGGTATTTGCTTTTCAAGCGCAATCTTCAAAGAGATAAATTTCACCAATCCCACACAGGTTGTACAAATGGTGCTGGCGCGCGCTAAGGTCTTTTGGGAATACAGCCCATTATTACCGCTCTCGATAAATATTTTTTTAAGAATATCAAAGCGTGGTTTCATTATTATATGGTCAACATCTAAATTTTCCACCACTTTTCCAATATTCCTTAACGCGACAGGTGAGATAAAACCATTATCAAATGTTATAGCTAAAATGTTTAATCCGTATTTTTCTTTTAATACAGTCAATGTGAAAGTACTATCTTTGCCGCCGCTATAAGCCATCAAACAGTCATAACTGCTTTGATTTTTATATTCATTGACCAGGTCTTCAAATTTTTGTTCGTATCTCTGTTTTGTTTGTTGAAGATGTTCCTGCCCCTTAAAAGCCAAACAGGAATTACAAACGCCATCGTCATTAAAAGTTATGCCGGGGAAAGTTTCCGGTAAAACACAATTAGTGCATCTTTTCATTTTTATTTCCTAATTTATTGATCGTTTTTTTTCTTTTTTGGTTAACTTAATTCTGCTTTTTTAATTTTCCCGGAGGTGGTTTTAGGTAGTGATGATCGAAATTCCACCATTGATGGCACCATAAAATCTTCCAAATTTTTTGAACAATACTTTTTGATTTCTTTTTCCGAAAAAGCTCTGCCATTACTTGAAACAACAAAAGCTTTTATCGCTTGCCCCAATATTTCATCATCAGTTCCAATTACAGCCACTTCAGAGATGCCTCCCATTTTATAAATAACATTTTCCACTTCCTTTGGGCTGACTTTTTCTCCTTTCGTTTTAATGATATCATCCTTGCGTGAGATGAAATAAAGATATCCTTCTTCGTCCATTTTAAAAAGATCACCCGTGTAAAGCGCTTTTTCTCCCGGAAATAATCCAGGTTTTAACATCTCGTCTGTTTCTTTGGGGAGCCCCCAATATCCTTTCATAACATTAGAACCCCTGACAACCAATTCTCCAACTTCTCCGGCGCCAATCCGCTCACCCTTTTCATTCACCAGGTAAACCTCTTCGTTGGGCATGCCTTTTCCCACAGAATTTGGACGAACATCTATTTGGTCAGGAGGCAAGTAAGAAACCCGTTTACACTCTGTCAGTCCATACATACAATAAATTTTTGTTTTCGGAAAGATCTCCCGCAACTTTTTTATATGGATCGAGGGTAAATGAGCTGCGGTATTAGAAATATATCGCAAATGGCTGAAATCAAAATCTTTCAAACTTTCTAATTGTAGTAAAAGCACTGCCATTGTTGGTACAATGGGAAAGCCGGTTACTTTTTCTTTTAATATTTTATCTATTATTGCAAAGGGGTAAGAAAAAGAGTGCTCCAGGATAAGCGTCGCTCCCATTTTAAAAGCCATCAACATCTGGTACAATCCATAATCAAACGATAGCGGCAATGTATTGATAATAATATCATCGCATGTATTTTCCAGGTATTGTGTGATAGATGTGGCAGCAGATATAATGTTGCTATGGGTCATCATTACTCCTTTTGGAAGTCCTGTAGAGCCGGAGGTATAAATGAGCGCTGCCAGATCAACATCAATATTTTGGTTGTCCGGTTGTGTAGCCGGGTAATTGTCGAAAACATGTTTGAATGTAAAATGCTCAATTTCGTGTTTTTTTCCCAATGATGTATCATTTGAGATAACCATTTTGAGTGGAAGTGTTTTTTTAGATGAGAAAAGAATGTTATTCACAAAAGAGCTGCAAACAAAAGCTTTTGCACCACTATTATTCAAAATATATTTTAATTTATCAGTTTTTGTGCTGTGATTAATGACTATGAAGACACCACCTGCTTTTAACACGGCAAAAATTGATATAACCACTTCGACGGAATTAGGCATGTAAATGGCTACCCGGTCGCCTCGTTCAATTCCGGAATCAATTAAAGCATTTGCCAGTTGGTTAGCGTATTTATTGATTTCCTGGTATGTCAACCGCCTGTTTTTAAAGATAAGCGCTTCCTTTTTTGGAAATTTTTTTGCGCTATTTTGTAGAAAGTCATTGACTAACATAAGTTTTCAGCTTGTTTTTTTTGAATAAATGTAGTAAGGTTCGTTATTGAATCAAGATTATCCGGAATTATTTCTTCATCATTGACTCTGAAATTGAATTTTTCTTCAACAAAAGAAACTAATTCCAACACTCCTGTTGAATCGATAATGCCTTTTTCAATGAATGAATCATTGTTATTAAAGGTAACATTTGTATTTCCAAATAAAAAATTTTCGTTTACAAAATCCCGTACTTGAACATCTACTTTCATTTTGTTTCTCCCTCATTTGTTGCAGTAAATGTCATTAAGATAAGCGAAATGAGTGGCAGCAGCAGTTGCAGTGGCAGTAAAGTCTTTGTCTGCTGCTGCTACTGCAACTGCTGCTTTTCAAATTTAACATCTTAACTTAATGATATTGATTGCATTATTTTAAGTTTTGAAAATGATTAAATCTTACTTATAATACTTGTAACCATAATAATATGGTAATACATTATTCAAATTGTTTACTAATAAGTTAAGATTTTTTACACCGGCATCCTGGATTAAATCAATTGCTCTTTTCACTATTTCTCTTTGTGTTTTCCCTGCTTTGATAACTAATAGTGTTGTGTCTGCTACCAAATTTATAATCAGGGAATCGTTAACCGGAACTATTGGCGGCGTATCAATAATTATTGTTTCAAAAACCCATTGTAACTCAGTGAAAACACTTTTTATCTTATTTACTTTTAACAATCTTGTGGCGCTGCCGTTTGAATTGCCGGCAGTAATGACTTTTAGATTCTTTATATCGGTATTTTTTATTGCTTCTAAAGGCTGAATTTTACCGCGCAATATATCTGCAAGTCCTGTTTCCTTTTCAATTTTTAAAATTTTGTGAATTTGTGGCCGCCTCAAATCACTATCAATTAATAGTGTTTTACCATTCCCATACCTGGAGCAGGTAATAGCCAACAAGGTTGAAATAGTACTTTTACCTTCTCCGGCTGTAGCGCTGGATATCATTACATTTTTTATTTGCTGCGAGTTATTCAGACTTTGGATCTTAGAAAAAATGCGTCGAAATTCTATTGCCTCAGGAGAGTCTGTTTGAAATTTTGAAAAAAGAGGATTTTTATGTGATTTTTGTTTTTTCACACGTTCGCCCCGCAAAATTTAATTAAAATTATGCTTATAATAATTGTGACAATAACTAAAGCGGCAGACACGGCAACCCTGGTCCGCGATTTGTTTAAGAATTTTATGTTCGGGACAGCGCCTAAAACTGAAAGCTGTAAATAGTTTTCTATTTCTTCTATTTCACTGAATGAATTATCGAGCAATTCTGCGATACTAAATATGCTGAGACTGACCAACATTGCCAATAATCCACCAATGATCACAATTTTTTTTCTGCTATTCGTACGCTCCATTGGTCTGGTTGCCGGTTCGATAATCTTAAATTTGTAATCTGCTTCACGTTTCTGAAGCGCTTCACCAATGTACGATCCTTGTGAATGCTTTAAAAAAGTATTATACATATCCCAATTTGTTTCAACTTCGTTTCTATATTTTGTCAATGTTGCTTCCTGAATCGGCTTTTGAGCGATCGCACTATTATGTTCATTTATTAAATTGATTAATCGTTGTTTATTATTATTTAACACATCTAAATCTCTTTTTGTCATCTCAGCTAAAATGACTGATCTAAATATATCATCTTTCTCTATATTTAAACTTGTACTAACAATATCTCTAATTTCTTTTGAGATCTGTCGTCTCAATATATCGACTTCTTCATTATTCCCATTTAATACCAGTACAGGGGCTTGAATTTTTTCATTTAATATTTTTTGTCCCAGGGTGCGATATTGGGATTCCAAATTAATAAGATTTTCACTCACCGGGAAAAAATATTCAAAATTTCCTTTTGTCAGCTTTAACTTTAATCTTTCTAACTCATTTCTTTTTTGCGCGCTATCTTCATTGATTGAATTTAAAAGCGCGTTGTATTTTTCTAAATCTGCTCTGGATGACACGGCTGAACCATTGTTTGAGACATTTATTAATGATTGTTGATATCGTTCTAACTTTTCTTCTGAATTTTTTAGTTTAGCTTCATAAATTCTAAGCTGCTGCGCATTAAAGTCGATAAGCTGATTAATTCTGTCATTATCATTTTCAATAACTTGATTCATGAATAATTCAGACATCGTTTTAACAAGCATATAAGCTTTATCCTGATCATCACTCTCGGCAGTTATTGTTAGAAAATTATTCCGTGAAGGTTTTATCGATATCTGTTCTCTCAGGTTTTCTACTAATAGATTTTCCAGTATTTCATCAAAACTTAAATGGGGATATTGTGCCTGAATTGCTTGTGTTTGACCTTTAAGGTTGTTATTTTCCTTCAAGTTGAGTTTGTTAATTAATTCAACCAAATTTTGTCGCCCTAATAATACTCGTTTTAAAACATCTATCTCTTCGTTTGAAGTTGCATTAAGCGCTATCCTATCCAGGTTTCTTGAAATAAACTGTGGCTCATCGATATGGATCGTTGTTGAAGATTCAAAATAGGGCTTCTGTTTCATTGCCAACCACACTGATGCAGCGCAAATTAAAATAAATGGGATGGCAACCATATATTTTCTTAGCATTAGCTTTTTGAAATATTTTCGCGGATTAAAGCTTATGTTAATATTGTTTTTCAAGACGCTATTCTTTTTTTTTAAAAGTTATTATTGGGAATTAATTATTTCCAGTCACTAATTCATAGATTAATGCTGCTGATACGACAGGCATAACTATTGAAAAAATAATAGTTCCGAACAATCCTTCTCTTATTGATTTCTTTCTTGGTATATAAACAGTATCCCTGGTTTCAAGTTTGAAAAAACCGTTTCTTGCTCCATTCACGTATCGCTTGAGATTTACTCGTATCACTTTGCTTCGATTGCCCTTTGTGCGACGAATGACTCTTACATCTTTTAATTTTGCTTCACTTGTTGGGCCTCCCGCTGTAATAATTGCTTGAAGTATATCAACACCCTGGTCAAAGGTATGAATACCGGGGTCATTAATCTCACCAAAAAAATAGATTTCCGGGCGCTGCTGCTGTGGGGATTCTAAACCTTGACTTCTATTTTCGCCTAAGACCGCAGATAAATGGATATTATCACCGGGTTCCAGTTCCGGCAGGCGGGACAGCTCACCATTTTTTATTATCTCTTTTAAATTTACCGGAATAGTTGCGTTTCCTTCTCTTGAGCCGCGAATGATTAGAACATTGGACAGATTGGCTGTTTCCGTGGGACCACCGGCTTCGGAAATAACACTCCACAAATTGGGTATTTTTTCAAATGTATATTTTCCCGGGTTTGCAACATGCCCGGTAACGTAAACTTTATTGCTTTCATATTTTAATATCTCAACAGATACCTGTGTCAACCGGACCGTATAAATGGAGAACTCGGATATGATTTTTTGAGCAAGCTCCCTTGTGGTTAAACCAGCTGCTTTAATGCTTCCCACAACAGGCAAGGATAGGTTACCGTCAAGCCCAACTTGCGTTTCCCTGTCTAGTTCGGGCTTGTCAAGGAAGGTGATATGTAAAATATCTTCTGCATTAATTTTGTAATTCTGTGAATGGCAAAGTGAAGCAAAAATGAAACTGAACAGTAGAATTAATTTCAACGTATTTTTTATAATTTTTTGTTTTTTCATAACGACTCTTATTGGTTAAAATGTATTTATTAATCGATTTAGGTCACTACCCATATAAACGAATTCCGAACCATTTTTAATCCACTCTTTTTAAATTATCTATAGATCATGATTAATCAGTTAAGATAATATTTGTATATGAATTATATTAATGACCATGTTGATTTAGTCCATTTTTAAAATCATAACCCCAACATATTGGCATTTTAGTTTTATAAAGGCATTAAATCAAAAGGGTCATTAATATTATTTTTAATTTTGATTGATTTTTCAAAATTGAGGGAGGTGTACCTGGTATTGTTGAAGCTTTACTATATCTAAACAATGCAGTGGAACGAATAATAAAAACAAAAGACATGCGGCTATAAAACGAACGAGCTTCTTTCATAAGACACCTCACAAATATCCAATCGTGAAAAAAATTATTAGATATATTTCCCAACCAATATAAAATAAAATTCGTTCAGCAGGTTTCTTTTTATTTGGCGTCATTAATATAATCAAAAAATATTTTAAAAAGTAAAAATTTCGATGAAGCCTTGTAAAATATGGATGAAGTGAGGTAAATCAGAGATGAAAATATCGATTCTATGTTGGAATAGGGGGAGAATAAAAAAGCCCCAAAAAACCGGGACGATAATTTGTGTCGTCTCCCGGAATCGACTGAAAAAGAATCTCACCTGCCAGTTGGTAATTGGCGTCAACCTAACGTTTCAGACACATCCCTTAACTCGTTATATTGACAATTAACAGGATAAGCCAGGGGGC
>JACKQG010006816.1_pt1 | contig 11822 bp, 9 predicted proteins | sample 8237621 | NCBI WGS metagenome assembly JACKQG01 (sample SAMN15677084, study PRJNA649215) | marine metagenome | biome: marine; feature: Black Sea; material: saline water; isolation source: suspended particulate matter (SPM) from the Black Sea western gyre | collected 2013-06-09/2013-06-10 | depth...
TTATACAAAAGCGGCAGTATCGAGATGGTGATCCCTTCCCTCAAGGCATTGCCTTCATGATCAGTTGTTTCTTCAGATACTATCAGGGAATACGGCACATAATTTTTCAATAGTTTTTTTGGCTTTACCACAAAAGTATATCCCTGCTCTTTTTGTATGTTGAGTTCAACCTGTTGGTTATCTTCGGAGTTAACAAGCAAAATGGAAATATTTTCCATGGGAATGATCTTGCTGAATTTTATTCTAAACTCTGGAGATAAAGTTGTTACTGTTTGCCCGTCCTCATGGGAAAGAGAATCCAGCTCCAGTAATGTTGTATCGGGCAACTGCCTGTTGAAAAAACTCATCGTATCAAGTGCTGTAATATTATTATTAAAATCGGCAACATCCTTTAACTCAAGCAGATAGGAATTTGTGTCAGGAACTCCGGTAATACACTCAATATTAGAACCGGTTATTATATATTCATAAATTGGCAGTCTGCCCTTTGTGATATGATCAATTATCCTGATGGAGCGGACTTTCTTAATATCCTCACTAAAACGCATTGTGAGACGCTGGGCGCTTTCTGCCACAACTTTATTAAGTGCTGGTTTTGTGGTATCTTGTAATGCAAGGGTAAGGGTAATCTCGTTTTCAGGACCATCCAATTTTACAATTCTCTCATCAAAGATTTCACGTTTTTTATCAACATCTGAATTTTTATTTTCATCTAAAAATGCGATAACCGAGACCTCTTCAGAAGGAAGATTATCAAAAGTGAAATTCTGAAGTTCTTCAGCATTTTGTGAGGTGATAAATATTGTATCCTGAAAATTATAAATCCGCACAAAATACATGCCTTGTCGAATAGTAGCTCGTTCATCCAATTCCAGATTAACGTTCAATTTGTGTGCGGAAATGCTGTCTGAAGTAGAAAAAATAAGAGAATGTGCTTTCTCAAGTGAATTATCTCGAAGGTCTTTGCACCGGGTATCCACAGTAAGCATATAGGTCTGATCATGCTTGAGCTCTTCCTTGAATATGATCGTTACACTCTGCTTACCGGAAGTGATCTTTTTCTTCATCACTGGAGGATAAATATGAAGTGCATCCTCAAAAGAACGTTCGTCAATAGTCTCCGTAAAAGTGATCGTTATCTCATCATCATGGAAATTCGTTGCTAAATTTGCCGGTTCAAAATCGATGACCTCCGGAGAGGTTGTATCTTTGGGTCCTCCAGTGGGAGGTTTATCTTTGCCGCAAGAAAAAACAGTCAAAATAACAATACATATTACTAATACAAAAAGTACCTTTTTCATGTGAGAAACAGAAACTTGACGAAATTTTACTGTCAAGATAACTTAACAAGAAGCCAATGAATAAAAGTAATTACTTGACGACTTTTTTAAGAAAAATTGTTTTTATGTAAAATAATATGGGGGCTTACATGAAAAGAAGAATTTTTGTGATTGCCATTTTGGTAACCGTTCTTCTTGTTTCTCTGGCAAGTATTCAGGGATGCGGCAAGAAGAAAACCGGTGAACCCGAACCGCCTAAAAAAACTGAGGTTACCAAGCCGGGAGAGCAGACAACAGACACAACTCAACCAGCTCAGCAAACAGTTACTCCCAAAAAAGTTCCGCCTCAGGAAGCAAAACTTTACGAACTTCAGGTTGCTGCCAGTCCGAGTTATGCCAACATCATCACAGAGAAGAACAAACTTGCACAGTACGGATACGAGACCAAGATCACGACTACCAAGAAAAACGGAAAACTGTTTTATCGTCTTCGTCTTAAGGATCTATACTCAGCACCCGAAGCTAATGAATTGGGAAAACAGCTTAAAGCAAAATTCCCATCAATCAATGATTATTGGTTAGCAAAAGTTAAATAGACAGTTCACCACACAATTATGATCCCGACATTCTTAGTCAGAATGAAGGGATTTTTCTATCTTTATGAAGAAGGATAAAGAACTCTTCCGTAGCTGGACCATTATTGACCTCGACAATTTCCGTCATAATGTAAAACAGCTTAGAGATCATCTGTCTGCAGACACGCAATATATGCAGATCGTGAAAGCTGATGCCTATGGACATGGCTCAGTCGAAATCGCACGGGAAGCAGGCAAGATGGGCATCCAATGGCTTGGAGTGGCGAACACAGATGAAGGTGTTTTACTCCGGCTGGAAAATATTGACGAGCGAATACTCATCCTCAGCCCTTCATTCGAAAGCGAGATAGAAACTCTAGTGTCCTATGACCTTACTCCATCTATTTCGGACATACACTTTGCTCAAACACTCGATGTTTATGCAAAAAGACACAATAAAAAACTCCCTATTCATATCCAGTTTGATACTGGAATGGGACGCGCAGGTTTCTTATGGGAAGAATCAGAAAATATTGCAAATGCATTCAAGGCATTAAGAAATCTTCAGATCGAGGGACTTTCTTCGCATTTCTCAATGAGTGAAACAGACGATGTTTCCTTCACTGAGATACAGAATATCCGCTTCAAAAAGATCATCAATATTTTTAAGGAAATCGGGATCGATCCCCCATATAAACACATTGCCAATAGCGCTGCGATCATCAATTTCCCACAATCTCAGCACACGATGATACGTGCCGGCTTGCTTTCCTACGGTATTTACACTTCAGAAAATCTTAAAGATAAGATCGAACTTAAGCCCGTTATGACATTCAAATCAAAAATTGGTTTGATCAAAGAATTTCCTGAGAATGTTGGTATAAGCTATAATCAAACCTATATTACAAAAAACGTCACAAAAGCTGCGATTCTTCCAATCGGCTATGGGGACGGATATAATTTTCTTCTTTCAAACTGTGGCAAGGTTCTCGTTCATGACAAAATATGTCCAATTCTCGGCCGTGTTACAATGGATATGATCATTGTAGATATTTCTAAGGTCAGGAACGCGAAAGTCGGTAACGAAGTTACCTTGATCGGAAGCGAGAAAACGAACTCAATCTCGGTCGAAGAACTCAGTTCATTCTACAAAGGACTTACTTATGAAATGACGTGCAATCTTGGTCACCGCGCCCAGAGAATTTATATTAAGGAGCACAAAGATGCTGCGATCGAGCCCATTTCCAGAAGGACTTTTATTGCAAAGGATTTCACTGATACAACCCTGGAGAAGGTTATCGAAACTTCCCTTAACCAGCGTCTTAACAGCAGCGAGATCGGAAGCATTGTGTATCAAGAAGTACTGAAAAAGCTTTTTTACCGGGCTGACAGAGAAATAAGTTGGAAACGAGATTTCATTCATGAGATAGTACTCTCAGAAACTGATCTCGATCCGCTTATATCAGAGTTTTTCTATCATACCCAAACAAAATTGCGTTATAAAAAGAGACTCACTCGCGAAACTTTCAAGATCGTATGTGCAACAAGTCCTAAGGACCTGGAACAGTATATCCTTTCACCTGAAGTTGAATATCGCTGGCTGCTTGATAGCAAAATCGACCTTGTTAATTCATTTCAGATCGACAAGATCATGATAGATGATCTGGTTCTTCATCATACCATTATTCAAAACGGCACTTCAGAAGGGGAATTCTCCAATCTTGAGATCGAGTGTTCCCATCCAAAACTGCGGGATCTTCTCGGAAAAGAAGTGCAATTCACCATCGATACTATCACCTATTACCCGAAAAATAAACATCAGCTTACAATTTTTATAGCCGAGCTTACAAAAGGGATCACTATGACCTTTGATTATACGCAAACGAATATTGAAAGTGTCGAGATCGTACCCATTTTTTCCGGTAAAGAAAAATATCCACCCGAGAAGATCAGGGGTAAGAAAATTGTGATGAAAAGCTCATCAGACGAATGGTTTTTTCCAAACAGTGGTGTAGTATTTGTCTGGTAATTTCATTTATATTCAGATTTTACTCAAAAAAATTGACATAAATTTCTTTTGCACCTCTCAACAATTGCGGAGAATATATGGTTTCAAAATCTCAGAAAATTAGATTAGGTGTTTTTATAATAGTTGCATTGGTCCTTTTGTTTATCATGGTAGGCATTATTGTCGGTACAAAGCTTTTTGACAAAAAGGACTTCTACTTTATCGAATATAAAGATCAGTCGGTCAGTGGTTTAAATATTGGAAGTGCCGTTCAATACCATGGAATAAGAGTTGGAAGGATCGAAGAACTCTCAATTGATAAAGAAGATGTAACGACTGTGATCGTCGAGATCAGTGTTAAAGAAGGAACTCCGATCAAAACTGATGTGAAAGCGGTGATGGCAGCAGTTGGTATCACAGGTCTGAAACAGATCGAGCTGATAGGTGGTGATCCACGAAACGAAAACCTAAAACCGAGTTCATACATACAACCGGGAGAATCAACATTGGATGTCATCACAGATAAAGCTGAAGATATCGCAAATAAGATCGATGAGATACTTAGGAATATCGCTAATATATTAGATGAACGTACACAGAAGAATATTCAGGAAGTAGTTGATAATACTAACAGCTCCCTGAAAAATATCAATCTCATTCTTGATGATAACAGGGAAAGTCTTAATGAAAGTATTGAAAATATTGCACGTATTTCATCAGAATTAGCAAATCTCCTTACTACCATTAATAACGTCACCCAACAGCTTGACCTTAATCAATTCAACATGACTGTTAGTAACATTAACAAATCTGTTGATGATCTTACAGAGGCATTCAATAATATCAATTACACAGTTCTGGAAAGTCAGGATGATATTATTGAAACCATCCGCCTGCTAAAGGAAAGCATGCAGAATATAAACGAATTTTCACGCATGATCTCAGAAAATCCATCGCTTCTCCTTAAATCAAGTTCAGGGGATTCATATCCGGGAGGACCATAATGAAGAGTAAAAATATCATAATTATCACTCTTGCCATTTTGCTTTTGGGCTGTTCTCGAATGCAGTGGGCTAGATTCTATCTGCTCGATTATGTCCCACCCATCACGAAGAGCGATGTACTCACTGAACCTTACCCTTATACCATTCAAGTGAAAGATTTCAAGATAGATAAAACCTATGACAATTCGCGTATCGTCATTCGCCAGTCTGCTCATGAAGTGTATTATGACCGGTGGAGCTTATGGGCACGACGCCCCCCCGATGCCATGACAGCACTTCTTATTAATCATATCAGAGCCCTGAATCTTGTCGAAGCATGCAAAAAGACATATCTCGATAAACGCCCCGACTACATTATCACAGGCACGATCCATAATATTGAAAAATACGTCAGCGACCTGCCCTTAAATGAGTTTCAAAGAGCTGATATAAGAATGACTATACAAATGTTGGAAGTGAAAACCAATAATACAGTAGTAAGTTACGAGATTAAAAGGTATGCTCCTTTATATACGGAAAGTATGAGCTTCTTTGCAAAAACATTAAGCGACACACTAAAAAATGAGATCACTATTTTTCTTAGAAAAGTTCAGGAATATTTTGAAACATTACAAAAAAACCAGCCAGCCCCAACACAGGGCAAGTAGCATATAGTTGCGGAGGAATAAATGAAAAAAGCTTTTTTCATGATCATTATTTTACTAACAGCTTTGACCGGAAATGCATTGGCTCAAAGCCAGACAAGTTCTAATATTTATATTAATGAATCATACAATACCTGGTCTGCCCCGGAGCCGATGCGCCAGCTTGAGGAAGAAGGGATCGATGACCAGCTCGGCATGGGCAGGATCTTTGTTCCGGCTATGTCCGACCCCACGCTTGAGCCCGAATACACGATCTATCGAAACGGTCAATTAGTGAGAGGCAGATGTCCGGTTGGTCAAAGCATCTTTATGGAACCCGGTTCGTACACACTGGAAATCGGTTCAGCACTTTTGGAAGAACAAAAGGTTAAAGTCGATGTAAATCTAAAGGCAGGTCAAACACGAATAATTGAACCCACATGGGGCGGTCTTATTGTGAAGATCATTGACCAGAACAGAAATTACCTTCGCGAGGCATATGAGATTTATCAGATCGACGACTATAAAAACAGTATCGGCATGAAATACAGTGCAGATGAAAACCAGCCCGGTGAAAAACAGGAAACCTGGCTCCTCAAACCCGGTGTTTACAAGATCATCAAATACAAAGAATCCCCGAAAACTTTTACAAACTTCACTACCATACGCGTTATGGAAGGTATGCTTGAAGAGCTTACAATTGTTATGGAATCCTCAACAAAAAATTTCATTGGTGCCGGGATTCTTCCTGAAATGAAGGAATCCGATCAGATACGTGCGTGGAAATACTATACTTCCATAAAGGGGAACTTCCTTCTCAGCAGCGACAATTCTGCAAACAAGGATAAATCTGTTACAAACATCACGTTGAGCGCAAAGTTGGATAATGAGATCAAATACGATGCTTTCCCACACTATTTCTCTTCAAGACAAAATCTTAATATTGGCTTCACTAAAGAACAGGACAAGGATTTTCGAATCTATTCAAACTCTCTTCATTTACAACCGACCTATATTTTCTATTTTATAAAATCGTTTGGCGTGTACGGACGATTTCGTCTTACCTCTAATGTTTTCCCGACAATGTTCTACTTCGATTCTGTCCAGGACACTATCTATAAGATCAATGCAGAAGGTGATACTGTCGATACTATCCTCAAGGAAGATCAAATTCAGATCACACCCATGTTATTTCCCATTAGTCTTGAGGAAGGTTTCGGTCTGAATCTTACTGTCTTTAACACGAATACCAGCAATCTGTATATCAAAACCGGGTTGGGATTTTCTCAGACTCTAAATTCAAATGTTTATGAACAAGATGCTACGAATACCGATGTTTTCAGAGAACTCGAATCGGTAAACCTGAGTGGTTTTGAAGGAAATGTTGGTGGTGACTTCCGCATCTCGAATAACATCAACTATATTTTTGAGTTCTATACACTTTATCCTTTTGAAAAAAGCAGAAAGCAGGTTTTCAGATTTGATAACACTTTCAGTTTCCGCATATCCAGTTATGTTTCTCTTGATTATACACTTACAGTAAAACAGGATGAGACCAAAACCTGGACGCAGGTGGATCACAATCTCTCATTGGATCTGACGATCATCACATTCTAATATGAATTCCTTTGAATTCAAAGATAGAACACTCGTCTTGAATGACGAGCTTACCATAAATAATGCAGAAGCTTTTATTAAATTTGTTTCTGCAAATCTCTCAAACATAAGACAAAATACAAAGTTTTCCATCGATGCTGAAGGACTCAAAACAATAGACAGTGCAGGCGTTGCTGCTATCGATCAGGTAATAGACTCTCTCAAGAAATTCTCAATCGAAACAAAAGTAATTAATGCTTCAGAAAAAATTGAAAATTCACTTACCGCTTTTTCATCCTTAGGACTTAGTGAGAAAGAGTTCAGAAAACCTATGAAGCGTGGTTATATTGAAAACCTGGGAAATAAGGGCTTCAACCTTCTTGATAATATCAAATATTTCATTTATCTTGCAGCAGATATGTTCTTCTGGGGAATTGCAGGACTCTTTTCCAAGAAAGGACAACGCAAGGGAGAGTTCGTTGTTCAAAGCAATTTGATCGGCGTAAACGCACTTCCCATAGTAGGATTGATCTCATTTCTTATTGGATTCATTCTCTCACTTCAATCAGCCCAGCAGTTAAGGAACTTCGGCGCTAATATTTTTATTGTAGATCTCATCGCAATCTCCATGACTCGTGAGATGGGACCTCTGATGACCGCAATTATTCTTGCAGGCAGAAGCGGCTCCTCAATAGCTTCGGAAATTGCAACGATGAAAATCTCTGAGGAGCTCGATGCCCTTAAAACCATGGCGCTTAATCCCATCAAATATGTTGTTCTCCCAAAATTATACGCTATGACAATCTCGATGCCACTCCTCACTATTTTTGCAGACATCATCGGAATTGCAGGAGGGTTCATTATAGGTATTACCTATCTCAAACTTAGTCCGACTGCCTTTGTGGACAGAATGGCAAATGTCATGGTACTGAAGGATATTATTACAAGTATTGTGAAAAGTTTTGTCTTTGCGTGGCTCATCACAATTGTTGGCGTTTTCTTCGGACTTCGTGCAAAAGGTGGTGCAGGTGGGGTTGGACGTTCGACTACCGCATCGGTGGTAACTGCAATCTTCATGGTCATCGTCGCTGACTCGATACTTGGTCTTTTGTTCTATTAGTCGCTATGGAAAACATAATTGAAGTTGAAAATCTGATCACTGAGTATGATGGACGCCGCATCTTGGATGATATCACTCTTGATATAAAAGAGAACGAAGTTTTTATAATTCTCGGTGGGAGCGGTTGCGGAAAAACCACACTTCTTAAGCATATTATCGGACTGTTAATACCAGTATCGGGTTCAATAAAGGTCTTTGATAAAGAAATCGTTGGGATGGAAGAAGAGGATTTAGATGATATCCTCATGAAATGCGGAGTGCTTTTCCAGAATGGAGCACTTTTAAACTCACTCTCGGTTCGTGATAATGTCGCCATTCCTTTGGAGCAGCACTCGAATCTCGAAAGAAAACTTATTAACAGGATCATCGAAACAAAGCTAAACCTTGTTGAGCTTGCCAATGCAATGTACTTGTCGACATCTGAACTTTCCGGAGGTATGAAAAAACGTGCAGCTCTTGCCCGGGCTATAGCGCTCGACCCTCAAATACTATTTTGTGACGAGCCATCTGCAGGTCTTGATCCAATAACATCAAAAGCGATTGATGACCTTCTGCTTCAGCTCAAGCGACAACTCAATATGACAATTGTAGTTGTCACCCATGAACTTGCCAGTATTCATAGAATTGCTGACCGAATTGTATTTCTTGATAAAGGCAAAGCTCTTTTCGTGGGCACCCTGAAAGAAGCATTGAATTCAGATATTAAAGAAATTCAAGAGTTTTTCACAGTAGGCAGGTTCGAATAATATGACCGGCACACTTATCAATGTAGGGGCGGTGATCGCAGGAAGTATTATTGGAATAATCCTTCGAAAGCAACTTCCTCAAAAACTTACAACTATCGCATTTCAGGCAATTGGATTGTTCACGATTTTTCTTGGAATTACAATGGCTTTGAAAACAGAACATTATCTAATTTTGATCTTTAGTCTCATTCTTGGTTCGGTAGTAGGCGAGCTGTTGGATATCGATGCCTGGCTGACAAGAATGAGCGATTCGCTTAAGAAAAAATGGCATTTAAAAAACGATAAATTCTCTGAAGGATTGGTAACTGCATTTCTGCTTTTTTGTATGGGTTCCATGACTATTTTAGGAGCAATCGAGGAAGGGCTTGGTGGAAATCCGAATCTTCTTCTCACTAAATCACTGCTTGATGGATTCGCTTCAATTGCACTTGCTGCAGCCCTTGGCATCGGAGTGATGCTTTCTGTGATCCCCTTGCTCATCTACCAGGGTGGATTGACTCTATTTGCAAAGCTTTTCGAGCAATCTGTAACTTTACCTATCATCACCGAACTCACTGCTGTGGGTGGAATAATTCTTATTGGATTGGGAATTACAATTTTGGAGATCAAAAAACTCAAAGTTATAAATATGTTACCAAGTTTGGTTTTTGTTGTGGTTTTAACAATAATTTTTATATGAAAAAACATCGCTTCAAATCAAAAAATAAAATACTCCTGGAGGAGCAATGAAAAAACTACTCTTACTGATACTTAGTTTCATCTTTGTAGCAATGGCGCTCCATGCTGACGAACTCTCACCGGTTGGTCGCTGGAAAACCATCGATGATGAAACAGGGCAGGCAAAATCAATCGTTAATATCTGGATTGAAAATGGTGAATTAAAAGGTAAAATCGTAGAACTTTTCCGTAAACCCGACGAAGACCAGAATCCGACCTGTGCAAAGGGTTCAGGAGATCTCACAGGGAAACCCATGAAGGGTGCAATCATCATGTGGGGACTTACCGAAGATAAAAATGGCTGGTGGGACGGTGGAAAAATCCTCGATCCTAAAAAAGGAAAAATCTATAATTGTAAGATCCGCACTATTGAAGATGGCACCAAATTGCAGGTGCGCGGCTATATCAAAGCTATTATCCGAATCGGTCGCAGTCAAATATGGGAACGTGTACCCGAACCTGATGAGGTGGAAAAATCAGAGAAAATTATCGAAGAAGGTAATAAGTAATACTTGATTAAACCCAAAAAAAACCCCGCTAACCAATAGTGGGGTTTTGTTTATATATACCTGTTGTTATTTCCCAGGACACTGCGCTCGAATTGCAGGATCAATATTCTTACCTCCGTATGCTTTATCATAATGAGCACTGAATTCCGAAGCTAATTTTTTCGCTCGCTCATCATAAGCATTCTTATCTTCCCATGTATTGCGTGGATCGAGAATTTCGGAAGGAACTCCCGGGCATTCAACCGGGACTGATAAATGGAACAAAGTATCTTCTCTATATTTGACATTCTTTAATTCTCCACTAAGTGCGGCATCGACGAGTCTTCTTGTGATATTTATATCCATTCTTGAGCCAACCCCATAGGGTCCACCGCTCCAGCCAGTATTAACAAGATAAACTTGCGAGTTATACTCTTTCATTTTTTCTCCCAGCATGGATGCATATACATCAGGATTTCTCGGCATAAAGGGCGCTCCAAAGAATCGCGAAAAAGTGGAAACCGGTTCGACAATTCCCGTCTCTGTTCCTGCGAGTTTGCTTGTATATCCCATCAAGAACCAAAGCATAGCTTGCTCTGAATTCAGTTTGGCTACAGGCGGGATCACTGCATTTGCATCTGCAGTAAGGAAAAGAATAGTCGTAGGATGTCCTGATTTTGATGATTTTTTAATATTTGAGAGAAAAGAAAGCGGGTATGATCCGCGGGAATTGGGGGTCAGGCGTTCATCATCAACATCAAAATGTCCGTTCGGATACATCATGCAGTTCTCAATAATTGCTCCATGATCGAGATAATCAGCATCATGAAATACTGCATGGAAAATTTCCGGCTCTTTTTCAGGTCGCAGATTAATGAGTTTTGCATAACAGCCATACTCGAAATTTGCAATACCCTTTTCAGACCAGCCATGCTCGTCATCTCCGAGAAGTGCACGCTTAGGATCTGCAGAAAGTGTTGTTTTGCCCGTGCCGGAAAGCCCAAGCAAAAGGGCAGAATCTCCGTTTTCTCCATCGTTAGCAGAACAGTGCAAAGGCAAAATCCCTTCTGCGGGGAGATAGTAATTCATTACAGTGAACATCAGTTTTTTGACGCTTCCACCATACGCAGAGCCATACACCACACCAATGCGTTTATCAAAATCCATCACAATTGCCATATTCGATGTTTTCCCGTCAGGCAAAGTGCGGAGGCGTCCTTTATAGCGCGCTCTATCAAGCTTATCATAAGGAAGCACAAGGATCGTAAAGCCATTATCTGCAAAAACGCTTTCTGATATATCCCCTGGAACCGGACGGAACATATTGTCTGTAAATAGCGCAGACAATGCCTGATCGCAGATCGTCCTCACAGGCAATGCATAAGATGTTTCTGCACTGAGTACTCTATTGGTAATATAAATTTTATCTTTTTGGGAAAAGGTCTTAAGTGTATCCTCAAGGATCATATCAAAGGTTTCGGGATCAATGGGAATATTGTTTGGTGAATTCCAATCAATATCGGCTTCACTTTCGGGACGTCGTACGATCATCGTATCCTTGGGACTCCGTCCTGTAGATTCTATCGGTGTCCATGTGGTGCACGATCCGTTCGCAGAGATCACAACTTCGCCATCATCGATCGAACGCTGGATCATCTCGGTGCG
>JACKQG010006817.1_pt1 | contig 11821 bp, 12 predicted proteins | sample 8237621 | NCBI WGS metagenome assembly JACKQG01 (sample SAMN15677084, study PRJNA649215) | marine metagenome | biome: marine; feature: Black Sea; material: saline water; isolation source: suspended particulate matter (SPM) from the Black Sea western gyre | collected 2013-06-09/2013-06-10 | depth...
AAACGCCCTGTGCGGACCCGCATGCAGGGTGTTGTGGAGGCTGGGGGAGAAAGACTCCCTGCTATCCGATTAGGCCACTTTATTGATTACACTAGCCTGTATATAGTTTCACCCAACTGAAGAATAAAACACTCTATTCTTTGAGTATCAGCTGGATAAATTGGTAACTTTTGATTGGTGCTAGGATCCCTATCGGCCTCATGCACAATAGCATTTCTTCTTTTGCATATATTACGTAACTCGGTAGTGATTTGCTCCTTCGTGCTCCCTAACGACGCCGCTATAACTTGCCACTTTTGGCTTTCAAGCCAAACTAGGCTTAGTGCATCTGAAAGCTTAATCGGGTCCATGAAGCTTTGATAATTGAGTTTCACACGTACAATCCCCTCAAAAACAATTTCAGCAGGTGGAATAGTTGCGTTTACCAAACTTAAATGACTATCTAAAGACATGCTTTCAGCTAGGAATTTTGGTGTTGTCGGCCGGCGTCCAACAAATATTTCTACCATTTCGTGTAGAACAATGTCATGCACCAATTTGTCGAGAGCGCTCATACAATAAACAACGCCCGTTCTTAATAAATCGCTGTAATCTCCTGGAAGATTAAGTTCTCCTACACAATGCTCGTGAAGTGAACGAAGTTTCGTGGAATCAGCGATACTTTCCCGAAAAGTTTGAATCATCACTACTAATCCTGAGTTGTCAGTCTCTTAACTTCATCAGCTAAGTCTTCAAATAACTCGTCAAAAATTTCCCTTTTTTTCTGCATTCCAACCAAAACGGGACCGGTTTCACCAATTTCGTCGTCAGTTAACGCAAATACTGGGACACCTGACTCTAGAGCTTTAGGTAATAGTCCTTGAAAATCTGGTATCTCCGAGAGACACAAGCCATTTTCTATTAGATCTGCACTGTAATCTTCATCACTCAGAAGCATCCCAACACGACTTAAAGCTGGTTTTAGCTCATTTACAATCGTTTGCTTTATTTCAGTAATATTATCTCGAAATGGCCGTGCAGCCTTCCCTTTCCTAACATTAAAGCGCTGAATCACCGTCCCTAATAACACGGGGGCGTTTTCATTAAGTGCGTAGGATGAATCCTTAAATAACGGACCACTTTGTATAAGCCATGTAGCCCAACGAGGCAATATGCTCCGTAAAGTATCCAATGCCATAATAGAAAATGGGTCTGGATTCGTTGGAATTATTAGATAATCCGAAGCCAATACTAGATTTTGATTTATTGCGCTCAATCCAGGATTTAGATCGATAATTGTGTAATCAATCGAATATTTTTCCTCAACTTTTTTAAGAAAAGCATTAAACGCGCCCGGCAAATTTTCAAGAGTAGCAATTGCATTATTTGAAGTTTGAGCGAAGGTTAACGCTGCTTCAAATTCAGATAAATTTTGATGCCCTGGAACCAAATATAAATTTGGGTTTCTAGATGCTTGGAAGCAGTCTATCGCTGTTATAGGAGATGGACGCCCTTTAAAAGCTACCTCGACTCCATCACGAATATTATTTAACTTTGTACTCTCATCTAAGTAATAATCGTCAAAGTTATCGATTAATAAACTAGTTAGATTGCACTGAGGGTCTCCGTCAACAAGAAGCACTTTGGCATCCTTAGCTAATTTCCATCCAAGGTTATAAGCCGTAGTTGTTTTGCTTACCCCCCCTTTGTGATTGAAGAATACAATACGTTTACTCATTTAATCTTTCCTTATTTGAAGATCGGTTATTATTCCAAGCGCCTAACAGGTGCAACAGGTGCAACAGGTGCAACAGGTGCAACAGGTGCTTTTGTTGCTAGCACAAATATTGTGATATGCCGCATAATTTTCTTGGTATGTTCTCATTCAACTAATTATTAATCAATGACTGCTGCTGGCACGAACTTGACCAATGGGCTCCCATCTTGGATGACAGCTTCCAGATTGCGGTCATTAGTATCTGATATATGAACTAGCGCAATCGACCCGTTGTTGCCATTCCCTACAGATTGTAGGAAACTTCAAATTAGTGGGGGTATTGGCAATATAATCATGATTCAGTGAATAGGAGCTATCGCTCTAAACCTGCCGTTCATGATTTCAATCTGATAGGCAAGTTCGTGCCAGGTGCTGCCGTTCGAGGTTGGCCGTATGATATGCAAGTTCATGGACAAAGCTGACATTCGCATGTGTTACCAGGTTCGGCTGTGAAGTGATCATTGCATCTTTCAGCGACAACTGTAAAGCCAGTAACAGACTGAATTTAAAGTGGTTTCTGGATGAAGCCTAAATTTTTTGCCAGTCCATCACTTTCAGTTTTGCCATTTTTTTACACACTCAGGCATTACTGTCAGCTTATTTTACATTTACCGGGGCGCTGCCATTACTAACGAATATCAACTTATTGAAATATAATTTTTATTTCATTTCTGGCATTTTATTTGCCAACAGAATTGAGGCGTATAAGGCTATATCAAGAAAAGCGCTGAATCTATTCAGAGACATTCACTTAAACCTGTAGCCACGCACTGGCGATTTTTTAAAATTGCGAAAACGCGCATGAGGTAATTTTATGAGTATTAAAATAAGGTACTTGAAGGCATCGACAACTTTATGCTTGCAGGGGGGGGAATGGTCATGAAAAACCCTCTGAATCATGTAACCCGAGTAATGATGGCGGTATTTTGCCTGAGTGTAGTGATACCAGCTGAGGCGACCCTGATCTCCCGTCTGGGTGGAGCTGCGGCCTATGACGATGTGCTGAATATCACATGGACCACGGATGCAAATATTAATGGTAGTGACACTTGGGATGACCAAGTGGCATGGGCGGATAGCTTTTCATTAGGTGGTTTTGATGACTGGCGACTGGCATCGATGTCGGTCTCAGCGTTAGCGGGTTCGTTACCTGACACAACGCAATCCTTCCTTGTGGTCGACTGTCTGTCAGCAACAGAACTGGCCTGCCGCGACAATGAGTTGGGGTATATGTACTACCATAATATGGATGGTACTGGATCTAATACTGGAACCCAAACCGTCGATGGTGTGGACCTGACGAATATCCAGCGCTTCTACTGGTCCGGTACGGAGTTCGATTCCTCCAACGCGTGGGGTTTCGACTTCAGCTTCGGCAACCAGGGCGTCGACTTTAAGGGCAGCGACTTTACGAGCACCGGTCGCCTCTTCGCGTGGGCTGTGCGCTCGGGCGATGTCGCCGCCGTGCCTGAGCCGGGTACGATGCTGTTGATGAGTACGGGACTTTTTGGGTTACTGGGATTTGGTCGGAGCAAGCGGCGAATTTGACCCTTTGGTGATTCGAATGATTCGGTTCTTTTAGGGGGCTTGGGGGAGATCTCCCCCAACTACCCACCCGGCGGGCGGTTCAATGTTGGTTTTTTCAGTATGGCGCGCTACAAGTATTTACCAATCTACAAACAGGCGATGGCAGTCGCGGTACACTTTGAAAAGGTGGTCGCCGGTTTCTCGCGCTACCACAAATACACGCTGGGTAGTGAACTACGCAACCAGAGCCATTCATGTCCTGGCGGTTGCTCATGACAGGAGGAGACCGCAATACTGGATAAAAAGGGCTTAACACAGAAATGTTTTTGGAGCTCCAGATAATCGTCCAAGTATATAGGACATTAAGTGCGGAGCGGATTGTGGGTTGCTAGAAAAACTAATTCAAATGTCTGCTAATGCTAAGGGTTGTAAAATTTACTGACATTAATACTTTAATATTTAATGTTTTATTTACACTTTTTGGTTTTCCGACTAGTTAAAAACAATATAAATTAAGTAAATGCCTAATAAATAAGTGCTGTATATAGTTGGAACGAATTATGCTTTTAAAATTAACTTTATGCCTTTTTTAAGGAATGAAAGCCATGAATCAAGTTCGACTGATAATATCTGCATTTTTTATGTTTTCTTCTTTTACGGTGTATGCGGACCAGTTGGCCCCAAGTCCCAACCCACTGGGAAACACCATCACCGTCAACGGTGCCGATGAGAATAGTGTGATTTTCTCGAATCAAGGTGTTATCGATATCACTGGTGTAGGTACTTTGACCAACAACCAAACGATTACTAATAACGGCACGCTCAATAACAACGGCACACTGAACAACGCTAACATCAGCACCCTGAACAACAACGGCACACTGAACAACTTCAACAGCAGACTGAACAACAGTAACATCAGCACCTTGAACAACAGTAACATCAGCACGCTCAACAATCGCAACAGCATACTGACCAATGTTAACAACAGTACCCTGAACAACACCAATGCCAGCACACTAAACAACACTCTTTCCAGCACACTGACCAACTTCAACAGCATACTGACCAACAGTAACATCAGCACCCTGAACAACACCAATACCAGCACACTCAACAACAGCAACAGCACACTGACCAATGTCAACAACAGCACACTGAACAACACCAATGCCAGCACACTCAACAACCAAAACAACAGCACTCTGACCAACTTCAACAGCACCCTGAACAACAGTAACATCAGCACACTGAACAACACCAATGCCAGCACGCTCAACAACAGCAACAGCACACTGACCAATGTCAACAACAGCACCCTGAACAACACCAATGCCAGCACACTCAACAACCAAAACAACAGCACTCTGACCAACTTCAACAGCACCCTGAACAACAGTAACATCAGCACACTGAACAACACCAATGCCAGCACGCTCAACAACAGCAATAGCACACTGACCAATGTCAACAACAGCACACTGAACAACACCAATGCCAGCAGACTGAACAACGAAAATAACAGCACTCTGACCAACTTCAACAGCAGACTGAACAACAGTGACAACAGCACACTGAACAACACTAATGCCAGCAGACTGAACAACCAAAACAACAGCACTCTGACCAACGACATCAGCAGCGTTCTGTTCAACGATTCCTTCAGCACGATTAACAACGATGCCACCAGCACGATTAATAATGCGGGCACGCTGACCAATGATGGCACTTTGACCAATAACGGCACAGTTGAAGTAATAGCTGGCAGTCAGATCAATGGTTCATCAGGCAGCTTTCGCCAAAATGCAGGCAACCTGTTTATAAATGGTTCTATGAGTCAGGGGAATATCGATATTCAGGGTGGTGTCCTGTCAGGTAACGGAACTCTCAAATCGATACTTTCTCCCTTAATAATTGGTGAAAACGCCAGTGTGAACCCCGGTCAATCCCCGGGCACGCTTACCGTCAACAGCGATTTGGATCTGTTTGGCACTCTGGTGGTGGAAATTGTCAACGGTCTGAGCTTTGACCTATTGAACATCAATGGAACCACCGCATTTGCCAGCACCAGTATGATTGATTTTATTCTTGCCCCCAGCTTCCTTCCACTTGATGGCCTGGAACTGGAGTTTCTGAACGCCGACGCTTTACTTGGCTTTGACCTTCTGAGTCTTTCAAACTTTTCTATTAACGGACTGGTCAGCGGTTTTGATTGGAGTGTGATTTACGATGACGTGAATGCTGATTTGTCTATCGCATTCTTTGAGCAGAGGCAGGGTGGTAATAGCGTCCCTGAGGCACCCGCACTGGCGTTGATGCTGCTAGGTTTAGCTGTTTTGGCCGTTACCCGGCGTAGAAGGGTACATTGATATAATCGGCTGTTAAAATTTATCCCGCCTATACGGTGGGTTTTTGGTGTGAGTGGTGGGGAATTAGCGATAGCGCAATTTGCCAAGCAGTTTTTTTTAACTCAGATTTTTGTCTTAATTTGTTATTCTCATTTTTTGCATAATGACGAAAAGATGCGTTAACAAAATCACAAATACAAAAACATCGAATTACTACTGTCCCTTTAAGGAGTTAAAAAACAGGCCTGATAATCTCCCAGTTTTGTTACAGCACTAAATAGGTCAGACTAGATTGAAGATTTTCGAACGGCCGAGATGGGTCGATAGTGCTTATTGAAGGTCGGAATGAGAATGGCTTCTTCCTGGAAGCAGTCATTTCTGGTCACTAAACGTTTGACTCTGGCGTGCCACAACCCGCCCTTCAGAATTTTTATCGATAGCGACCATTCGTTTGCATACTCACTCGGAAGCGGTACGGGTACAGTTCTCCCAACATTAGCCGATGCGAGCAGGTGCCTGGCCAGCAAAATCATCCCAATAAGGGATGGGGCCAAACCGCTTCAGAAGGTGCTCGATGAATATCCTGGTCTTCTTCGGCATCAGGCGCCGGCTTGGGTAAACCGCATTGATGGGATAAGCGGGTGGCGTATAGGCGGGCAGCAGACGGACCAGTCCGCCATCGCGAAGATCCTTCCATACATCCCACAGCGGGCGCAGCGCCAGCCCGAGATCGGCATAGATCGCCTCGCGCATGGCATCGCAATTGTTGGTATCGAGGTTGCCGCTGACCTTGATGTTTACCTCCTCTCCACTCGGGCCCTTGAAGCTCCAATGGTCCGTACCGGCAAATAGCAGAGCATTGTGATCGGCCAGCTCCTGCGGAGTGCGCGGCGCGCCGTAACGGGCCAGATAGGAAGGTGTGGCTACAACCACCCGGCGATCCAGGCCGATCGACTTGGCGACGAGGCTCGAATCCTTCAACTCACCGATGCGTACCGCCAGGTCGTAACCCTGGTCGATGATGTCCACAATACTGTCGGTAAGGTGCAGGGTGAGCTTGATTGCTGGATAGCGCGTCAGAAACTCAGACACCAGCGGTGCAATATGCAAGCGTCCAAAGGCAGCGGGCACAGTGACCTTGAGGTTGCCCTTGGGTTCTTTGCTGCCGCGTGTCACCAGTTCCTCGCCCTCTTCCAGTTCGGCGAGGATGCGCACGCAGTAGTGGTAATACTCCGCTCCTTCATCGGTCAGGCTGAGCTGGCGCGTGGAGCGATTGAGCAGGCGCACCCCAAGCTGTTCTTCCAGGCGCTGCAGCCGCTTGCTCGCCACTGCGAGCGAAATGCCGAGCTCACGCCCGGCCGCGCTGAGACTTCCCCCTTTCACCGCTTGGGTAAACACCAGCAAATCGGAAATGTTCTCTATCAGCATATTCTCAACATATTAGAAACATTCTATTAACAGATTAACGGATTATCAATCATGGAAAGATAATATAAGATAGGGCTCACTGAAACAAGTAGCATCGACGATCAAACAAAAGGAGCATCCAATGGCAACAGCAGAAGCAGTGGTAGAGCGATTAGTCTCCGAGCGTGAGAAGTTCAATACCTGGTTTCGCGAGGAACACGAACGCTTGCAAAAGGAACAGGAAGCGGCACACACACCGTCCATGGCCATCGTGGCAACCAAGGGCACGCTGGACTGGGCATACCCGCCATTCATTCTCAGCACAACAGCCGCAGCTCTGGGATGGAACGTCAGCATCTTCTTCAGCTTTTACGGTCTTGAGCTGCTCAGGAACGAATTGAACCTACAGGTTTCGCCGCTGGGCAACCCGGCCATGCCGATGAAGATGCCGATGGGACCGGCGTGGTTCCGCGACATCAACTGGAAGATACCCAACGCGGTGATGAGCAACCTGCCGGGTTTCGAATCGCTCACCCGGAGCCTGTTTCAGACCACGCTCGACAAGCACGGCGTGGCGAGCATCAAGGACTTGCGTGAGATGGCCATTGAGGCGGATGTCAAATTTATTGCCTGCCAGATGACGGTGGAGCTGTTCGGCCACGAGAAGGCGGATTTCATTCCGCAAATCAGCGAGTGGAGTGGCGCGGCCAGCATGCTGGCCTTGGCTCAGAAGGCCGACGTGACATTGTTTATTTAGATCATTTTCTCAGACCCAACCCAGGAGCCCATCATGACCCAGCCAAGCCGTGTTTTTCTTTATGCCGAGTTCCAGGTGTCCGTACCCTTCAGCGAGGGCGTCTGGCGTGAGGCGAATCCCGCCATGCACACCGTGCCGGGGCTGCGTAGCAAAACGTGGTTGAGCGGCATCAACACCCGCTCCGTCGGCGGTTTCTACGAGTTTGACTCTGTGCAGAACGCCAGAATCTATGCCGAAGGCATGCTGGCCGACTTCGCCAAAGCTGCGGGTGCCAGCCTTACCGTCAAGCTGTTTGATGGCGACGTGGTGGCCGAAGCGAGCAAGGACATGGGTTCGCCTTACTTCACCACCTGATCGTTACAGCACTCGTAACTGCAAGGGGGTATTTCGGCAATTGGCTACAAGTGTGCATTGTCAAATGGGTGAACAAAAAGATATGACTATCAACGAGTTAGAAACAAATAGCGTATCAAAGAAGTCTGTTGAATTAATGCCCGGCACACTTGCGGGAATTATTGACTGGCAAGTCCTCGACCAGATTTTTAGCATCATCCTACATTCGGATGATTCAAAGTGGTGTCTTTACGGTAATGACACGCCTCTGCCTGGCGATAAACGATCCAAAGACGTCGATATCGGCGGTGACCTCGCGTCTTCTCTGCAATCACTTAACGCCTACCTTCGACAGGCACATACACGAAACTACTGCGGACTCGTATTTACGGACTCATTCACGGAGCCGACATTAATCCGCATCTTTGATCCCAAATTCCTGACCACCATGTGCAATATCTATGGCAATACACCAGCCCCCAGCTGGGTCATCTCAACCATGGATGCCGCACAACTTGCCGCCAGCGAAAAGACATCGCCAAAATTTCAAAATCATGGGTTGGGCAAGCACCTGCCCATCGCACCAAAACATCCACAGATCGCAGACTCTCTTGATGCCAGGCGCATGGGATGCCCACTTCCGCTGATCCATACCGCCCGTTCACTGCGTCGATTGGTGGTCGGAGAAATACTTGAAATCATTACTATCGATCCGGGTTCGGTCAACGATATTGAGTATTTATGTAAATGCACAGGCGCAAAACATCTGGCCCTTGCTGAAGGGGAATACGGTTATTCATATTATGTCGAGCGTGGTCTGGACAAAAAATAATCCAATGGTTAACTGACGCTGCAACCGGACTTGCGGAAATGCCGTGAGGGTGTTTAATTCGTTTAAAATGAGTGCATTTTCCACATTGAATGCATGAAGGGCGGGGTATCGGCTTTCCCGATGCTCGATTCCCACACCATGGGCAACCCAAAACTCCACCCGTGAACCATAACCAAACCGGGCCACAGTTTTTGCAGTTAGACGGTTTTGTATAGAGAGCTGGGCGAATACCCAGATCTATATCTCTCCTCTGAACTAGCGATAGGGCAAAAGCAGAAAGAGCCTCATTGCTGATTATCTTATTTCGCCAATCCTCAATGCCTTTTTCTTTCAGCGCTTGCTGAACATCTGAAGGTGAAATAAGTAAATCTTTACACGCATGTGTCAGGACTTTCAGCAGGTCGGAACCAATTTCTGATCGACTAAAAACCTCGGGTATGTCTGTTGTAACAAAGTTGCGCGAGTTTGAGGATTCAGTTGAGGCAGAGTTGCGAGTAGAGTTGCGCTCTAAAACCCGCAGAGCTGCTGTTTTAAGGCTCATGGGTTAGACCTCTGTTGCATGGTATGTTGCAATTATCTAGTGAAAGTTGCACGGTTGCGATATTTAGGGTGTGCAACTGCGCAACACTCAGAATCAAATTGCAGAAAAGACAACAGATACCGTTAGACAGTTTTTTAGCCTGACTAACCTAAAGACTACAGCTGTTGCATTACCACCCATAATTGAGCAAAAAGAAATCCTCCGAAGAGTTAATGACCTCTTCGCAATCGCTGACCGCATAGAAAAACAGTACCATATAGCCAAAGCCCGAGTCGAAAAGCTCACCCAATCCATTCTCGCCAAAGCATTTCGTGGTGAGCTGACAGCCGGTTGGCGGCAACTAAATCCGGATCTTATTAGCGGAGAAAGCTCGGCAGAGGCATTACTGGAGAAAATTAAAGTCGTAAAAGAATCGCTTCATTCATCAAAACCAGAACGGATTGCACATGGTTATAATTTATAATTTATTGAAATGTGATGGATTTAACTATATATATGGAGGTATATACTTACCATTATGGTAAATAATACGATTGTCAGCCGTTTTACAGGTCCTTTGCCGGTAGATGGAAAGTGCAGGAAGATTGCCGGAGGCCCTTTGTATTCCGTGGTCGACGTGCTGTCAATACTGAATAAGCGGGTGCAATCGGTGAAAGCCTGGACTCATGATTGCATCGAAGACATACAGAAGTTAAGTCTCGATGATAGTGATTTGCAGGAGCTATTGAAATTGGCTGTGAATTCTGGCCGATTTAAAGGTGCTGAATGGTGTCAGCAAAAGACCGGCGGCCCCTGGGCTGCCTGTGATGCCTATACGGTTAAACGTAAGGAATGGATACAGGCGGCCCATAGAGAAATGGATATTGAATACTATATTAAGTTTGCGGTGGCCAAAACAGGTGCAATTCTCCTGTTGGTTTCCTGTCACTAGTAGAAATATAAAATTAGGGGATAAGATATGAAACTCACTCAGGATATTTGTCCAATTTGCGGTGATGGTCATTTAACGGAATCTACCAGCAAGAACAGTGTCGAGTATAAAGACCGCTCAACAGAGCTGGATATGCTTTATTCGGTGTGTGATGTCTGTGGTAGTGAGCAGGCTGCTGCGATCCAACTGCGTGCTAACAAGCGAGCCATGATGGCATTCAAGAAACAGGTCGATGGGTTGTTAACCGGCGTTGAGGTTCGTGCCTTGCGTGAGCGCCTAGGAGTTAACCAGGCACAGGCTGCTAAAATATTCGGTGGTGGCCCGGTAGCCTTTTCCAAGTATGAATCGGATGATGTTGCCCAGTCGGAAGCGATGGATAAGCTGCTGCAAGTCACACTTGAGTTTCCACAGGTTTTCACCTTTCTGGCACAAAAGGCCGAAGTCAGGTTTCCAAAGGATCATACTTGGCAAACGCTGGCAGCAGAGCGTACTCCGACTGTGCGACCTTCCCTGCATGTTATTTCTTCGTCAAACCCCGAAGCAGATAGAGGTTGGAGAAAAGCAGGATGATAAGCTGCGAACATCAAAAGGCGATCGATCATTTACAGATTCAGGATGTTTATCTGCGAAGTGTGTTGTCGCGCTGTGAAGGGGATTTCGATCCAAAATATCATTCAAAAACCGAAACACTGACTGTGCAGTTGAAGCATCAAGTCAGGCAGTCAACGGTTGTAGAGCTGGATAATGACGGTCGCCTGTTGCGCGTATTTATTGATCTGGGTGTGCGCTGGATCGATGAGAGAATAGAAGATCAGGCTGACACTGTTATGGCTTTAATAGAGGCTGAGTATATTGCTGAATATGCCATGACAGAAATGCTGGAGAAGACCTGTATTGATGAGTTTTCACTTAAAAATGCCAGTTTTCATGTGTGGCCGTACTGGCGTGAACTGTTATCAAGCCAGTGTGACAGGATGCGATTACCTAAAGTGATGTTGCCTACAATGCAACTTGCGGGTAACCGGAATAATCATGAACCTGAAGTTCATAAGAATGAAATAAGCGATGAAAAAGATAAGTAAAAAATTCTACTTGGCCTAAGTTCTCTCAACTAACTTAATAGATAAGTCAGATCAAGTTGTAGGTTTATGTTATTCGGTAATTTAATCAAAAAATATATAAATCTACCCCCACTGAATAAATTTGGGGGTATCTATGGGGGTATTGATAAATGGATTGGTTTATAAATTATTTATTTATCAATTAGATGGCCTTTAAATTCGACTCCGGCCCCGGCACCATTTAAAATCAATGGCTTAGAGAGTTTCTTCTCTGTTCACTGCTGTCCCGTTAAGAACTAAATAAACAGGCCTGAACTCCACCTTATTT
>JACKQG010006818.1_pt1 | contig 11820 bp, 16 predicted proteins | sample 8237621 | NCBI WGS metagenome assembly JACKQG01 (sample SAMN15677084, study PRJNA649215) | marine metagenome | biome: marine; feature: Black Sea; material: saline water; isolation source: suspended particulate matter (SPM) from the Black Sea western gyre | collected 2013-06-09/2013-06-10 | depth...
TACAAATCTGTTTGTATGATAGGATGATAACCGTCTAAATGTTTATCTACATAAGTACTATCTTCTTCGTGCCCTAAAAGTGATAAGGCTTGCCATGATTTATTTTTGTTATAGTTACTATTGTGATTTGTATATTTTAAATTCATACTAATCAATTCTTCAACTAATACATCAATAACACTATGGTCAAACTCTAATTTTGTTTTAATAATATTAATATTTTCTGTTTCTGGTACAGGTATAAACTTTCTACCGCCCTTGTAATAAACTCCAATGATATCACTAAAGGTACTTACTTTTGTTCCTATCTTTTTAAAGCCTGCATTTTTAACTGCTTCTTTATTATATCCATCTTCTTCAAATATATGACACCAAACAGGTTCCTCTATTGTATTCAATACATCTGTCATTGTTTGTATTGGTCTTGTATCATCTGGATTAAATATAGCAGATAGTTTTGTTATAACCTTTTCACCTTTTTCTACTGTTGCAATTTCTGGTCCTGCACCAAACATCTTAATCTTTGATGTTGTCTTGGCTGTTCTCATTTCATATACAATATTATCTTTTTCAAATAATTTGTTTTCACTTAATGCATTTGCCATACCATTCTTTTTTGCTTTCGCAAATGGGCTATGGCAATACTTATTATAATCATCAAACTTATTAGTCCATTCAATAAGCGTATCTAATTTATATCCTTTTTGCCAATCTTTCATTTTAATCTCCTAATTTAAACTCATATCCAAAAACAAGTCCTACATTACCTGTGGTTTCATAAGCAGGTGCAATAAACCAATTCTCTTTTTTTACTCGTATCATTGGTGCAACATCAGCGCCACTATATCCAGTAACTAAACCTACTTCTAATTCTGCATTATATATTGGTATTTTTTTACCAACATAAAAACTTATGTTTTCTTCACTATTATAATATGCTCCTGTGATTGTATTGTCTATATCACATCTAGCATGAGGGTGAACATTATTATAATTTCCTTCTAGCCCTATATGTAATGATAGTGCTACTAATAACGATAAACAACTCATTTATTCTCCCTCAATTCTAAACTTTTCATTTTTAGGTATCCAATATTTTGATGGTTCAAGATAATTCTTTTCATCAAGTCTTATCCACATTTCATCAAAAAACCAATTTTGGTCAACACCTGCAACATGGTCACATACAAATTTTAACTGTTCTTTATTATATTCTTTCTTTCGTTGAAAATCATAAAAAGGTTTCAACTCATTATATTTTTCTCTAGGTATTGTCATCATCTTATAATCAAATCTAATTGTTCTTGAAACAATTTATTACCTTTACTAACATTTTCTAGCCATGCTGTTGGTGATTTTTCATCAGCATTATCAGAAATATACTTATAACTTCTGAAAGGTATATTATGTAACATACAGGTTTTAGCAATCGCATAACTTTCCATATCAACTATATCACAATCTATTAGTGGTTTGGTAGTGGCAAATGTATCACCAGTCCCACACACAATCCCCTGGGTGCCAACTAATACATTTTTTTCATAAGGTGTTTGACCTAATTTAAATCCATTTACTGTAGCGTTCATATCTCTATCAACATATCCAGTTACTTCAACTAAGCCGCTAATTGAATCATTATTTGAACCTGCTGTGCCAAAGTTTATAATCTCATCAGCACCCTCTTGTATTGCTTTCATAGTAGCAATAGTGGCATTAACTTTACCAACACCGCTTATGTAGATGTTTGAATATTCAATATTTCTTGCTTCTAATTTAAGTGCTATAATTAATGCTATACTCATCTTACAATCTTATATTCTGATTCAGTTTCAATGACAACTCTTGCCCCACAATTTAATATCTTCTCTCCATTAGGTCCATATATAACTTTACTTGGTCCCAATATTTCAACCTCATGGCAGTAGGTATTCTTACGACCTTCTTTAATAGTAATAACAGGATTAACAGTACCCCATTTTAGATTACTTCTAATCTTGTTTTGATTAACATGAATATAAGTTTTAACCATTTCTTTTTCTTATTGTTTCTTTAATTAGTTTCTTTTGTGCTTTCTTAGCCCTATCTAGTTTAAACTTACTTACTAAATCGGTAAACAGATATCCGTTCATGTGTTCGTTTTCGTGTTGAAATATTCTTGCTGACATACTGTGTAATGTTTCTTCTATTTCTTCGTTGTTCTCATCTGTATATTTTATTGATACCCACTTAGGTCTTTTAATAGATAAGAATAAGAAAGGAAAAGATAAACAACCTTCTTTGAATACGATTGTTTCTTCACTTACATCATTGACTAAAGGATTAAAAACATATCTTACTTTTCCATCTTCTATACTTGGGTGACCGCCCATGACAAACATACGATATGGTAAACCAACTTGATTACATGACAGTCCTAGTCCGCCATATTTAGTCATTGTGTCATACATAATTTTTGCTAATTCGTTTCTATCTTTCAGTTTAAATTGTTTTAAGGTATCATCTTGAAAAGGTGCAATCTGCATTAACAATCTTGGGTCTGTTGGTGGTATCAAAGGTAAAATAGTTTTATCATCTTTTTTTTTCATAAGTTTACTTACATCAAGATGAGCGCTCATTTCTTTTTCACTTTTAAGAATAGGTGTTTTACCACTTTGTATATTCTCATAGTGTCTACCTATTTCTTCAATCTTTTCTGTTGTTAGTTTTTCGGTCATCATTTCTCCTTTAAATTAATATAATTAATATTTAGTGATAAGCTTATAGCATCATCAATTATATTCATTCTGCCATCCTTAATTATATTCATTCTGCCATCCTTGTAAAGTTTTTATATTTCTCAAATTTCATTACTCTAGGAAACTTATCAATTAGAGTATCACCCTTATGAGATATGACAAAAACATTTTCTTTTGCCATGGTGGTATATAGTATTCTCATAAACTCGTCTGTACCAGATGAATCCAATGAACTATCAAATATTTCATCTAGTATAAGTAGATTTGTATTTGTAGAATTTTTTAACTTAGCAATCTCTCGCCAAGTAAAAAGAATGGATAAATCTATTCTCAATTTCTCACCCTCACTAAAGGAATGGTAATTGAACTCATCACGGTACCTAGACTTAATCGTTTCATTAAACTCCTCATCAAGGGTAAAATTAACAAAAAAGTCCATATCCGCTAGATGCTTATTAATATACTGGTTCATAATCGGTAGGTATTGATTAATGATTTTTGTTTTAATTCCAGTATCTTGCATAAGATGTCTAGCGGTATCTATATAATTCTTTTCTTCTTTATGTTTTAATTTATCTTTTTCTGCTTCAACTAATTGTTCTTGCAATTGATTTAATTCACCTGTAGCAACTCCTGTTGAAAATTTTTCATCTGATAATTCTTCAATCTCTTTATGTATTCTATTTTTTTGTTTTTCAATTTCACTTATAGATGTATCATATCTATTAATAAGTAATTCTTTTTCTCTTATTGTAACCATGACTTCGTTGATTTTTGATAATCTGGTTTCAGTTTTGTTAATCTCTTTTTCTATTTGAGCCATGGCAACATCAATCTCAACAACTTTCTCTTTCTTCTTATCAATCATTGTTTCTTTAAATGCTTTATCTATTGCCTGTTGACAAGTAGGACAATCATCATGTGATTCAAAAAATCTTAAATCTTTCTTATGTTTGTTACAAGTATTTTCTAGCTTTGCTTCCATAGTATGTAACTTTTGATGTTTAGTATTTGTTGTTGTCTGGTCTAGTATTTCTTTTTGTAGACCAGCAATCTCTGCCTTAACTCTCTTAATATCTTCCGTGTAGTTTTCTATGTCGGTATCTGCCTGATGTATTTCTATCTTCTTTGAATCACTTGTATCTTTATTCTTATTACTAATATCATCAATGTGTTTCTTTTGTGTATCTATTCTATCATCTATTAGTTGATATTGAAAGTCTGCTTGTTTAATTGTTTCATCCTGTGTTTTTTGTTTCTCTCTAAACATTAAATTCATTTTGGAAAAGATTTCTATGTCCAATATTTCTTCTACAACTTGGCGTCTATGTCTTGCTCGTAACTGCATAAAAGGAACAAACGAAGCATTACCTAATATTACAACCTGAGTAAATGACCTGAAGTTTAATTTTAATATTGTTTGTTCTAAATGTTTCTGATAATCTCTTTGAGCTGCATCTTGATTTAACATATCACCATCACACCATATCTCAAATGTATTTGGTTTAATACCTCGTATAATCTTATATTGTTTTGTGCCGACAACAAACTCTACTTCAACAACACATTCTTTTTCATTTATTGTGTTAATTAATTGGTCTTTCTTAATATTTCTAAATGCTCGTTGAAACAATCCGAAACATAAAGCGTCTAACATAGTAGATTTACCTGCACCATTATCACCAATTACTAATGTTGTTGGAGATGAATCCAAATCAATCTCTATAAATTGTTGTCCTGTTGATAAAAAGTTTTTATATCTTACTTTTTTAAATACTATCATTCTATAATTACATCAGTATCTTGTGCCTCTATAAATGTTTCTTTAATCATAACTTTCAATTTCTCTTTATCTAAATCAACTGGTAACTGATCCACATAGTTATTTACTAGTGTCATTGTATCTTCGGATCCTTCTACCACATCATCACTTACATTGGTAGCTGACAGATCAGAATAATCTTCTAATATTTTTAACTCATGTACACTTATTTTATTATATAATCTTTCAAGCAACCTATCAAACATTTGATTGTCTTTTTTATGAACAACTATAAGTTTTACAAATTTTTGATTATAGTCCGTTATATCAAACTTATCATAGTTTGTTTCAGTATCATCATACATAAGTTTCTTAAATATAGTATATGGGTTAGGAATAAACTCTACTTCTCTTGTTTCTGTATCTAATATATTAAACCCTTTTTGATTATTATAATCTGACCATGTCATTTCATATTGACTACCTAAATAAAATACTTGACCGTCATCATTCTTGTGGTGAAAGTGACCACTATATGTTCGTTCAAATCGTTGTACAATACTTTTATCATAACCATGTGTCTGTACTATGCTGTTCATCATTCTGAAACCATTTAAATCTAAATGTCCCATACAGATATCTGCTTCTGCCGTTTTTAAAATGTCTAATGATTCTGCTTCGTTCTCTGGATTAATCCAAGGTAACATTAATATTTTTAAGCCATCAAAGTCAACTACTTTTGCTTCTTCATATATCCACGGTTCATTTAAACCGTCATGTGTTGTACATAGTTCTTGTACAGCATTTACCTTGTTTGTGTTACGGAAATATATGTCGTGATTACCTATTAGAATATGGGTGTCTATTTTCTCTGCCCATAATCGTTGTAAAAACTTATGTCTAAAGTTGTGTGCAATTCTATAGTTAATGAATTTTCTTCTATCTACAATATCACCCAAATGAATAAGTGTTTGGATATTATGTTCCTTTAAATAAGGAAAGAATACATCATCATAAAATTTATGAAAGTAATCATCAAAAATAAGACTATCGTTTCTGGCACCAAAATGGGTGTCGCTTAATAAGGCTATCTTCATAATATATTATTTTTTAGTTTTAACTTTTTTTACTTCTGCTGGTTCTTCTTTACTGTTTCTTTGTAGAAACTCTAACATCTGACTTTGATATTGTGTGTCATCACCTGCTAACTGATCCATCATATTTTCTATACCTGCATTAGCAATAAGTTTAGATTTAACTTGCATTTGTTTTTTCTCTTTTTGTATTCTTCTTATAAATGCATAGTATATAATTTGTGTAAAATATGCAAATGGATTTGTACTCTTTTCTGGATTAAAATTACTCATATACTGTAAACAGTTTTCTATACCATCCGATATCATATCGTCTCGGTATGTATAGTTAATAAAGTTTGGTCGAAAAGATAAATGATTGGCAATCTTTAAAAAGCACTCACCTATATAATTAGTAACATCTGGTTTCTTTTTACCCTTTTCTTCCGCTACACTACATTTTTCTCGGTATTCTATCATCGCTTCCAAAAACTTCTTATTATCTACATAATGAGGTTTTGGTTTTACTTTTTTTAGTTTCTGTGTTGTTTCCATAATTCACTCCTTCTGTGTTCTATTATACTATATTTTTATGCTAAAGTCAAGGCTTTAGATTAATTTAATTTTGTGCTTGACACTTTGGGATATGTGTGTATAATAGACTATGTAGTCTTTTGATAGATGGAGCTATAGCTAATGTAGCATCTTACTTGTAACTTTATATCCATTAAACAATTCATCAATCTCATTCTCTTTTTTAAATCTTTCTTTAGCATCCATATCATCAGCAACTTGCATAATGTGTTCCATTTCTTCAGGAGACAATGGTGCTTTTTTAGTTTGAGTTTTAACCTTATTTAAAACAACTTCATAATAGTGTGCTAACTCTGGAGCTGCTAATGATATGACTATTATTTTATCTACTGCAATGTTAAAGGATTTGTCTTTAGTAAAAGGTATCCATGGCGACAAAGATGAATCATCTTTCATACCATATTCGGTCATGCGCTGAATTGTTTGTAACTGTAATGGATTTTCAATTCGTAAGAATTTATCATCTACTACAACTGATCCTACCAATAGAGTACCATCGGTTAATTTAACCATACGATAGTCTGTTATGTGATCTGGTGCATTTTTTATTTCCATACTACTATTTATCTATTCTTTCAAGTCGATATTATGTATCTCATACTCAAACTCTTCCTCAGTATAAATGTTAATTCTTTCTTGAAAATGTTTTAGTGTAAAGTTTTCTTTAGACTTATAAGTTAAGTCATCAGATATATCATATAGTGTAGCATTAATTTTATTATCACCTAATCGTAAGCCACGACCAATCGATTGTAGATTTCTTATTCTACTTTTAGAAGGACTTGCAAAGATAATATTGTGTAAATTTTTAATATTAATACCAGTAGAAAATGTTCCATAACTTGCAACAATAATAGCATCATTTTCATTCTCTACAATTGCTCTTGCCTTTTCTCTTTCTTCTGTTTCAACACCACCAAATATATAAAATATTTTACGACCTTCAGCTGCCTTCTCTTGTATTATCTCATGTAGATTTTTACCATGTTTTTCTACTAACTGAAATAACACTAAGGTATTACCTTTGAGTTTAAGTGCTAGATTGCGAATAAAAGTTTGTCTTGATTTACTTGTAACTAGATAATCTATTTCATCTTGATACTTACCACTGGCAACCATCTTAGAGTTTGCTTCAGTATGCTTGAGTATTAAACATCTTACAACTAGATTACTTAACTGTTGCTTATCCATCAGTTTCTTTGTTGATGTAACTTTATTAACAGCGCCAAACAATCCTTCTAATACAAGTTTATGAGTATGAGCGCCATCAAGTGTACCTGTAAGACCAATACGATATTTACAATCAGTTAGTTTGGTCATGATTTCAGTTAATGATTTTGATTTAAATAGATGTGCTTCATCTCCGAAAACTACACCGAACTGCTCAAAGTATTCTTTCGGCAATTTATATAAACTTTGCCATGTAGATATGAGAACTTTTTTGGTTGTCTGATTAGAATAACCACTATACAATCTATGACAATTCTTTTCTACATTCCAACCATACGATTTAAAATCGGTATACATTTGTTCTACTAAGGATGTTGTAGGTACAATTAATAAACACCTATTGTTTTCTTCTTCTTTGATTAGATGTGAATAGTATCGAATAAGAGCATAGATGATGAATGACTTACCTGATGCTGTAGGACTCACTAGCAGCGCCCTATTGAACTTTAAACTATGATATATAGCGTCTATCTGATAATCTCTAGCTTCAAATGATTGACCTAAACTATTAGAAAACTTTGTAACGATATCTCTATCAACCTTATTATCTACATCAACATCTTTACCTGGTACAATATAGTAACCACGCTCTTGAGCAAATGCTTTAATGTAAGGGAATAGTCCAAAGTATATTTCTTTGGTACTTTGTGAGAATAATCTTATCTTACCATCCCACATTCTGTTACGAAATGCAGGCATAAATTTATAACCGGGAACATAAAAGGTAAAAAATTCTGATATCTCTCGCTGAATATGTGGGTCGGCATCAACAGTAAGATATACCTCATCTTTCTTTTCTATTATAAGAGTATCCATAAGTTAAAGTACCCATGTCATTATACTATATCTTTTTCCTTTTGTTACTTCTTTTACTTCATGTGGATACATAAAGTTAGAAGGAAAAACTATAGCAGAGCCTTGTACTTTTTCAATATACTTATCACCACATAATACAAAATCACCACCTTCATAATCATCATTTAAAAATATCAATGATGTAAGATGTGGGTAACCTTGTTTCTGCCCATGGCTGTGATGTATATTGTCTATATGACTTTTCATATAACCGCCTTGACCATATCGGTTTATTCTAAAATCAGTATATTGTATTGACTTAATTTGTGTATAAACAGATGTATAATCATCTACACAATATTTAAATGTTTTTTCTATATCTTTATAATATGGTAATGGAGAACCAATCCAAAACTCTTCCATAGAAACTTTAGATGATCCTGTATTAGTTCCTGCTGTTGCAAATGTAGATTGTTTCCATTCTGCTTTTGTGTCAAAATGTTTTATAATAGTATTACAAGTTTTACTATCCATTGCTTCTGGATAATAATAGATGTAATCAGATAGTTGCTGATTGGAATTCATGGTGTTCTCCTACTTGTCCTTTAATTTGAATATTCCAAGAAATACTTATACGATTTTTAGTTGACTTGTTTATAGGAACCCAATGCATTAACCATGCTGGAAATATTATTGCTCTATTTGTTTCAGAAGCATAAGATATTAAATTTCCATTATCTAATGTTTTTTCTTTCTTTCGTGGAACGATTACATCAGCTGCGGGTCTTGGGTCCTGAAAAATAATACCAGCATTTTTGTCTGAATAAAGATAATAGACACCACTTAAAAAATTATTAGAATGTGTATGGGGTGAATGCCCCTCATTTGGTTTTAATACATTTGCCCACATATCTGTTATAGTAATATCCTCTACACTATAATTTAACAATTTAATAATATCTTTATTTGATTGAATTATAGCATCAGAAAATAATTTAAATTCTGACTGGTGTTGCAAATTTGCTGATTTAGTTTGCCAGTTATTATCATAATCTCTTTTTTTCCATGCAGTAGAAATATAACACTTCATATCTTCAACATCTGCTTTATACTGAACACCATCCAAAAAATTATCAAACACAAATAAATGAGTAGAAAATAACTTTTGATGGTCCATTAAATAGCTCCACTAGTGAACTTCTTCCATTCAATAGCGTTCTTAATTAAAAATGTTCGATTGTTTATACTTCGTAATACCTGTTCAAGATACTTAACTATCTGATTAAGATATGCTGCTTTTTGATCTGCTCGTTGCAATTCATTATCTGAATCCATATAGATATGGACATCTGATTTAAGCACTTTAAGATCAAATGGTTTTTCTTTATATACAGATTGATCTGCTTTGCCTGTATAGTATTCCCATTTTTCTCGGGTTATTAACTTGTACTCCAATTCAGCATTCTTTAATAACAAAGAAAACTTATTAAAATGTTGTAGATATTTATTGTGTAATAGAGGTATTTTAATTGATTCTGAATCTAGTTCAGTATCATCTAGTTTAAAATCTCTATCAACTGCTTGTTGTAATTCTTCTAATGTCATAATCTAATCATTATATCACCTTTTCGGTGTTTTGTCAAGGTTTAAGTAGTAGAAATCTGTATTATATCATAATTCATATAAGTAAAACTTATACTTGCCTGTAAGTAATCCACATCTGATAACTTAACATCATAAGATAAACTACCAAGACTTGTCGGATATAGATTTTGAAATCGTATTTCCGTTTTAGCAATATTTTTACTATTCAAAATTGTCAAAGTGGCGTCTGAATATATACCTCCTTCAGCAAGAGGTTTTGGTGTTGCAACACCTGGCACAGAAGCACCTGCTGTTGAACCTGGAAATCTATCTTGAGCTGTTGCTTGTAAATCTGCAAATTGTTGATGTTTGTTTGGAAATCCTAGACCAAGTAACCAATCATGTATCTCTTTATAGTTGTTTAAATTCTCATCTACAAGAAATGTTATGCTCAAATCTTGATATGTAATCTTGTCTCCAGGAATCGGAATATCATAAAGTGGTGTTGCTTGTTGAGCACTACCTAACGAAATCCCAGGTAGGTTTGCCGATTGACAGAAAAATTCTACATTTGGTAATTTTGTGCATTTAAATCTAAACTGAATAGGACTTGCATAGTCCATCTTTGCAGGTTGTCTAGTATATACATTTGTTGTTGTCATACTACTATTTATAAGGGGGGAAATACCCCCCACTTATTCAATTGTTATTTTGGTAATGTGCCTTCTATACCTTCAACATAAAAATTCATACCTGCAAGTAATCCATCGTCTGCTACTTGTCCTTCTGGTACAACTAATTCTCCTGCTTGGTTATAGATTGGTCCTTCAAAAGAATGGATTTTACCATCTCTCAAATCATTCTCTAATGCGATTGCTTCAAATTTGGTTTCAGGTGACATATTTGTATATTTTGCCATCTTCACCATATCTTTGTCTAACCCCCACCATGTGTCTGTACTTTCCCAACTACCATCTGCAACTGCTTTTGCTCTTGCAATATAGTAAGAACTCCAGTCATCAATGATTGCTGTCAGTTGAGCATTAGGACAAAACTTAAACTGGTCACTTGCTTGACCAAATGCTTTAACTCCTGCCTTCTCAGCCACTTGACATGGTGCATATGTATCTGTGTGTTGAACGATAATATCAGCACCTTGATTGATTAAAGTACTAGCGGCATCTGCTTCTTTACCTGGATCATACCAAGTAAATGCCCAAATAATTTTTAATTCAATATTTGGATTTACTTTATTTGCCGCTAAATAGAACGCATTAATACCTCTTATAACTTCGGGTATAGGAAACGAAGCAATATAACCAATTATATTTGTCTTTGTTTCTTTACCTGCAATATGTCCTATGATGGTACGACCTTCATAAAATCTTGCTGAGTATGTTGAAATATTATCAGTTCTTTTATATCCTGTAGCATGCTCAAACTTTACATCTGGATAGTCTTTTGCAACTTCCAAAGTTTGATCCATGTAATTAAAGGATGTTGTAAATATTAAATCATGTCCTGATTCTGCTAGACTTCTTATTGCTCTTACAGCATCTGCATTTTCTGGAACATTTTCAATATAAGTGGTTGTATACCCCAAATCATTCTCAATGTCTTGACGACCTTGGTCATGTTGATATGTCCATCCATGGTCACCTGGTGGACCTATATAAATGAAACCTATTTTTGGGGATTTTGCTTGTAGTGGGAATGCTAAAATACTTGAAAGCACTACAGCTATCAAGTAAGTCAATGTTATCTTAAACATAGTTCTCCTTTTGTGCCTCACCTGCACAGTAAAGTCATCTATTATAAGTTATGACATTGATATTTATAAGACCAAAAAAAGGGGACATAAAGCCCCCCTCTTTTTTGTTTTTTATAAAAGTAAAATTACATAATGTTAGTAACTTTAACTCTACGATAATAAACATTTTGATTACCAGCTGCAGGTGATGATAAATCAATTGCACCATCACCGTTAGATGTTGTGAAAGGATTAGCAACCATACCATAACGAGTTTTAAACCCGATTTTTGGTTGG
>JACKQG010006819.1_pt1 | contig 11820 bp, 5 predicted proteins | sample 8237621 | NCBI WGS metagenome assembly JACKQG01 (sample SAMN15677084, study PRJNA649215) | marine metagenome | biome: marine; feature: Black Sea; material: saline water; isolation source: suspended particulate matter (SPM) from the Black Sea western gyre | collected 2013-06-09/2013-06-10 | depth...
AGTAGGCCAGCAGCCAGCTCAGGTAGAGCAAAGCCAGGCCGACGGAAACAACGACGGCCAGCGCGCTGGGCATCAGCCATGAGAACACCTCGGTGACGTCCACTCCCCACGCCTGGGTCAGTGCGCTGAAGCCTGGTCCCAATGGCGCCGCCACCAGCCAGGAAAGCGCATGGGCGATGGTCTCGTCCAGGGGCAGGCTGGGGAGCTGCGCTCCGGCCGGGAGCCACGCCGCGGCCAGCGTCCGCCAGTCGAGCAACCCCAGGCCGTTGAGCGCCCAGAGGCCCAGGGCCACGATGGGCACCGCCTGCAGGACGGCGTTAGAGGCGACCAGGCCGACAGGCGGCAGCCAGTGCAGGAAGCCGCCGGAGGCAGGTTGCGTCACCGCCCGCCGCGGCGGCAGCCGCTGCTCTACCCTCTCCCACAGGTCTTGCCCCAGTCCTTCGGGCAAGGCGAACTCCTGCAGCCTCGCTGTGAGCGCTCGCAGTTCCGCCAGTTCCGCCCGGCATTGCGGGCAGCGCTGCATGTGTCGCTCCAGCTCTCGCGCCTCGCCCTTTTTCAGTTCGCCGTCGGCGTAGGCCGCTAACCTCATCTCCGTGGGATGCTGCATTTTCCGTCTCACCGCCGCTCGATGTGCCGACTTGCTGATTTGCTGATTTGCCGATTTGCTGATTTGCCGACGTGCTGATCTGCCAACTCTTCCCGCAGCTTGTTCCGCGCATAGCTCAACCGTGACATCACCGTGCCCATGGGAATATCCAGGGCCTCGGCGATCTCCCGATAGCTGAGCCCTTCGTACTCCCGCAGGATGAGCGCGACCCGGCTGGCTTGCGGCAAGCGCAGGATGGCTGCCCGCACGGTCTGCGCTTGCTCCTGGCGCAGATGTGCCTCATCGGGACGGACGCCGCCTGGCAAGGATAGGGCCTCTATCGGCGCCGTGGGACGGGCTTTGCGCAGCAGGTCGGTGGTCATGTTGGTGACGATGCGGCAGAGCCAGGCGCGGAAGCTGCCGGCGCCGCGGTACTCGAAACTGGCCAGCCGCTGCCAGGCCCGCAGGAAAGCGTCCTGCGCCGCGTCCTCGGCCAGCATGGCGTCGCCGCTCATGCGGTAGGCGATGCTGACCGCCAACCGCTGATAGCGGCGCACCAACTCGCCGAAGGCGTCTTTGTCTCCCCGTTGACTGCGGGCGACCAATTGCCCTTCCGTTAGTCGCTCCCATGCGGATGGCGACGCCACTGCTTTTTCCTCTCAATTCTCAAACGGCAGCCGAAGCCCATTTATTCGCAACCCCTAGCCGTTGCGTTTTTCCACTCGCTGACCAACTCTTGATGCGCGGTCACGTTCTCCAAGAACAGGCGGCGCATTTGCGCATCGCTGATTCTGGCGGCCCGCTCCTGCAGCAAGTGATAGGCGGTGGTCAGGATACTCCGGGCGCGGCCATCCTGGTTGGCACGCAGGACGCGGTAACAGGTCAGATAGACCCGGAGAGGCTCATCCATGCCATCCAGAGCGCTGGTCTCCAGATAGCTCATAATCTCCTCAACCTGCGAGAGAGCCAGGATCAAATCTCCTTGGGCCAGGGAGATGCGAGCCATACCGGCCAGCGATTCCATGGCCCGATGATGTTCGCCCGACTCGCGTCGCAAGGCCAGGGCTTGCTGATAGGCGGCGGTGGCTTCTTCCAGACGGGCCAGACCCGCCAGGGCGTGGCCCAGGTGGGTCAGGGCGTGGCTCCGGTTGCGCCGATCGCTGATATCCTGTGCGATTTCCAGCGCTTCCTGGCCATGTCTCTGCGCGGCCTCATCATCGCCCAGGTGGTGGCACAGCAGACTCAGATAGACCAGTCCCTCGACCTCGCCCCGCCGGTCTCCCGTCTCGCGGCTGATGCGCAGCGACTGTTCCTGATAGGCTCTGCCTTCAGCGTAATCGCCCTGATACAGGGAGACGATACCAAGGTTGATGAGCGCCGCGGCCTCGCCCTCCCGGTCGTTGATCTCGCGGTAGATGGCCAGGGCCTGCTCCTGGTAGGCTTCGGCCGCGGCGTAGTCACCCTGCTCAGCCAGGAAAACGCCGAGGTTGCAGAGCGCCATGCCCTCACCCCGCCGGTAGCCCGTCTGGCGATAGATGCGCAGGGCTTGCTCCTGGTAAGCCAGGGCCTGAGCAAGGTTGCCTTGCTCGTAGGAGACACCGGCTAGGTTATTGAGCACGTGCCCCTCGCCCCGCCGGTCGTTTATCTCCTGTTTGAAAAGCAGGGCCTGCTCGAAGTATGCCCTGCCCTCAGCATAGTCGCCCTGATACCAGGAGATGATACCGAGGTTGCTCAAGCAGTCTGCCTCCACCGAGCGCAACCGTCCGTTTCCAGCCAGGGCCAGGGCTTGTTCGAGTTGGGTTCGGGCTGCCTCGTAGTCTCCCTGGTGCCACAGCGCCCGGCCCCACTGCAGGTAGCCCGCCGCCTCGCGGTGTACGTCCGGGGCTGCCTGGGCCAGGCCAATGGCTGCCTGGGCCGCGGCAATGGCCGTTGAATAGTCGCTCGTCGCCTCGGCATAGTGGGCCCGGCACAGTGCCACTTCGGCCTGTTTACGGTTGTCATCCAGGGCTTCAGCCAGCGCTTCCAGGGCGGCCAGGTCCCGAAGCTGAGCCTGGCGTGCGCCCTGCAGATCGTAGACCTTCTCGCGGGCCAGCAGGAGCGCATAGCGTTCAGCCAGGTCATCTTCCGGTGTCAGGTCGAGGGCGCGGCTGAAGTGGTTCACGGCTTCCTCGTTGGCAAACCGGGCGGCAGCCTGTTCTCCAGCCCGTCGTAGATAATGTTGGGCTTTCTCCGGCATGTCCGCGGCCGCAAAATGCCGGGCCAACTGCACAGCGATCTCATCCGACCGCTCACCGTGTAGCTCTTCCAGCATGTTCCCCACGTCCTCGTGGAGATACGCCCGTTCCACCTCGTCCAGGGTGGTGTACAGGTAGTCTTGGAACAGATGGTGTCGAAAGCGGTAGCGGGACAGGCGATGGGAACCTACCCGCCGGCTACCCTGGGCGATGATGAGACGATGCTTCTTCTCCAACTCGCCGGACAACTGGCGGATCAGGTTCCGCTCTTTCACTTCCTGCACTCGGGCTACCACCTCGGCTGTGAAATCCAGGCCCTCCACGCTGGCCACGGTCAGGGCTTCGCGCAGTTCCTCCTCCAGACGGCCGAACCGTTCCTCGATGACACCTTCCACCCGCTTTGGCAACACCGCCCAGTTCAGTTCAGTCCCCTCAACCCAGCACCCTTGCTTATCCTGGATGATATTCCCTCGCTCCTGCATGGCCTGAAGTAGCTCGACGGTGAACAAGGGGTGCCCGCCAGTATGCTGATAGAGCGCTTGCCTGAATCCTTCACTCCAGCGGTTGGGCTCCTCGTCCAGCAGACTATCCACAAACTGCCGTCCTTCGGACTCCTCAGCTTGCTCCAGGTCTATCCAGATATCCCCAAAGTAGCGCTTGAACTCGGCCAGCACCTTTTCCAGCGGGTGGCGCTCACCGGCGCGGCCCAGGGCCACCTCCTCTGGACGGTATGTGCCCACAACCAGGATGCGGCTCTGGCCCAAACGCCGTCCCAGGCGGAACAACAGTCCAATGGACGAACCATCGGCCCACTGGAGGTCATCTAACACGAGCATCAATGGCTGTTGGGCCGCCAGGGCCCTTAGCACATTGATGTACTGCTCGAATATCTGGCTCTGGTCTATGCCTTCGCGGCCGGGCATCTCACGCTGGCGTTGATGCCCAGTCCATCGCTTCAACTTCTTTGCCAGCCCGACCTTCTGTGCCGCGAAGGCGCCCACCCGCATGGCCAGTCCAGCCCAGGGCACAAACAGATCAATCAGATCCGGGCCTAATTCCAGCAGGACCTCACCCGAGGCGTGCAGTAATTCCTGCAGCCTGCTGGCGTTTTCCGCGCTGATGGCACCTTGAGCCAGCTTGGTGTCCACGTCTCCAGTGAGCAGGTCCAACACCTCGCGGAAGGGCAGATAGGCGTCACCGACGCCGATCTGGGCGTCGCACTGGCCGATGGCCACAACCAGGTCATGGTGCTGCGCCTGCGCCCGGCGGGCGAACTCGGCCATCAGCGTGGTCTTGCCGCGGCCCGCTTCTCCTATCACGAAACATATCTGTCCCTGGCCAGCCAGGGCGCGGTGGAGAAAAGTTTCGAGTTGTCCCAGCTCGCGCTGGCATGCGACGAAGATACGTTTCTTGATCATTCTCTCCGTCAATTCCCCTCCGTCAATGGCATATATACCCGGAACGGCCTCGTCAACACCACTTCCCACAGCCGGCTATCGTCCCAGGCCACCGTGGGACTTTTCACCTGCGAACCTACTCGGAAGGTCACCTGGCGGCCTGGCGCGCCACAACCAGGCGGGCCGCCCGCCTCCGCCATCACGTTGAGGGCATAGACCACCTTGCTATCCACTTCCAGGGTCTGCCCTTGCCCGCATAGACTATCACCCACCCACGCGGTCACGGTCTCCCCCGCCGTTCCTCCCAGAACTTCCCCATAGTAGGTCGCAGGCACGTGGGGCGGCAGGCTAACCGAGGACAACGCTCCTCCCTCTGCGGTAGCCCCAAAGTACATAGTGATCGCTTGCGAGACGTTGATCCAATACCCCCGGCCAAACTCCAGCGTGGCCAGGTCGTTGACGTAATCCGGTGCGGTCACATCGTAGACCTTCCAGGGATCGGCGGTGTCCGTAGCCTCGTAGCCATATACGGTGGTGTAGGTGCCGCTGATAGAAACCAGCGCTTCGCTAACCGGCTGCGGGCTGCGCAGAGGATAGGAGAAGATGTTCCACCCCGGCGCGTACAGGGGCACCCTGAAGGCAGTCAGCAGACCGTACAAGCCTGTGCCCTGTACCTGGGCGGAAGCGAAGTTGTCCCACATGTTGAGCACCGTGGGCAGGGCATGCCAGCTGGCTTCGTTTTCATTCCAATAATAGATGGTAATGTCTTCTTCCATGCCTGCCGGGACCGCTTCGCCCATGTACTGGAAGCTGATCGAGGATTCGTAAAGGTTGGCGAGACCCGCCGTCGCCGCAATGCGGTACGCTTGCCCGATCTGCACCCGTCCTGGAGGCAGCTCAGGCATGCCCGTGGCGGCCTGGATGGTCAGGAACTCACCGTCCGGGATGGTAGGGTCTGGCGTGTAGATGGTCACCTGCCCATCGCCGGAGAGGATGGGTGCGCCGTGGCCACGCACTGCGCCGCCATGTCCGCGCACGGCGCCACCGTGCCCGCGTACGGCGCCGCCGTGCCCGCGCACCGCGCCGCCATGCCCGCGCACGGCTCCCGGCGACGCCCCAATGGAATAGTCGGTGATCATCTCCCGGCGCGGGCTTGCTTCATCCACCCAAATCTGGACGAACCCTTCCAACAGGAGTTCCTCTGCGAGTGTTGCGGACATTCTGGCCGTATAGGTTCCGCTCTCCATCTCGGCAAAGACATACACCTCCGTCGCCGGGCCATCGGTGGAGAATATCCGCCCTTCCAATGGTAGCCCATCCGCCGTGTGGATGGTAACGTCAATGGTGTTGGTAGCCACGGGCGAGACGATGATCTCCGGCTGCCAGTCCGGGAAGGCGTACAGGATTATCTGGTCATCGCCCGGCTGGATGGTCTCGCACCCCAACCGGCTGCGGGCTGCGTCGAAGAGGCAGAGGCGGTCGCCAGGCTTGGCCCCCCGCGCTAGAATATGATCAATGAGCGGCTCACCGACGTCCAGGAGCCAGGTGTTCTCCTTGAGTAAGAAGCCACGAGAGCCCTCCGCGGGCTGATAGCGCTGCCCTTCTGTGGTCAGGAAGTAGAAGGTGGGGTCGGCGATGGCTTGCGTGGGCGTGAGCGGGTCAAAGGCGGTGATCTCGATGAAACCGAAGGGCATGAGGGCGGGACCGTCGTTGGTGCCATGCGCGTCGGGGCCGGTGAGTTCTGGGTAGAAGAGGGAAATGGTCTGCCAATCGGACCGCCCCGTCAGGTGATTGGCCAGCGTATCGGCGCAAGCCGGGAGCCAATCGGCCTGGTCGCGGTATTCGCTGTAGCGATAGGGGTCAGTCATGGCCGTGTTAGTGCAGGTGTCTATGCTGATGACCTGGCCGTTTTCGTCCAGGCCCAGATAGTGATCGTCGAGGAAGAAGTAATAATGTCCGAACTCGTGGGCCAGAGTGCGGGGCCAGTCCTCGCCGACGGTGCCGCCGCTGGGGTCGCCGTAGCGGTTCCAGACGGCAGGCATGCGGATCTGACCCGCCTCGTAGAGGATCGCGGGTACCAGGGTATCGGTGATGGTGTCACTGATGACACCTCCTAGCGTGGCGTTGGGGCGCAGACGGTTGTTGGCGTAGATGCGCAGGTGCGCGGTCTGCCAGTTCTCGGCGTCGTGGAAGAGGTAGACCTCGCCCAGCGTGGCTTGCCCGTCGCTGAGGTCGTAGAGATGCTCGGCGGCGCGGAGCAGGTCGAATTGGAGTTTCTCCATGAAAGCAACGTCGTTGTGGGCGTCCCACTCCAGGGAGATGTCGAGATTGAACAGGTATAGCGGGTGGGCGGCAGAGACGGTGAGGGTTTGCTCGCCGGGGGCGGTGACAGTGTGAGCACCCAGGCCAGCAGGAGTGGGAAGACCATTGGTGTGATACATGGTGTAGCTTTCAGTCCAGGCGATGGGGGCCAAAGCCAGCAGGTTGTCGCCCACGTTGATCTCCCCGTGTCCCTGAAGATACCCCGAATCATTGGTGCGGAAGGGCACACCGGCGTCGGCGGCGTAGAGTGCGCCCCCGCTGGTCTGTCCGGCGGGCAAGCGATAGATCAGAGCGTTGGAGACAGGCTGCGTGCCGCTCATCACCCGCACCTGGCTGCCGCTCAGGCAGAAGGGGAAGGTGGTAGCAGCGGATAATCCATACTGATAGGGCCCGACCGTCCGGTTGGGTCTGGGCGTAAATGAAGGAAAAGCAACCAGGCGGAAGACGACGTTGTCGTACTGGCCCATCACACCACTGGCATGTATGTCCCAATGATAGACGTGTGTATTGGCGCCGGTACCGTTCGGGTATGGCCCGCTGGCCAGATCGGTGGTGATGGTGTCCGCGGTGGGGACTGCGGAAAGCCATTGCCCTCCGCCATTAAGCGAGTAGAAGCCCCGTACTTCCCTCACTGGGTCGCCTTGACAGTGGAACAGGGTGTAGACGATGGGGATGGTGGCTTCTGTCCACACCTGCGACGAGGAATGAAAATTGGCCTCATCCGTCCCGCCGGGATGGGCCAGGGCGATGATCGGAATGCTCGACGGGCTGGTGTAATGGTCGCGCGTGTTACGGTACAGGCGGACGGGCTCGCTGGCAAAAAGACTCTGGCTAGGCTCCCAACGCATACCGCCCACGGCGAGGTCGAGGTCGCCATCGCCGTCAACGTCCCCCCAGGCCACGCTCTCGGTGGCTTTTGCTCCAGCCGATGCCCAGACCGCGTTGGCGGTAAGCGTCCCCTGGTCATTGCGGTAAAGCCGGTCCCGTAGTGACCACTTGTTCCCCACGACGAGGTCGAGGTCGCCGTCGCTATCAACGTCCCCCCAGGCCACGCTAGAGGTAGGGTCTGCTTCGACCGACGACCAGACGGCGCTGGCAGTCAGCGTCCCGCCATCATTGCGGTACAACTGGTTGGGTTTACGATGATTGCCTACCGCCAGGTCGAGGTCGCCATCAGCATCATAGTCCCCCCAGGCCACACTCGAGGCGTAATCATCTTCGACAGAAACGCTGACTGCGCTGGCGGTCAGCGTGCCCCTGTCGTTGCGGTACAGCCGGTTGGGACCCCAGTTCCCCGCCACGAGGTCGAGGTCGCCATCGCCATCGTAGTCCCCCCAGGCCACGCCCTCGGTCTGATCCGCTTCGGCAGAAGTCCAGATCGCGCTGGCCGTCAGTACACCACCATCGTTGCGGTACAGATGGCCGGGGGCATCGAGGTTGCCCGCGGCGAGGTCGAGGTCACCATCGCCATCAACATCCCCCCACACTATACTCCGGGTGTCGTCTGCTTCTGCAGAGGACCAAACCGCACTGGCGGTCAGCACATTTCCATCATTGCGATACAAGCGATTGGGACCATCATTACCCACGACGAGATCAAGGTCGCCGTCGCCATCGTAGTCGCCCCAGGCCACACTATAGGCCATGTCCGTTTCCGTGGAGTTCCAGACCGCGTTGACGTTCAATGTTCCTCCGTCGTTGCGGTACAGCCGGTTGGAAGCGCCAAGATTAACCACGGCGAGGTCAAGGTCGCCATCGCCGTCATAGTCTCCCCAGGCTACGCTTTCGGTCAAGCCCACTTCGGCGGACTCCCAGCTCGTGCTGGCATTCAGCGTCCCCATCGCGTTGCGGTACAGCCGATTGTACCCATACACATTGCCTACCGCGAGGTCGAGGTCGCCGTCGCCGTCAACGTCCCCCCAGGCTACGCTTTCGCTGTAATCCTCTTCGAGGGAAGACCAGACCTCGCTGGTGGACAGCGTTCCTTCATCGTTGCGGTACAAGCGGTTGGGTTGATAGCGATAATTGCCGACGGCAAGGTCAAGGTCGCCATCGCCATCAACGTCGCCCCAGGCCACGCTGGTGGTGAAGTCTGTTTCGGCAGAGTCCCAGATGGCGATAGGGGCCAGCGTTCCTCCATCGTTGCGGTACAACCGGTTAGGATAACAGTCATCATCAGAGTCGCACCCGTTACCGACGGCGAGATCGGGATCGCCGTCGCCGTCGTAGTCGCCCCAGGCCACGCTAATGGTGAAGTCCGCTTCGCTTGAGTTCCAAACCGCGCCGGCGGTCAGCACACCCCCATCGTTGCGGTATAGGCGATTAGGATAACAGACAGGATCAGTATCACACGCATTGCCCGCGGCGAGATCGAGGTCGCCATCGCCGTCGTAGTCGCCCCAGGCCACACCAAACGTAGGGTCCGCTTCAGCCGAAGACCAGGCGGCGCTGGCCGTCAGCGCCCCGCCATCGTTGCGGTACAGCCGGTTTTGCCCCCAGTTGCCCACAACGAGATCAAGGCCGCCATCGCCATCGTAGTCGCCCCAGGCCACACTATAGGCATAATTTACTCCACTTGAGGACCAAACTGCACCGGTGGTCAGCGCCCCCTCGTCGTTGCGATAGAGCCGGACAGGTTGTCCCCAGTTCCCCGCGGCGAGATCGAGATCGCCGTCGCCATCAACATCCCCCCAGGCCAGGTCAAGGGTGTCATCCGCTTCGCTAGAAGACCAGACGGCGCTGACTGTCAGCGTTCCCCTATCGTTTCGGTACAGGCGATTAGGCCCCGAGGACGTGCCCACGGCGAGGTCGAGGTCGCCGTCGCCGTCATAATCCCCCCAGGCCACGCTATGGGCGCGGTCATCTTCGGCTGAGGACCAAGCCAAATTGAGAGATGGTGGAGTGCTAAGGCCTGCAGTCAAACTCACATCGTCAATAGTGAAGCCGATTTCGGCGGTGTCGCCGTCGCTGACGAAGACGAACGCGACCCATACTTCGCTTTCTCCGCAGCGGTGACTCAAGTCCAGCGCTTGCCGGTGGTATCCATTACCCGCGTCTCCGCCCGCATAATCGCCACAGAAGCTCCCACCTGAGAAGTTGGTTCTATCGGTGGAACTGCCCACGAACAGGAAATCATAGGGGCAGTTGCTCCCTCCCTCGCTTCGGCCCCATAGGTGAAAGGTCAAGCGGGCGCTGGTGGCTGTGCTCAGGTCAAAGGGACCATATATTGCCCAAGAGCGAGCATTGTGGGGATAATGAGCATCGCAGGCCAGCGCGCTGCCTTGTGCGCCGCCTCCCACCGACCAGCCGGCGTAACCGCCAGTGTGCGGGTGGCAATCCCGTTTGCCCCAGAGGTATTCGCCGCCATCGTTGGCGCTTTGGTCAAAGACCTCCCATCCGGCGGCCGGCCAGGCAGCCTCGAAGTCCTCGCTCATGTTGGTCGGAACCAAGTCAGCCTGAGCGGCGGCGGCGGGCAGAGACAGTGTCCTGGTCACGCCTTCCGCGGTGAGAAGATCGGCGGGTGAGGTGCGAGCAGGCGGGCCCGGCCATTCCGGGGTCGGCGGTGTTGCTGCCGCCGAATAAACGCTGCCCGCCAGGATGAACAGCAAAGCCAGTACTACGATGACACTCCGCAAGTGTGGTTTGCTCATGATGTTTGCTCCTTTGTATTCAGGTGCAACGCACTTGAGAAGTGCGTTGCACCTGGCTTGGCTGTGAATCAATGCCTGTGCAGATCCTTGTGCATGATCTTGCGCGTCTCGTGCAGCCGGTCGTCGGCGGGCAGATCGGCCAGCCGCACGTTCATGGCCTCGTCGTTTTCCTGCTCCAGAAGCGAGATGACGTAGTTGATCACGCTGGGCGGGAACACCCCCTCCCGCTCGTAGTAGCCTCGCTTCTCCCTGAGCTTCCGGGCCGATGCGACGCAACTGCCGGGCAGGGACGGCAGCCGCTCCAGGAGCTCTCTGTCCTGGAAGATGTTGCCGGACACGTAGAGGCTGTCGGCCAGAGCCAGCGCTGCGGGCTGCGTCAGGCCCCACTCGGCGGCCAGGGTCATGCCCGCCAGGAGGAGATAGACCAGGGCGCTGCCGTCGGGGCTGCGCAGCTCCACCGTTTGCCGGCCCTCAGGCTCGCCGAGCTCCTCTTGCTGCTGCGGGTTCAGCCTCTGGCTGAGGTTGGAGAGGGGCGAAAGTGGCCACGCAGCCGTGCCGGTAGGCGATGTTGCGGATCAGCCAGCGCCCCAGCACCAGGTTGTCCCCGGCCTCTTCGACGGGAGTGGGCAAGAACTCGATCTCCAGTTGCTCGCCGCTCTTCCCTTTGATCTCCTCGATATCGCTGCGGATGTTGCCCACGAAGCCGACCTCGCTGTGGGCGTATTTGACCGCGCCGGTGATCTGGGTGAGGTGATGGACCATCTCGTCCAGGATGGCGCCGCTTTTGATGAAGGGGGAGGGTTGGTGAGAGCGAACCTCTCCGTCATGCGTCACCTCCGGTCATGAATGCCACGAAAGCATACCAAAGCCACGAAACAGCCCCTTTCACACCCCACACTCCTTCACCCCTCGCCTCGCTTCCCCTTCGCCAGCATCCGGTTCTGGGGTTCGGAGTTTGAGCTTCGAAGTTTGCAGCTCACAGGAGTTACGCAGTTGTCCTTCAAAAGGGTGGGTTTGACCGCGGAGCACGCTGAGAACGCCGAGATTTCCTGGATTTTCTCTGCGCACTCCGCGTTCTCGGCGGTAAATAAGTTCTGACTGCGTAAGTCCTGAGCTCACATCCCCTATTCACCGGGACAGGTATTCAACACGAATGGCGCGAAAACACACGAATGACACGAAACTGCCCCTCCCATACTCCCATACCCCTTCCCCCCTATCCCACCCCCCTTCCTGCTTGCGAGCACCCAGTTTTGGAGTTTGAGCTTTGAAGTTTGAAGTTCACATCCCCTATTCATCGGGAATGCTTTTGCTACTGGCCTTGCTCGAGTGCACCGATTCGGGACGATCAAGATCGTCGCAATCCCCTATTCATCGGGAATGCTTTTGCTACGACCTTCAGCTTCTGGAACCATCACTGTACGCCCCGCAGGTAACATTGTCGCAATCCCCTATTCATCGGGAATGCTTTTGCTACCCACCCCTCGCAGGTTAGATGAGGGGCAGCGGTACACCGGTCGCAATCCCCTATTCATCGGGAATGCTTTTGCTACGCGGTGCACCTCTCCGCCGTGCCCACGACCAGCGAGGACGTGTCGCAATCCCCTATTCATCGGGAATGCTTTTGCTAC
>JACKQG010006820.1_pt1 | contig 11810 bp, 2 predicted proteins | sample 8237621 | NCBI WGS metagenome assembly JACKQG01 (sample SAMN15677084, study PRJNA649215) | marine metagenome | biome: marine; feature: Black Sea; material: saline water; isolation source: suspended particulate matter (SPM) from the Black Sea western gyre | collected 2013-06-09/2013-06-10 | depth...
GGAGCATATTGGCTATGGATTGGTCCTTCTGTCTTTACTGGATATCCATGTACCGTGGGTAATAATGACTATGTTGCCACATTGACCTGTGAACCTTATGCACCTCCACCATGCGATGTCATTGAAGACCCATGTTGGATTAATTCTATACCAGCTACTCTTACTGGAAACTCCTGTGAATATAATAATGATTATGATGAGGTATGTCCTTACTCTGGCTCTACTGCACATGATGTAGTTTATGCTTATACACCTGAAGTTGACATGACCCTTGACCTTTCTATGTGTAGCGAAGGTAACTGGTATGATACCAAACTGTATGTTTACGAGAACGAAGAAACTCCAGGTGCTCCTTATGCATGTAATGATGATTATTGTTCAAACTCCCATCAAAGCTTTCTAAGTTTTCTTGGCGGTATAGATATGTATGCTGGAAACACATATTATATTATTGTTGATGGTTATGGCGGAGAATGTGGAGATTATGAGCTTATCATTACTGAATGTGTGCCTTGTATTGTTGAATGTCCAGAATGGGGTATCCCTGAAGGTGAAGTATGCCCTGAAGATGGGTATGTAGATGATTTCAATGGCGGTTGTAACTCAGAACCACCTGTATTTAGTCCTATTGAATGTAGTCAAACTATTTGTGGAACAGCAAGCACATACTTATTTGACGGTTCTAACTACCGCGATACAGACTGGTATGAACTTATACTTGAAGAGGGTACTTGGGACCTCACTTGGACAGCAATAGCTGAATTTCCATTGTTAATATTCCTAATAGATGCTGGTTCCGGAAACTGTGTGGACTATACAATTCTCGGCTCTGCCTCAGGAAATCCTTGCGAGGAGGTGAGCTTGAGCGCTATTGTTACAGGTGGAACATACTGGTTATGGGTTGGTCCTTCTGTGTTTTCTGGATGGCCATGCAACGACGATAATGATTATGTAGCCACCTTGACCTGTGAACCTTATGTTCCTGGACAAGGCGAAACATGTGAAACTGCTATTCCTTATACTTATGTAGGTGACCCAGCTCAAACTGGTTCAATAGTATCATATCAAGAAGTCTGGTATAGCTTTGAAGCACTTGAAGACTTCCAAGAAGTATATGTTGATCTCTGTGATTCAGATTTTGATACCAAATTAGAGGTTTGGTATAACTGCGATGATCCTACATATACATATTATAATGATGACTATTGTGGTGTGCAATCCTATATCCAAACTGGATGTATGTTTGAAGGTGATGTCTGGTATGCCAAGGTTTATGGCTATGGTTCTGCCTTTGGTAATTATGTATTATTAATCACAGGACTACCAGGAGTACCTCCAGAACCTCCACCAAATGATGATTGTGAAAATGCTGAATATATACCTCAACCATATCCTGCAAGTGGCTCAGGAACAACGATTGCTGCTACTCTTGACTGTTCCGGTGTTCTGGACTGGAACGGTGTTTGGTATCTATTTGACCTGCCTTATGCTGAGAATGCAGTAACCATTGATATTTGTGGTTTCAATGAAGATATTTGGACTGTCGGTATTGTGCTTATGGATGACTGTTTATGTGATGATTATATCATTCGCGATGAAGGTTATTACTATGAATGCCCCAGCGGTTTCGACGGATACCATATGGAGTGGTGGAACATACCTGGACCAGGACAAATGTACTGGCCTGCCTATGCCGTAGCTTCTGGTGATGTAGGCATGGACTTTGATTACACTCTCAATGTCACTGAAGTTACACCTTGTGTTGTTGAATGCCCAGAATGGGGTATCACTGAAGGTGAAGTATGCCCTGAAGATGGGTATGTAGATGATTTCAATGGCGGTTGTAACTCAGAACCACCTGTATTTAGTCCTATTGAATGTAGTCAAACTATTTGTGGAACAGCAAGCACATACTTATTTGACGGTTCTAACTACCGCGATACAGACTGGTATGAACTTATACTTGAAGAGGGTACTTGGGACCTCACTTGGACAGCAATAGCTGAATTTCCATTGTTAATATTCCTAATAGATGCTGGTTCCGGAAACTGTGTGGACTATACAATTCTCGGCTCTGCCTCAGGAAATCCTTGCGAGGAGGTGAGCTTGAGCTTTAATGTTGGAGCAGGAACATACTGGCTATGGGTCGGCACCTCGGTCTTTACTGGTTTTCCCTGTGATGAAGGTAATAATGATTATGTAGCCACCTTGACCTGTGGACCCTGGGGACCTGGACCAGGCGAAACATGTGATACTGCAATTCCATATCCTAATGTAAATGACCCGCCAGTAAGTGGTCCATTAGCCTCATATCAAGCAATCTGGTATAGCTTTACAGCAGGTGAAGAGTTTGAGAGCGTTACTGTTTCTCTTTGTGGTTCAGATTTTGATACCATATTAGAAGTTTGGTTAGATTGTGCTGGCCCATCTTATACATATTACAATGATGACTATTGTGGTCTTCAATCAGAGATTACAACTGGATATATGGCTGAAGGTGAAACCTGGTATGCCAACTTCTATGGCTATGGTGGTGCTGGTGGTAATTATATCTTAACAATTACTGGAGTAGGCGGCGGTCCCACTTATTGTCCTGCCTCGGGTGGCTGTGATGAATACATTGAAAGAATTCAAATTGGAACAATTGACAATACCAGTCTCTGCGATGGATATGCTGACTATACCTACTTATCAACTGATTTATATATCGGTGTAGGAGCTCCACTAACTCTTACTATCGGTAATGCATGGGAAAGTGATGTTGGCGGTGCATGGGTTGACTGGAATCAAGACCTTGATTTCTATGATGATGGTGAATTCTTCGATCTTGGCAGTGGAGTTGGTCCTTATGTTGGAAATATCGTTCCTCCGGCAGTAGCCCTCCCAGGTCCAATAAGAATGAGAATTCGTATCCAATATGGTGGCGTTCTAGATCCTTGCGGTTCAACATCTTATGGTGAAGTAGAAGATTATACTGTGAATGTTGTATCGTGTGGTGAGCCTGTGCTTTGTGTTGTTCCACCTGGTTACGATTTTGGAGGCGTTCCTATTGGTGATTGTTCACCACCTCAAACCTTCACTATTGATAATTGTGGTATAGGTACTATTGAGGTTTATTCTGTTACTATTACTGGTCCTGACGTTGGCGAATTTATTCTAACTGATCTAAACACTTACCCAGTAACTCTTCCACCTGCTATTACAGTAGATGTAGAATTCTGTCCTGCCGATGCAGGTACTAAAACTGCTTTCTTAACTATAACGGATAACAGAGAAGTTACTGATTTTCCGTTATATGGAACTGGATATATTGGTCTTGTCTGTCCTGAAGGAACAATATTCGGTCAGCCAAGCCATATGCCTGAAGACGACTGGTCAGCAGGTACTAGTGAAGACGACCCTGTTTACGGTATAGACTACATAGTCTATGATAATTTCTGGGGTCTTGAAGAACCTATCTGCAACATTCATTTCTGGGGTCTTAGTTTAGTATATCCTTGGGCTCCTTGTGATGAAGACCCGATGCCCTTTGAAATCAAGTTCTATTTAGATGATGGAAGTGGATACCCGGGTGACGAGGTGTGTTCATATACAGAAACCATCTACAGAGAAGCCACAGAACAATACTATGCTGGTTACCCGCTGTTTTACTTCAGTACAGAACTGAATCCCTGCTGTGACATCAGCGATGGATGGGTTTCAATTCAAGGTCAACTACTTGAGGAACCTCCTAACTGCTGGTTCATGTGGATGAGTTCTGGTATTGGCGACGGTTTCTGCTACCAGTCTCTTGATGGTGGCGTTACCTATAACGACCGCTTCTACGACCAGGCAATGTGTTTGACAGGACCAAGCGTTCCAGAAACTTCACTTATACTACCTGAATATGTAGAAGGCTGCCCAGGACAGGCTGTTTCTATTCCTGTATATCTAGATAATCCAGATGCTTGGGAAGTTGAAGGAATTGATATGGTTATTACATTTGATGAAACTGTCTTAGACGCAACTGGAGGAATATTAGGTCCAGAATTAGCTGCTTTGGGTTATGGATTGTTCGTAAATACGGATGTTGATGGACAGGTAACCGTTGTAATCTATGCAATGACAGATGTATTCAATGGTAGTGGTGACATAATCTTTCTTGAATTTAATGTTGTAGGAGTAGAAGGAGATTACACAGATCTTGTATTTGACTTTGGAGAGGTAAATGAAACTCCTGTTGCATTATTTGATGGCTTCTTTGATGTAATTCCATGTCTGTTTGATATTTCAGGATATATTAGTTATTATAGTGATGCTAATCCTGTTCCAAATGCAGATGTGGATATTACTGGCGATGCAACTTATGTCGCAACCACAGATGGATATGGAGAATACTTATTTTTAGATATTCCAGGTGGTAATTATGAATCCACACCATTCAAGGATACTGATCTTGGCGGATTAAGTGGACTTGATGCTTCCAGAGCCGCAAGATATTCTGCTGGATTATATGAATTAGATTGCCTTGAAATGATAGCAGGAGATGTCTCTATGGATGGGTCGATCAATGGAATGGATCCTTCTAAAATAGCCAGATATTCCATTGAAATAATAGATTATTTAAATGATGATTGTATTGACTGGGTATTTACACCAGAACCTATTCCTGAATGTGAAGATTGGCCTCCCATAGTTTATGAAGATACACGAGAGTATATTCCGCTCATTTCAGACTTAACAGATGAGGACTTCATTGGAATAAGGCTTGGAGATGTTACAGGTAACTGGTCACCTGGTGTTAGAACGATGCTCGCTCAAAGTTCAACAGAAGCTACTGATATTGAGATAGATATTAATTATACACTAAGGATTCCTGTGGTGATAGAAGAAGCAACAGCAATTGAGGGTATTGATATTAGTATTGAATTTAATCCAGAGGTATTACAATTAACAGAATTTACTCTAAATGAAGGAATTCTTTATAATAAAGATTATGCAGTTGAAACTAATTTTGAGGAAGCTGGTAAAGGAAAAATAGTCATTTATGCTTTGAGTGAGTTAGTATCAGAATCAGGAATAGTTGCATTCATAGAGTTTAATGTAATAGGAGAAGAGGGAAGCGGTTCAGAAGTATACTTCACCAAGTTTGATGTTAATGAGATAGAAGCATCCGGTGGATTACAGGTATTAGATTCAGAAGGTAATGAAATAGTTACTCGAAGACTAGAAGTGAATATAGTTCAACCTCTTCCAGAAAAATTCTCACTCTATCCAAACTATCCGAATCCATTTACTTCAAAAACACTTATTAAATATGATTTACCCAAAGATACGCATGTTGTTATTCAGATTTATAATATTAAAGGACAGCTTGTAGAAGAACTTATTAATGGTTTTGAGACAGCAGGTGGAAAAGAAATTGAGTGGAATGCTGATAAAAATGTGAATGGTATCTATTTCTTAAAAATGTCTACCAGAGGTGGATCCTCCTCGGGAGGAGAAACTAATAATCACACATTCATCAAGAAGATGCTTCTCCTTCGTTAAAACTACGGAGAACAGGTCCTCCTACGCTAAAGCTTCGAAGGATAAATCCTCCTTCGCTAACTCCTTCGTTAAAACTATGAAGTTCAGGAAAGTTTACACTCCGTAGTTCCGTCCCCGATTTAATCGGGGATCTCGGAACAAAGGGGTGCTATGGAGAATAAATTTTAATGCGATAGGTAGATTGTAAATTTCCTAGTTGAATAAATAACCCCCGTTATGTTTGGGGGTTTTTTTGAAAAAAATGTAGAAAGCGTAAGAAAAATTGGTTCTCGGCAGAAATAAGTGGATAGAAAAATAATGAAATGGCATCTGGTCTCCAAAATTAAGATTGAAAAGGAGAGAAGATGGCACAAGAATTACGGAGTCAAATATTAGAAATCCTATTTGGATTGCAAGGATATTCTTTGAAAGGTTTGGAATTAATTGGTAAAAACATTTATTTAGATGTTGAAAATAATGGAGACCATCGTTGTTCAGTTTGTAATAAGACATTAAATGACAGCAAGTATGACAGTCATATTCGGGTAATTTATATTGGAGTTGTAAATAAAAAAGCAGTATTTGTTCGCTTCAAACAGTATCGTTTGTTGTGTCCTGATTGTGGAGTAAAAGTAGAGTTACAGACAATAAGTGAAGGAAAAAGTCGATATTCAAAATCAGTAGGTTCTCTGGTAATCCACTACACCCAATATACGAGTTGTTCAGAAGCATCTCATCTTCTTGGAATACCGGAACGGACAGTCAGAGAAATTGATAAGAATGAATTACAAAAGCATGAAGAGAATCATATCAGAAATGTATTGGAAGTTCAGCAGATAGGTATTGATGAAATAGCCCACAAGAAAGGACATAATTACGGAACAGTTGTGATAAATCATTTAACTAGCAAAGTAATTTGGATGTCAAAAGACAGGACATCAGAGAGTTTAAAAGAGATTTATAATAAGTTTGGTCTATCTTTCGAATCCCTGAAAGTAGCATCTATGGATTTTTGGAAACCTTATTTCAAAGCTACTCAAGAAACATTTCCGGAAGTGCTTATTGTATATGATTTATTTCATTTAGCGAGGATATTAAATCGTTACATTGAAGAGGAGCGCCGTTTGTATCAGAAATCATTATCAGATGAAGAGAGGAAATATATCAAAAAGCATACTCGTTGGATTTTATTACGGCGTCGTAAAAACTTTAAAGATTACCATGAAAATAGGCTACAAGAGTTGAAAGAGAAGAATGAAAGATTATATGAAATGTATCTTTTAAAAGAGGATTTTTTATCGATTTTTGATCGTAATAATGATCGTAAAAGCGCTGAAGAAATGATACTTGAATGGATAGAAAATACAAAGAAAACAACATTTGAAGCACTAAAGAAATTCGCAAGATCTATAATTGCTCGATTACAAACAATACTAAATTGGTTTGATTGTCCCGTATCTAACGGAAAATCAGAAGGAATAAATAATGTAATTAAAACTCTTTTAAGGAGAGGATATGGATATAAAGATTTTGAATATTTTAGATTAAAAGTCCTTCAAAAATGCGGATATTTAATGGTGAATTTAAATGAATGAAAAAATCAATTACCCGCAGGTTTCTGCCGAGAGCCGAAAAATTTGACAGGAATAAGATTATGGCTTTTTTATAAAACTTAATAAAAAGTTTTTGTCTTATAGGGATTACTTATGGTGTGAACCGCCTATTATGAACTATAATAAAAAACTTGACATTAAGTAAATATAAAAAATTTGAGTTACACTCTTTTTTAATTAAAAAGTGAAACTTATACTTGGGTTTTTAGTTGAATATGGAAATGTATTAAGTTTTTTGATTTTTGAAAAGTATTTTTGTTCTGGATAATATTTTATAGATAAGATTAAAAGAAGGATACTAGTTACAAAAAATAAAATGTAAAAATATAGTTTTCTTCTTGTTAGATATTATGTGGCAAAATGGTGATAATTACTTATAATGTAATTTGTATAAAAAAAGTTAAGAAAAAATAAAGAATTTATTATTGAGTTCACTATAAAAACCATTAAAATGGTTAAAATGTTCTTCTTGGGTTATGTTTCCCACAACTAAAGTTGTGGGCTAACTTACTATTCTCCATAGGGTTAGCCCACAGTTTCAACTGTGGGTAACATGTTTAAAAAACACAATTTTAACCCCTTTAGGGGTTTTTAGAGTGGACTCATTACTAAATATAATATTTTATCGGAGGTGAAATGAATAAAACATATAAAGCCATAGATGGAAACACGGCAGCAACTCATGTGGCTTATGCTTTTAGCGAAGTTGCAGCAATTTACCCGATAACTCCTTCATCACTGATGGGGGAATTAGCAGATGCCTGGGCTGTTGAAGGTAGAAAAAATATTTTTGGGCAAACACTCGATGTTATAGAAATGCAATCCGAAGGTGGAGCATCCGGAGCAATTCACGGCTGTCTTTCTGCTGGTGCTTTAACCACAACTTTTACAGCTTCTCAAGGTCTTATGCTTATGCTTCCAAATATGCATAAAATAGCTGGTGAGTTGCTTCCAACTGTATTTCATGTTTCTGCTCGTTCACTTGCCTGTCAGTCATTATCAATTTTTGGTGACCATTCTGATGTGATGTCTGCAAGAAATACTGGCTTTGCTCTTGTAGCTGCTGGTTCAATTCAAGAGACAATGGATTTGGCAGTTGTTTCTCATCTTGCAACATTAAAATCCAAAGTGCCATTCCTAAATTTTTTTGATGGTTTCAGGACTTCCAATGAGATTCAAAAGGTAGAGATGATACCCTATGAGACAATGGCTGAGCTTCTGGAAATGCAATATGTAAAAGATTTTCGTGAAAGAGCTATGAATCCAGAAAAGCCAATGATGAAAGTCGGTGCACAGAATCCTGATGTTTATTTTCAGGGACGAGAAACAGTGAATAAGTTCTATGCAGTTACACCTGAAATAGTTCAAGAATATATGGATAAGTTTGCAAAAAAGATAGGTCGCCAATACAAGCTTTTTGATTATATTGGCGCTCCTGATGCAGAAAAGATTATTATTGCTATGGGCTCTGGAACAGAAACAATTGAAGAAACTGTTAACTATCTTACCCAGCACGGTGAAAAAATTGGTGCTGTCAAAGTCCGTCTATATCGCCCTTTTTCAGCAGAAGCACTTATCTCTTCTATTCCAAAGACAGTAAAGAAAATTGCAGTTCTTGATAGAACAAAAGAACCCGGCTCTCTGGGTGAGCCTCTTTATCTTGATATTGCTGTTGCACTGTCAGGAAAAGATATTAAAATTATTGGTGGTCGCTATGGTCTTTCTTCAAAGGAATTTACTTCAACTATGGTAAAAGGAGTTTATGACCATCTTGATGGCAAGTGCACACATGACTTTACTGTAGGTATTGAAGATGATGTCACTGGCACATCTCTTTCAATTGATGAAGAAATTGATGCAGAACCAAAAGGTGTAATTCGTTGCAAATTCTGGGGATATGGTTCTGATGGAACTGTTGGAGCCAGCAAAAATTCTATCAAAATCATTGGTGATAATACCGATATGTATGCCCAGGGCTATTTCCAGTATGACTCTAAAAAATCTGGTGGAATAACAATTTCTCATTTACGGTTTGGAAAAGAAAAAATTCAATCTCAATATTTACTGAATAATGTAGATTTTGTGGGACTTCACAAGTCATCATATATAGGTCGTTATGATATCTTAGAAGGTATCGTTAAAAATGGAACATTCTTGCTCAACTCTAACTGGAAAACTGATGAAGTATTTGAAAACCTAACTGAAGATATGCAGAAGACAATTATTGAGAAGAATATTAAAGTTTATAATATTGATGCTTTGAAGATTGCACAAGAGGTTGGACTTGGTGCACGCATCAATACAGTTATGCAAGCTGCATTTTTCAAGATTTCAGGTGTTCTTCCCGAGGATAAGGCTTTAAAACTTATTAAAAATGCAATTAAGAAAACCTTCTTAGCAAGAGGTGAAGAAATAGTAAAAATGAATTGGGATGCAGTTGACCGAGCATCAGTAGCACTTGAAGAAGTTACAATTCCTTCTGACTTAGTTGGGACAAAATCAGCACCAGTTCTCAAGCTTATCCCGGATGATGCTGATGATTTTGCTAAAGATGTTATTGACCCGAGTATGCATTTTAAGGGAGATTCAATACCAGTTTCTAAAATGCCGTATGATGGACGAGTTCCGACTGGAACAACAAGATTGGAAAAGCGTGGAGTTGCACCCTATGTGCCAAAATGGTATCCTGATAAGTGTATCCAATGTAATCTATGTTCCTTGGTCTGCTCACATTCTGCTATTCGTCCTAAACAGATAGACCCGAAAAGTTTAGAAAATGCACCAGAAACATTCACAACAATAAAATCAAAAACAAAGAATGATAAGAATCTTCAATACAGACTACAGGTTTATGTTGAGGATTGTGTTAGTTGTGATAGTTGTGTAGAGGTCTGCCCGGTTAAAGGAAAAGCTATAGAAATGGTTCCAATAGAACAAGCACGCGCAGCAGGTGAAGGAGAAAATGCTGTTTTCTTTGATGACCTTCCTGATAATATCCTTGATGGAGTAAAACGCGAGACAGTAAAAGGCAGTCAGTTCTTGATGCCTTACTTTGAGTTCAGTGGTGCTTGTGGTGCTTGCGGAGAAACACCTTATGTTAAATTAGCTACACAACTGTTCGGTGATAGAATGATTATTGCAAATGCAACTGGCTGTTCATCAATTTATGGTGGAACTTTTCCAACAATGCCATATTGTAAGGATAAAGAAGGTAGGGGACCAACCTGGGCAAATTCACTATTTGAAGATAATGCCGAATATGGTTTTGGAATGCGGCTCGCAGTAGAAGCCAATAGAAGGCAACTTCTATCAAACGTTAAAAGATTGATCGAAGATGCAAAATCAGACGAATTTAAAAATATGCTGAAACAAGCTGAAGAAAAAGGTAGTGAATCTTTAGAAAATGCTAAAAAGATTAAGGAATTTGTGAAAGCATTAGAATATGCTGTTGAAAACTATGATTCAAAGGATACAGAAGCAAAAGAAAATGCAAAGAAGATCAAGAAAATGCTACCTTTTGTTATTCAAGTTTGTGTTAATGAAGAACGTAAAAAAGTCCTGAAAAAGATTATGGAATTAGAAAATTATTTCATCGATAAATCTGTCTGGTCTATTGGTGGTGATGGTTGGGCTTATGATATTGGATATGGTGGACTTGACCATGTACTTGCGTGTAATAAAAATATAAATGTTCTGGTCTTAGATACAGAGGTTTATTCAAATACTGGGGGGCAAGCTTCTAAAGCGACCCCAACTGGCTCAGTAGCGAAATTTGCAGCAGCAGGTAAACGTACAAAAAAGAAAGACCTCGGTATGATGGCAATGACTTATGGCTATGTATATGTAGCTGGGATAGCAATGGGTGCAAGTCCAATTCAATGCCTGAAAGCCTTCATAGAAGCAGAAGCTTATGATGGACCCTCTTTGATTATCGCTTACTCTCCTTGCATTGCTCATGGAATTGATATGACTAAAGTGCAAGCAGAAGAGAAATTAGCTGTTGACTCTGGCTATTGGATTCTATATAGATACAATCCATTACTTGCGAAAGAAGGTAAGAATCCATTAATTCTTGATTCAAAAAAGCCAAAATTAGATTATCAAACATTTCTTGATAATGAGATCCGTTATCGCACATTGACTCAGCAGTATCCAGAAATAGCTAAAATACTATTTAAGCAAGCTGCGGAAGAAGCCAAAGAGAGATATGAGATTTATGAAAAGATGGCAAGAAACGAATAAATAATCGGTAAAATTGAAATATGAAAAAGCCTTGAGAAATAATATTAGGGTTTTTTTTATTCCACCATCGTCAGGAAGTGGTCACTGATGGCTCCTTTTACCTTCTGCAGAGTCGTTATGGACCATTCCATGACAGTTGCACATGTCATCCCGATTCATCGGGAGACCGTGACACCCCAGTTTGAGACTAAATGGAAACAAGAATTAAAAATTTTGGGGGTATGCATAATTAAAATAGGAAAAACTTGACAGGAAATTTTTGAAGGTTTTTTTTAATAAAAATAAAAAGGATGTATAAAAAAATCTGAAAGATATTAATTGCTTTCAAAGGATTTGTTTATCTAAAGATATAATCGGAGAAGATAATGACTTAGCTGAGTAAATAAAATTAATAAAAAAAATTATAGCAAACTTTTTACTGGTTCTGCTTAGAAAATAGCCAATTTT
>JACKQG010006821.1_pt1 | contig 11810 bp, 12 predicted proteins | sample 8237621 | NCBI WGS metagenome assembly JACKQG01 (sample SAMN15677084, study PRJNA649215) | marine metagenome | biome: marine; feature: Black Sea; material: saline water; isolation source: suspended particulate matter (SPM) from the Black Sea western gyre | collected 2013-06-09/2013-06-10 | depth...
TAAAAAATTAAAGATCGACGAAGCGGACCGGTCAAAGTTTATGAACATCAACACAACGGAAGATTATGAGAAGAGGAACAAAAGAATAATCCTGTATCAAAAGAAGGAACCATCATGAGCATGATTCAAGTCCAGGAAGCACTGGATCAAATTCTTTCGAAAATCAAATTCAAAGGCGTGGAGAAGGTATCTCTCGATCAGGCTCTGGGCAGAGTACTGGTGGAAGATGTTATCTCTCAGATTAACAATCCGCCGCTCGACAACTCAGCGATGGATGGCTATGCCCTGATTGCCGCAGACATTCAGTCTGCCACTCCGGAAAATCCGGTCAAGCTGGAGGTGGTCGAAGAAATCGCTGCTGGCTACACGGCAAAAGGCACGTTGAAACCAGGTCAGGCCATGCGCATCATGACGGGTGCGCCTATCCCGCCCGGTGCCAATGCAGTGCTCATGCAGGAAGACACTGAAAAAGACGGCAACTCCATCCTCTGCCTGGACAAAGCCGACGATCAGGAAAATATTCGCGAAGCCGGGGAAGATGTGAAGGTCGGTGAAACCGTCCTCAAAAAAGGAACCACCCTGAGCCCCGCCCATATCGGTATGCTGGCAGTGATAGGCCGTTCGCAAATTGCGGTCAGCCAACGCCCCACGGTTGCAATTTTATCCACCGGTGATGAGATTTTAGAACTGGACGAAACTCCCGAAGGCCCGCAGATTTTCAACAGCAACGGCCATATGCTGGCAGCGCAAATCAAGTCCGCCGGAGGCATTCCCATTTATCTCGGCATCGCCAAAGATACAGAAGAAGACCTGATGGAAAAATTCGCATGGGCTCTGAAAGCCGATATCGTGGTCTCATCCGGTGGCGTGTCGGTAGGCGACTATGATCTGGTCAAGTCCAGCCTGCAGAAGATGGGTCAGGAAATGCTGTTCTGGAAAGTGGCGATGAAACCGGGCAAACCCCTGGCCTTCGGCCGCATTGGCGAAACCCCTATTTTTGGATTGCCGGGCAATCCGGTATCCTCCTTTGTTTCATTCGAACAATTTGTACGCCCTTCATTGAGAAAGGTGCTGGGCTGTTCCGACCTGTCCCACAAAACAGTGCAGGCCAAACTGACACGGACCATTCACAAAAAACCGGGCCGTTTGCATTTTCTCAGTTCCATTGTGTCCTGGGCTGATGGTGAATACACCGTTACCCCCGCAGGAGAACAGGGTTCAGGAATTTTAAAATCTGCCGCTAACGCTAATGGCTTGCTGATCTTTCCGCTGGAAGCCGCAGAGATACAACAAGGCCAGGAAGTAGCCGTCCAACTTCTCGAATAACTCGGTGCTATGAAATTTTCGCGTATTTCTATATTTAAAATATTGCTCATTGCCTTGACCCTGATCGTGCCCGGCAACGCGCTGGCTCAGTCGAGCGCATCTTTGGACCGGATGGTCAGCCAGATCGAGTCGCTGTTCCCGCCTCTTGAGGGATATGTGATTGCTGTGGAAGGCTCCGGCCTGACCCTCGATCTCAAACAAGGCATGCCGGTTGAACCCGGTGACCGGTTAAAACTGATCCGTTATGGTCGAGAGTTGTTTCACCCCGTGACCAAGAAAAAAATAGGCCGCAAGGAAACCGATCTCGGCGAGGTGGAAGTGCTGGAAGTGCGAAAAAATTTTTCCAGAGCCCGGGCCATGGACCCAACGGTTCTCCCGAAAGAAGGCGATGGAGTGAGAAGCCCGTTCCAAAAACTTTCATTTCTCGTTGCACCACCGCAAATCAAATCTAAAAAGAAAGTCAATGCCGATCGTCTGCGTTACAATCTCGAAACTCGCTTAAACAAACACCCACGGTTTGAAGTCCCTTCGTTCGATTTGGGGCTGTGGATGGTCGATGAAAAACTCGACATCAAGTCTGCCCTGCAATCGGGAAACCTGGAAAAACTGCATGGCAAGGTAAAGGCCGACTTCATCCTGATCCCCAGCATTCGCAACGTGAAGGGGGAAATAGCATTGAACTACAAACTGGTTTCTGCGCTTGACGGTTCCCTGAAAAAACAGGCAGACATCATGTCAGAAAACCTTCCGACCCCGGATGCCCCGAGAGAACGAGAGCAGGGAACGCAAACCAGTTTTATAAATAAAAAAAAGGCCTTCAAGTTTGCAGGCAAACAGGATTTTTCTTATGAGATCGTTGACTTCGATATCGGCGACTTGAACGGCGATGGTAAAAACGAGATTGTGCTCATCGACCGCTATCGGGTTATGGTCTTTAAGAGCGAAAAAGGCTATTTGACTAGAATCGCCCAGGTCAAGACCAGCAAAACCTCCAACCATTTTCTCAGCGTCGATGTAGCAGACATCAACGGCAATGGTCGGGATGAGATTTTCGTCACCAATCAGGTCGGCAGCAAGCTGGAATCCTTCGCCTTGGAAACCAAATCGAAGGGAAAAGGCTTCCACTATGTATGGAAAGATGTCAACCTGCACTTTCGCATCATTCGTCCGATGGAAAAACAACCCGTTTTGATGTCGCAAAGTCCGGGGTATCAAGACCCCTTTAGCGGGCCTATTAAAGAAGTAGTCTTCAAAAACGGGAAATACCAGCAGGGGCCCAAGTTAAACACCCCAGATATATATGGAACTCATTTCAACCTTTATGGACTGACTCAGCAAGACCTGAACGGCAACGGCGTTAAGGAAACCATAGTGCTTGACAACAATTATCACTTGCGAGTATATTCCTCAGAAGGACGGCTCATAGTAAAATCAAGCGATTACTTTGGGCATGACCCTCGCTTGATTGAGATAGGAATTCAGGAAGATACGGGTGGGGTGCGTCAGGGCACGTCTGTACGCTTTAAAGGGCGGCTGGAGTTTGTCAAAATAGGCAAAGATCGCTTTCTCGCGATACCGATGAATCAATTGCTTGGCGGGGGGCTCCTGAGCGCGTTGGTGGTCGTGGAAAACTCAGGCTTGGCCTTGCTGAAGCTGACCGGAGAGGGCTTTGACAAAGCATTTGAATCCAGCAAGCAAAAAGGTTATATGGCGGCATCCCGTATAATCCCCGGTAAAAATGGGGTGGGAGCCGAGATTTATATGCTCCGCATAGATAAAGACATTTTAACAAACAGTATGCACAGCACCTTTTCCACCTACGAGTGGCCCACGCAATGAAAAAAGCTCGTTTACGGGGCAAGTAAATTTAGCAAAAAAGTCAAATAACCATTGTTTTTTATTTGCTTTTGTAGTATTTTATCTAGGATTTCAGTGATTTATCACTTATGGATTAGGCGCAAAGTTTATTAATTTGCTGGAAATATAAAAACAGTTTAACTAAAGTAGTTAGTCATTAAACAAAACTTGGAGGAGACAAGCATGAAAAAGAATTTTTTAACCGCCGCCGCTCTCATGGTCACCGCGCTTTTAGTAGCGACCACGGCAGCTCAGGCCGCAGATGTGAAGTTTGGTGGTGAGTTCCTGACTCGTTATGAAGTACTGGAACGGAACGACTTCAATGATTCGACTGAAGCAGATAGTTATTTCCAGTCACGCGTCAGGCTCGATGCCAATGTCAACGTGAACGACAGCACTTCAGCTTACATCCAACTGCAAAGCAACCGCACATGGGGTGACAATTTTGAAACTGCATCAACCGGTGCAGATCCAGCAGGTAACGCCAGCGCAGGTTCTTTTGCGGCTAATGATCTGGATGCCAGCGTGGGTGTGCATCAGGCGTATTTCACCCTGAATAACTTCGCCACACTTCCGGTAGACTTGCGGGTTGGTCGGCAAGAAGTGATTCTCGATGGGCATCGCCTGTTCGGTGACACGCTTTGGACCATGGGTGAAAATTCTCATGATGCGATTCGTTTGGATCACAAGCATGACAATATTTCTCTCGCATACGCCTACATCCAAGGGTCAGAAGAACGTCGTGCTAATGACGCTAATGATCAGGACGATATTACAGCGCATCTGGCATATCTCAATTACGCCGGAATTCTTGGCGGTAAACTCTCAATCACTTATGCTTACCTCAATGATGGTTGTGGATCTGTCGTATCAAGTGCTTGTACCAACCTTGAGGACGATGTCCACAACATTGGTTTTCGTCAAGCGGGTCAGCTTTATGGTATTGACTACCGTGGCGAATATTACTACCAGTGGGGCGATGCAACAGCCACAAGAGCAGCAGGTCTTGGTGCTGGTACAGCAGGAGCTGCTGTAGATCGTGATGCCTACATGTTTGGTGTGCGCATTGGTAAGGCTTTCAACAATGTCACAATGAAGCCGAGCCTGACTGTTTGGTATGATTATCTTTCTGGTTCTTCTGATGAAGATGCTAGAAACAATGATTACAAAAGTTTCAACACCTTGTTTGACACCGGCCATAAGTTCTATGGTTTGCTGGATCAATTCTTGGGCGTTGGTACTAATAGCGCAACCGGTGGTACCAGAGGGTTTGGTCTGCAAGATGCCGCTATTAAAGCAAAAATCTCCCCAATGCCGGGTTGGACTGTGAAAGCTGACTATCACTGGTTCTACACTGCAGAGGGTGTTGCTGGAAGTAACGCACGAAGTGGTCTTGTTGGCAACAATGACAATGACCTCGGCACTGAGCTGGACGTAACGGTTGTTAACAAATATAACGCTAACACCACAGTTATGATTGGTTATTCTAACTTCAATGCGTCTTCAACATTGAGAGCTATGAATACTAATATCACTGGCAGTGCTGATGCGAACTGGTTCTATGCACAGTTCCACGTAAAGTTCTAAGTTTGCTTTACCCGACCCCCGGCCTTTTGGCCGGGGGTTTTTTTTTATCTAAATCTCCTCACTATTCACACTTCACCTATCTTTAAACAAATGCAAAAGCCCCAAGCATCATGATGAGGTATAATGAAAAAAAGCACTATTACCTGTCGTATGCTCCGGGTGCAATCAATCTCAATATTTTGGATGATGTCTTATGAAACTTAAATCTCTGCTTGTTTTATTTCTACTGTTGCTTCTCAGCCTGCCACAAACCTTGGTGGCTAAAGATAAGGAAACTCCCTTCACCCTCAATGGCAAACTGGTTCCGCCAGTGGTGGCCAAGGTTAACGGAGTCGCGTTGACCGCCGAAGTTCTGCAGCGGGAACTCTTCGCTTTTCGTTTCCAATCCAAACAAATGGGTAAGGAAATAGAGCCCGCCGAAGAATACAGCATCGCCCGTGAATTACTCCAGTCCGTGGTAGCACGTGAACTGATAGTGCAAAAAGCAGCATCTCTCGGCATCACGATTACAGATGAAAAAGTAAAGCTCCAGCTTAAAAATATTGAAGACCAGTTTCCCAGCCACAAGATGTTCATAACCGCACTGGCGTTTCAACACATGAACATTGCCTCCTTAAAAGATAAAATACGCAGAACCTTGCTTGAAGACGAAGTGATGCGCCGGGAAATTGCCCCAAAGGTGAAAGTCAGCGATGAGGCGATCCTGAAATATTACGAAGACAATAGAACCCGCTTCACCAAGCCGGTCTTGTACCGAGTGAGCCATATCCATATCGCAACCATCAGCCCTGCGGGAAAAGCCGAAGATAAAGCCAGCCAGGAAAAAGCCGAGCGCCTCACAAAGATGATCAATGCAGAGGCAGAGGAAAAGATAAACTCACTCCTTAAAAAAGTTCAGGCCGGTGGTGATTTTGCCGATTTGGCCAAACGTTTTTCAGAAGATGATGCTACCAAAGAAGCAGGAGGGTTTCTGGGTGAACTCCATCCGGGTAGCACCCTTCCTGAAATTTCCGAAGCAATGGTTAAACTTAAAGAAGAAGAAACCAGCGGAGTCATCCAGAGTAAATTCGGCTACCATATCCTCAAACTGGATGAAATTATTCCCAGCAAACTGATCCCGTTTTCTGCAACTAAAACCGATATCATGAACCTTCTGCTGAAAATTGAAACGAAGAAACTCTTCACAATTTATGTCGAGGAACTGGGCAACTCAGCTGACATCAAGGTTTTCCTGTAAGTTTTTAATCAGGAGCTTCATAGTTTTAAATGTAAACACGGCTGATTGAAAGTCTTGCGAACCTTTAGGCTAGCCCGGATATTAGATGAGTATTCTTAGTGAATGGTTTTAACCCCCCTAATCCCCCCTTATCAGGGGGGACATTAAATTGATTCCCCCTGATAAGGGGGATACAGGGGGTTGCACTTTGGGTGGGGGTGCGCTTTAGGAAATACAGGCTTGTTCTTACCGAGTTTACTTTTTTTGTTAGGCTTTTTACTCATGCAATATACAGGCTGACCTTCATCTCAACGGTATAACATGACCACTCTGCTTACAGGTGCCACCGGGTTTCTCGGTTCTGCCCTCGCTCGGGAGTTACTGAAAGAGGGCCGACCCCTCAAGCTCCTTATTCGCGAGAATGCCGACACCCGCAATATTGATGACCTCGATTGCGAGGTGATGTATGGAGATTTGCGCGACAGAGAGTCATTGAAATCCGCTCTGGTCGGATGCAAAACTCTCTACCACACTGCGGCGTACTACAGCCTGTGGAGCCGCGACAAAAAACTGATCTACGATATCAATGTTCAGGGAACTCGCAACATTCTCGAATCTGCCTTAGAAGCGGGCGTTGAAAAAGTTGTTTACACCAGCACCGTCGGGTGCATCGGTCTATCGGAGGATGGAACCCCCGCCAATGAAGATCGACCTATGAACCCCGCGACTCTGTGCAATGACTACAAGCTATCAAAGTATCAAGCCGAGCAGGTTGCTCATGAATTATTTGGCCGAGGACTACCGGTAGTCATCGTAAACCCCAGCACCCCGGTTGGACCCAGGGATATCAAGCCCACACCCACGGGGAAAATTATTCTGGATTTTATGAACCGCAAGATGCCGGCCTATATCGATACAGGGCTCAACCTGATCGATGTTGCCGATTGCGCCCGTGGGCACATCCTCGCAGAAGAAAAAGGCCGACCGGGTGAACGGTATATTCTCGGCAACAAAAACATGTCCTTGAAAGAAATTCTTCTCGCCCTGGAAGTTTTGACCGGACTCAAAGCACCACGAATTAAAATGCCTTACTGGGTCGCCTACGCCGCCGGACTGGCTTGTGAATGGGTGTCCGACTCTATCACTCACCAGCCCCCCTCAGTTCCTCTCGCTGGGGTGAAGATGGCAAAATATTTTATGTATTTCGATGCCTCAAAAGCAGTGCGAGAACTCGGACTGCCACAAAACCCGGTCGAAAATGCCCTGGGGCAAGCGGTGCGCTGGTTTAAGGAAAACCCCATTTCAAGCTGAACTCATGGAAATTATTTCTCTTTTATGGGGCACGGTTATTCTGCGGCCCTACGTCTTCGTTTTCCTCGCATTTTATCTAACGATTGCGATCCTCAATATGGGCGTAGTCCGGTCTCTTTGTTTTACGGTACTCGCCTATCTTGTGGCTTTTCTTTCAGAATATTCATCGACCCGAAACGGGTTTCCCTTTGGACATTACAGCTATATTGAGGCCACTCGTGACCAGGAATTGTGGATCAGCAATGTACCATTCATGGATTCGCTTTCGTTCGCATTTCTGATCTATGTCAGTTATACCTTGAGCCTTTTGCTCTGGGCTCCTCTTATAAAAAGGGAATGGGATATCCGCCTGGGCGATATTCAACCTCTCAAACATTCAGTTCGGGTCATTGCCTCAGCCGCCATCCTGTGCATGTTGCTGGATGTTATTATTGATCCGGCCGCCTTTTTGGGGGATCGCTGGTTTCTAGGAAAAATATATTTTTATCAGGAAGAAGGAGAGTATTTCCACATACCACTGACTAATTTTGCGGGCTGGATTTTTGTGGCCGGGGTGACGCTGTTGTGCTTTGCCCTCCTGGATTGCTGGCTGGACAAAAAAATTCCTTTTCATCCTCAATATCAGTTACCGGCTCAGGCTTTACTGGGGCCTGGAATATATTTTGGCGTGCTGATCTTCAATCTGGCGGTTACGTTTTATATTGGGGAAATGTTGTTAGGTTTTCTGGGCACCCTGATCAGTCTGGCAATCTTTTCTTTAGCTCTGTTCAGAGTCAAACGGGCCACTAGCCGAGTGGCTGCTCGCCGCAGGGGCAACGGGAAATATTTTTAAGCCGAGATAACTCTTTGCTTGCCAAATAAAGTCTTTGCTAGTCGGCCCCACGCCGAGTGGGCGGTCTACATGGTTTTTGAACCCACATAAATCCCATAAATAATTGCAGCACCCACCAGGCCCATCAGAAGGTTATCAATGGCCATCGCTCCCCAGTCTGGCGACCGTGCCCAGTTCATCCAGGGAACGATAACAATGAAGAGAGAGAAAAAACCCGTAAGCAGAATACCGGCAAGGATGAATATCAGTTTTTTCTCGTCCATAAGAGAGGCCTGTTTATTTGTGTATCTTGGTATTCATGTAAAACCCATAGACGAAAAGACCCACAGCTACCATCACTATTCCGCTATCCAGGAGCGCATCTCTCCAGTTCGGCAGAGCATAATTTACGAACCAGGGTATGGCGATGAAAAGCACCGAGACGAAACCGATCCCCAACAGACTGAAAATAAAAATAATAAGTACTTTATCGTTCATATAGAAAACCCTCTCAATTCCCCTTGTGAGGGAAAGTTTAACTATTAAAGTAATATCAACTCTCTCGGAGCGCAGAGCTGTTATCCTTATCCCCACGCCTTGTGAATTGTACCAATTCTACCCAAGGTATGAAAATATTTGCTTCCACTAATTTTTGTTTTAGAATCGATAGAAGCTTTCCTCATACTTCTCAAGGATAAATATGAATCATAAAGACAGGAATCTCAACCATCCTCGTATTGAAGCTTTGATTCGAGAACTTTCTCAGTTGCTGGGGCCCAAAGCCAAACCGGAGATGTTTGAGGAAATGTTCACCGACCTCGCGCTGATAGGAACGACACATCAGGATACGGGCGACCATAAACTGATCCACAAAGCGTTGGCAGAATTACGCACGGCCTTGAAAATATTTTTACCCTACAGAGACAAACGCAAGGTTGCTATTTTTGGTTCCAGCAGAGTTAGTGATTCACACCCTAATTATCAACTGGCATTGGAGTTCGCTCAGGGATTGACCCGCCAGAACTATCAAGTCATAACCGGCGCGGGTGGGGGCATTATGGCGGCGGCAAACCAAGGTGCTGGGCGAAAAAACAGCTTTGGGCTGAATATCAAGCTGCCCATGGAGCAATCGGCAAATCCGTTTATTGAGAACGATCCCCACCTCCTCGAATTTAAGTATTTTTTTACCCGGAAACTTGTGTTTATCAAGGAGTCTTCAGCCACGGTCTTGTTGCCGGGGGGATTTGGAACTCTGGATGAAGGATTCGAAAACCTAACCCTTTTTCAAACCGGGAAGTGCATGCCCCGCCCGATCATCCTACTGGATCATAAAGACGACAACTATTGGGACCGCTGGATGGACTTTATAAATTCAATGATGGTTGAACAGGGATTCATCAACAAAAATGACATGAGCCTTGTGTACCGAGCCCACTCAGCCCAGCAGGCTATCGATCAGATTCTCAATTATTACAAAGTGTTCCACTCTCTACGCTATATCGGGGATCTGACCGTGCTAAGACTCACCAAACCCCTGCCCTCAGATTTTGTCCAGGATTTAAATGCGGAGTTTCAGGATATTATTGTGAAAGGCTCTCTACATTCCTCCCCACCCCATAAACAGGAAATAAAGAATAAAGAATATCTCGAGTTACCCCGCTTATCTCTATATTTTGACAAGACCGGATATGGCAGGCTCAATCAATTAATCGCGAGCATCAACCGGGCTTGACCTTTATAAATTTATGATTATTCACACACTCCAGCGAATAATTGTCATAATTTACTCCTCCAGTAAATATTTTTAGCCTATAAAAATATCCCACTACTTAATAAAGCTCTTTATTTACACAGACTTAAAAAATAGGTCATTTATCAATCATTTTTGGCCTATATATTGCAGATATTAGGTAGATGAAGTTATAAAAATTCAAGGTGACACCAATGAATCTGAGAAAAAATTTAAAAAAGGGCGAAATTATTTTCCATGAGGGCAACCCAAGCGATTGCGCTTATATAATTGGCACGGGTTCCATCGAAATCCTTGAAAATACACCCGGAGGGCAGAAAGTTCTGGGAATTCTGCAGGATAACGAAATTTTTGGCGAGATGGGCCTGATTGACGGCTTGCCGCGCTCGGCCACAGCAAGAGCTCGGAAAGATTCGGTGGTTTACATTCTAACCCCTGAAACCTTTGAAAGCCTGGTTCATAAAGACCCGGAATCCCTGTTGCCGATCATGAAAATTCTGACCAGTAGATTGAGGGAAACGATGAATTGCCTGAAACGAGGTTACAAACTTCCTGGCGCAGACAGGCGTTTCACCGTTTAAGGACTTTGAGTAAGGGCGATATCATTTTATTTAACTAAAAGGCTGATGAGTTTCCATGAAAAAGGTTCATTTCAAAAAATTTGATTTAATTTTTACCGAAGGCATGCCGGGTGATTGCGCCTACATGATTGACAATGGAAGGATCGCGATTATATCGGGCAAGGATATTTATGATAAACATAAAGTTTTGGCTATATTGCACAAGAATGCCATTTTTGGCGAGATGGCCCTGATCGACGAGGAAGTTCGTTCTGCTACAGCATTTGCCCTTGAAGACTGTACGTTATCTGTCATTACCCCGAAGTCGTTTCACTATTTACTTGAAAATGAACCTTTAACTCTCAGTCCTCTTTTGGAAGTTTTGTCGCAACGATTGCGCCAAAGCACAAAATTATTGCGGGATGAAATGAAAGCTCGGCGGCATGGTGGGTTGCTAATACCCGTCGGGAAAGGCTAGGTCATCATGGATCACAACCTTACAACCTTTTATAAAGGTGAAATCATCTTCCTGGAAGGTCAGTCCAGCAGCTGTGCCTACATTATTGATTCTGGCCTTGTCGGGGTCTATCGGGAAGATTCGCTCGGCAATCGGTCGCTGGTCCGCAAACTGGGGGAAAAAGATATGTTTGGAGAAATGGGACTGATCGATAAATACCCTCGATCCGCAACAACCATTGCTCTGCAAGATACCCGGTGCATGACCATTGAAAGATCCCGATTTAATTACCTAACGAAATTCAACCCGCATTTTGTGACCAGTCTGATTAAATCGTTAACAGAAAAACTGCGAAGCACCGTCACCAAGTTGAACAAAATAGGCCCTGCAAACAAAGCCACCCTGCGAGATAAAACCTCACTAACTAAACTTTTCCACAAAAAAGGAGAATAGGAAGGTGAAAACTATGCACTTTAAGCCCGGAGAAGTGGTGTTCGAAGAAGACAGCCCTAGCGACTGCGCCTATCTCGTTGAGGAGGGAAAATTTGAAGTCTCCAGACTATGTAATGGACAAAAACAGGTCATCGGCATCCTCAAGGCAAAAGATATTTTTGGGGAAATGGGATTAATTGACGGTCAGCCTCGGTCTGCAACGGTTACAGCTCTTGAAGAAAGCGAAGTATCTGTTATAACCCAAGAGTGTTTCCACAACATGGAAAGAACCAATCCTGAAGCTCTGGTACCCCTGTTACGCGTACTTTCAGCACGAATCCGTGACTCCTACAAGCTGTCAAACATGAAGAGCGCTTCTTTCTAAATATCCGCACAACACCAAACCCTCAACCAACCCTTAACCTGTGTGTTTACAATAGGTTATATTGAGTTATAGTCAAATGTGGTGTATGGGAACATGATCAAGCGGCGTTCCTTTGACG
>JACKQG010006822.1_pt1 | contig 11809 bp, 22 predicted proteins | sample 8237621 | NCBI WGS metagenome assembly JACKQG01 (sample SAMN15677084, study PRJNA649215) | marine metagenome | biome: marine; feature: Black Sea; material: saline water; isolation source: suspended particulate matter (SPM) from the Black Sea western gyre | collected 2013-06-09/2013-06-10 | depth...
CGCCAGGTCGGCGGGGGATGAGCGGTTATGATTTCGAAGAGATAACCAAAACCAAACCAGAGAAATCACTTCTGGCCCCCTTGTACAAGAAGGCTGGGCGCAACGTGCGGGGCAAGATTACTGTCCGCCACCGAGGCGGCGGCCACAAGCGAAGGTACCGCGTCATTGATTTCAAGCGAGATAAGAGTGGGATCCCTGCGCGGGTGGCTTCTGTTGAATACGATCCGAATCGGACAGCACGCATTGCTCTGTTGGTTTACGCCGATGGCGAGAAGCGCTATGTCATTGCCCCCCTGGGCTTGCGAGTGGACGATAGCCTCATGTCTGGGCCTGAAGCCGATATCCGTGTGGGCAATGCCTTGCCTATCGCCAACATCCCCGCGGGCACTCTGATCCACAATATCGAGTTGAAGCTGGGGAAGGGGGGGCAGTTGGTGCGCTCCGCTGGCTGCTCGGCCCAGCTTCTGGCCAAGGAAGGCCAGTATGCCCACGTTCGTTTGCCTTCGGGGGAAGTGCGTTTAGTGCACCAGGCGTGCATGGCTACAATTGGCCAGATAGGCAACACTGAGCACGGAAACATCAGGCTGGGAAAGGCCGGGCGCAAGCGCTGGATGGGCTGGCGGCCTTCGGTGCGGGGCTCGGCGATGAGCCCGCGCGATCACCCTCACGGCGGTGGGGAGGGGCGCACGCCCATCGGGATGCCCTCGCCAAAATCCCCCTGGGGCAAGCCTACTCTAGGCAAGAAGACGCGCAAGCGTAAGGATACCAATAAGTGGATAGTGCGACGGCGGAGCAAGAAGAGGAGATGAGGTATGGCGAGATCGTTGAAGAAGGGGCCGTATGTGAGCCCCAAGTTACTCAAGAAAATCGAGAACATGAACAAACAGGGCGAGAAGCGCGTGATCAAGACGTGGTCGCGAGCTTCGACCGTCTTTCCCCAGATGGTTGGCCATACCATCGCGGTGCACGATGGCAGACGGCATGTACCTATCTACGTAACTGAGAACATGGTGGGACACAAATTGGGGGAGTTCGCTCCGACTCGGACCTACCGAGGACATGCCTATAGAGAGACGAGAACCAAGGTTAGGAAGAGATAGCAATGGAAAGTACGGCTTTTGAAGTTAGAGCAATCGTCAAATATGTGCCTATGTCTCCACGCAAGGTGCGCCTTGTAATAAACCAGGTGCGAGGCCTGGTGGTAGACGAGGCTTTGGCCATCCTCAAGTTCACACCAAAGGCGGCGGCTAAGCCGGTGTCTAAAGTTATCGAGTCGGCGATTGCCAACGCCGAGGAGAACTATGGGCTGTCCAGGGAGGATCTATACGTCTCTCAGATATTCGCTGACGTCGGTCCTACCCAAAAGCGGTGGAAGGCCGGCGCCAGGGGGAGAGTCAAGCCCAGATTGAAGCGCTCGTCTCACATCACTGTTGTCCTTGGGGAAATGGAAGTTGGAAGTTAGAGGTTAGAAGTTGGAGGATGGAGGATGGAGGATGGAAGGACCACCGACCACCTGACCACCCGACCACCCGACCAACTGAAGGGAGGATCAATTGGGGCGTAAGGTACATCCTCTAGGTTTCAGGTTGGGGATAATCAAGGATTGGCAAGCGCGATGGTTTGCTACGGGAGAGGAGTATGCCGATCTCTTGCAAGAGGACCTGGATATCCGCCAAATGATACGTGATGAGATGGGGCAGGCTGGTATCTCCAAAATCGAAATCGAGCGTTTCCCCAAGCGAGTTAGCCTTACCATTTGGACGGCCAAGCCGGGCATCATCATCGGACGCAAGGGAGCGAACGTCAGGGTCTTGCGGCAGCAGTTGGAGGAATTATCCAAGAAGAAGGTTCGCATTGATATCAATGAGGTCGAGCGGCCCGAATTAGATGCCTATCTAGTGGCCGAGAACATAGCTTCCCAGTTGGAGCGACGGATTTCCCACAGCCGCGCTATGAAAAGAGCGGTAACTCAGGCTGTGCGCATGGGTGCTGAGGGCATCAAAATCAGTTGCAGTGGCCGCTTGACCGGAGCTGAGATGGCCCGCCGGGAAGGGGTGATGGAGGGGCGGGTGCCCCGCAACACCCTGCGAGCCGATATTGATTATGGCTTTGTTGAAGCCCGGACCACTTATGGCCGCGTCGGCGTCAAGGTGTGGATCTACAAGGGCGAGGTCTTGCCCGAGGCGGTGGAAGCAGCGGCCAGTTGAACCCGGAAGTCATTGTCAGTGGAGAGTGAGTCATCATGTTAATGCCGAAGAGAGTCAAGTATCGCAAACAGATGCGGGGTCGCATGAAAGGCCGGGCCTCACGGGGGGCTACGGTGGCCTTTGGCGACTATGGCCTTCAGGCTTTGGAGCCTTGCTGGATGACCAGCCGTCAGATTGAGGCTGCCCGAAGGGCCATCGTGCGCCATGTCAAGCGCCGAGCCAAAGTATGGATCAGGGTCTTTCCCGATAAACCTGTCACGAAGAGGCCAGCCGAAACGCGGATGGGCAAGGGTAAGGGCGCTGTGGATCATTGGGTGGCGGTGGTTAAGCCGGGACGGATCCTTTTTGAGATGGCTGGCGTTGATGAGGACGTGGCTCGAGAAGCCATGCGCTTGGCTGCCTATAAGCTGCCTATAAGGACCCAGTTTGTGGGTCGGTTGGAGATATAGGGGGATATGATGGAGGCGCGTGAGATTCGAGCTATGGCAACGGAGGAGATCCAGCTCAAGCTGGAAGAAGCTCGTGAAGAGCTTTTCAACTTGCGGTTCCAATGGTCAACCAGGCAACTGAAGGACACCAATCGCCTTACCCAGGTGAGACGGGATATCGCTCGCCTGAAGACCATCTTGCGCGAAATGGAGTTGGCCTAGCTTTGGGAGGGACAGGATTAATGAAGGGACAGCGCAAACGGTTGACCGGTCGTGTGACCAGTGACAAAATGAACAAGACCGTGGTGGTGGAGGTCGAGAGGCTGAAACGTCATCGTCTTTACGGCAAGGTACTGAAGAGAACCAGGAAGTACCTGGCCCACGATGAGAAGAATGCATGTCGCATCGGCGACTTAGTGCGTATCGTCGAATCGAGACCCTTGAGCCGCAGGAAGAGTTGGGTCGTTGAACAGATAATGGAGACTGGGGACTAATAGCGACCAGCCTCCAGAATTGGGGAGAATGGGAGATGATTCAGCAGGAATCCAGGCTACGGATAGCCGACAACACTGGCGCCAAAGAGATCCTGTGCATCAGGGTGCTGGGTGGTTCAGCGCGTCGCTATGGGAGGGTAGGCGATGTCATCGTCGCTTCGGTCAAACAGGCCACTCCCATGAGCTCAGTCAAGAAGGGTGAGGTGGTACGGGCAGTCATCGTTCGCACAGCCAAGGAGTATGGCCGCTCCGATGGTTCTTATATTCGATTTGACGAAAACGCAGCCGTCATCCTGGATGATCATCAGAATCCCAGAGGGACGCGTATCTTCGGCCCCGTTGGTAGGGAGCTTCGCGATAAAGGGTTCGTGAAAATTGTTTCCCTGGCCCCAGAGGTATTGTAGTTAGGAGATAAGTGATGAGAAGGATAAAAAAGGGTGATAAGGTGGAGGTCATCAGCGGCAATGACCGTGAGGTGAGAGGCACTGTCCATCGGCTCATTCTCAAGAAGGATCGGGTGGTTGTTTCGGGCGTCAAGATGGTCAAGAAGCACCAAAGACCCATGCCCACCGGCGGCCGCATGCAGACCCAAGCAGGCATTATCGAGTTCGAGGCCCCCATTCATCTATCCAACGTAATGCTGGTCTGTCCCCAGTGTGATCAGCGAACCAGAGTTGCTTTTCAACGTTTAGAAGGTGGCGTCAAAGTTCGCGTTTGCAAGAAGTGCGACGCCATTATTGATTAGTTCATTAGGGAGTTAGTTGTGCCGAGACTAAAAGATAGTTATAACAACGAAGTTGTTCCTGTTTTGATGAAAGAATTTGGCTATCGCAACGTGATGGAGTCGCCACGCCTGGAAAAGATCGTGGTCAACGTGGGCGTAGGCGAGGCTTTGCAGAACGCCAAGGCTCTGGATCACACTGTCCAGGACATCACCACCATATCCGGCCAACGGCCCATCGTAACCAGGGCCAAGAAGTCCATCGCTGGTTTCAAGCTGCGCGAGGGGATGCCGGTCGGAGTTAAGGTTACCCTGCGGGGCCGCCGGATGTACGATTTCCTGGATCGCTTGTGCAATGTTGCTCTGCCTCGACAGCGGGACTTCCGTGGCATTTCCCCCGACTCATTCGATGGCCGAGGCAACTATAGCTTGGGCCTTCGGGAGCAACTTGTGTGGCCGGAGATAGATTACGACTCCATTGACAAAGTGCGAGGGATGGAGATAAGTATCGTCACCACAGCTAAGACCGACGAAGAGGGCCGGCGCTTGTTGCAACTGCTGGGGATGCCCTTCGCAAGACAGTAAGCCAATTGCCAATCAGGAGGGATAGTGGCCAAAACGTGCATGATGATACGGGAGAAGCGTAGAAAGTACAAAGTACGGGTGCGCAATCGCTGTCAGCGGTGTGGCCGTCCCCGGGGCTATATCCGTCGTTTCAAGCTCTGTCGTATCTGTTTCCGCAAGCTTGCCCTGGAAGGCAAAATCCCAGGGGTAGTCAAAGCTAGCTGGTGAAATCTGAAGTTTGGTAGGAGTCCGATCAATGACCATGACTGATCCCATCGCCGACATGTTGACCCGCGTCAGGAATGCCATTATGGCTGGCCATAGCTATGTGGTCGTTCCTGGCTCAAAGATGAAGTTGGCTATCGCCAGAATCCTGAAGGATGAAGGCTTCATCGAAAACTACGACGTTACTAAGGATCGCCCCCAGCCTATGATCAGAATCTGGTTGAAGTACGCAGGGGAAAGAAAAGACAGGCGGTCTGTTATCACGGGCTTGAAGCGGGTCAGCAAGCCGGGGCGTCGGGTCTATACCGGCAAGAAGGACATCCCCTGGGTACTCAGCGGCATGGGCATCGCCGTCCTGTCCACGTCCAGGGGGATCATGACGGGCAAGAAAGCCCGCCGTCTCGGCGTCGGTGGCGAAGTATTGTGCCATATTTGGTAGCTTCTAGTTGGGAGGTATTTAGGTGTCACGCATAGGGCGCATGCCTGTTCCCATTCCGAAGGGTGTACAGGTAGACATAAAGAACAGCCAAGTAACAGTGAAGGGGCCCAAAGGCGAGTTGGGCCGTTCTTTCAACCAAGATATGATGATATCTATCCAAGATGGCCAGGTCGTGGTGACTCGCCCCACAGACAACCGGCAGCATCGAGCTCTACACGGGTTGACGCGAGCCCTGCTGGCTAACATGGTGACCGGGGTTACCGAGGGGTACCGCAAAGACCTGGATGTCCGCGGAGTTGGCTATCGTGCTGAGATGCGAGGCGATAACCTCGTTTTGCATGTTGGCTTTTCTCATCTAGTAGAGATAACACCGCCTTCGGGCATAACTTTTGGCATCGAGAGTCGAGGCAAGAACATCACCGTCGAAGGGATTGACAAGGAGCTAGTCGGCGAGATGGCGGCCAGGGTCAGGCGAGTTCGCCCTCCTGAGCCTTACAAAGGCAAGGGCATCCGCTATGTGGATGAGTACGTGCGCCAGAAAGCTGGCAAGGCAGGAAAGGGAGTGGGGGACTAAAACTCTGGTTTCGATACGCCTTCGGCTACTCAACCCAAGTAGGAGAGACGAGAAAACGATGAGTAAGCAAACCGAATTGGCACGCCAGCGGCGACATCGGCGGGTAAGGAAGAAAGCGGTAGGTACCACTGACCGCCCCCGCTTGAATATATTCAGGAGTTTGAAGCACATTTATGCCCAAGTCATTGACGATGATCAGGGACATACCTTGGTGGCGGCTTCCACTCTTGATCCTGAACTGCGGGGGACACTGAATGGTCAGACCAAGACCGAGCAAGCCAAATCAGTAGGCAAACTTTTGGGCGAGCGAGCCCTGGCGCGGGGTGTGAAGTTGGTGGTCTTCGATAGGGGCGGTTACAAGTATCATGGGCGGGTGAAGGCTCTGGCCGAGGGCTCGCGCGAGGCCGGGCTGGAGTTCTAGAAGAATGAGGAGGATGGATGGCGAGGAGAGATTTCCAGGAGAAGGATGAACTGGATGAGCGGGTGGTGCACATCACACGCACAGCTAAGGTGATCAAGGGTGGCCGGCGCTTCGCCTTCCGCGCCGTTGTGGTGGTAGGCGATAATCAGGGCAGTGTGGGTGTTGGGATAGGCAAAGCTCGCGGAGTGCCCGATGCTATCCGCAAGGGAGCGGAGCGGGCCAGGAAGGACATGAGGAAAGTATCCTTGCTTGGCACAACGATTCCGCACGAGGTGCTGGCCCAGTTTGGAGCGGCGAGGGTTCTTTTGAAGCCGGCCTCGCCGGGCACAGGGGTCATCGCTGGCGGCGGAGTGCGGGCAGTGGTGGAGGCGGCTGGTATCCGCGATATCCTGACCAAGTCCCTGGGCAGCTCCAACGTCCTCAACGTGATCAGGGCTACGATGGAGGGTCTGTCTCAGTTAAAAGATATCGAAGAAGAAGCCAGACTCCGGGGTAAGCCTGTAGCGGAGTTGATGCCCTTCTGGGCGAGGGAGCGGACCGGTGGCTGAAAAAAGGGGCAAAGGTCGAAGTGAAAAGAAAGAGTCGAAGCTGCGTATCAAGTGGGTCAAGAGCAGCATCGGCTATTCCCAGCGGCAGAAGGCGACCATTAAGTCCCTGGGCTTCAAGCGGCTGGGTGACACGGTGGAGTGGAAGGACGACCCGGTGACCAGGGGGATGGTTAACAGGGTGAGACACCTGGTCGAGGTCGAAGAACTAGTTGCAGGAAACTGATTACTGATCACTGATTACTGATTACTGATCACTGATTACTGATCACTGATCACTGATTACTGATCACTGTTATGGGGGGCAAGGATGAAGTTACACGAGTTGCGTCCCGCTAAGGGAGCCAAAAAGAAGAGGAAACGAGTGGGGCGCGGAATCGCTGCTGGTCAGGGCAAGACTGCTGGCCGAGGCACTAAGGGGCAGAATGCCCGCGCTGGTGGGGGAGTACGCCCATATTTTGAGGGTGGCCAGTTGCCGCTGGTGCGGCGATTGCCTCACAAGCGAGGCTTCACCAATATCTTTAAGGTGTATTACATTCCGGTCAACCTCGACCGGTTGGACGATTTCGCGGCGGGAGACGAGGTCAGTCCGGCTGCCCTGGCTGAGGCAGGCATCATCAAATCGCCCCGGGAGCCGGTGGCCATTCTGGGGCGCGGCGATCTGGATCGGCCCCTTACCGTCAAGGCCCATCGTTTCTCGGCCAGCGCCCGAGAGAAGATCCTGGGCGCCGGCGGTTCGGCAGAGGTGCTATCACGTTGACGACGAGGCTCAACGCCGTGCATCGGCGCTGGGATCATAGGAGGGATAACAGATGATACAAGCTGTTCGTAACGCTTTCAAGCTGCCTGACCTAAGGCGCAGGCTCTTGATCACCCTTCTTGTCTTAGTTGTATACCGCCTGGCTGCCCACGTCCCGGTGCCCAATGTGGATCCGGTGGCTCTGCGCCGGGTGTTTGATGCCAACCAGCTTTTGGGCCTGCTGGATTTGATGTCAGGCGGCGCCATGTCCAGCTTTTCGGTTATGGCTATGGGGGTCTATCCTTACATCACGGCTACCATCGTCATGCAGCTCTTGCAGCCGATCATCCCCCGGCTGGAGGCGATAGCTCAGGAGGGCGAGGCTGGGCGAAACAGGTTAAATCGCTACACGTATTACATGGCCATCCCTTTGTCGGCCCTGCAGGCCTATACCCAGGCCCAGTTGTTGCAGAGCCAAGGCGTTATCACCAACTTTGGACTTTCTGGGGCGATGATGTTGCCCACAATCGCTACTGTGTGCACCCTGACGGCGGGTACCATGTTCGCCATCTGGCTGGGTGAGCTGATCACAGAGCAGGGCATAGGCAACGGCCTCTCCGTTATCATCTTTGGCGGTATCGTGGCCCAGATTCCACAACGGGTGGGTGCTTTGCTGGTAGGTGACGTGCGAGGTCTGATAGCGTTTCTCATCATCATGGTTGTTACGGTAGCGGTTATCGTCATTGTGCAGGAGGGGCAACGGCGCATTCCGGTTCAATACGGCAAGCGAGTGCTGGCCATGCGGGGCGGCCGATTGCGGGTCGCCGGTGGTCAAAGCACTCACGTGCCTTTGCGAGTCAATGCAGCAGGCATGATCCCGCTCATTTTTGCCCAGTCTCTTTTGATGCTCCCTGGGGTCGTTGCCTCTTATCTTGTCTCGGCTCAAAATCAAACGGTCTCTAGTATTGCCAACATTATCTACCAGACTTTCAGCGGGCAGGGCAATGTCTACTACATAATGTACTTCCTGATGGTCATTGGCTTCACCTATTTCTACACTGACATGGTCTTCCAGCAGCAGAATCTCCCTGATAACCTGAAGCGTCAGGGAGGGTTCATTCCGGGCATTCGCCCCGGCAAGCGTACCGCCGATTATCTAAACGGAGTCATGCGTCGCATCACACTGGTGGGTGCTCTGTTCCTGGGCCTGGTGGCTGTCTTGCCCTGGATAGTTGGTTTGCTCGGGATCGTGGAGAACCCTGGGATGATGCTCATCACCAGTTCTGGCTTGCTCATCGTGGTCGGCGTGGTGCTGGACACCATGAAGCAGTTGGAGGCCCAACTCTTAATGCGCCATTACGAGGGCTTCATTAGGTGATCATCTTGAAATCGCCCTCGGATCTGGCATGCATGCGCCAGGCCGGTCGCATCGTGGCCGAGGTGTTGGCTGACCTACAGCAGAAGATCAGACCCGGTATCAACACCGCTGAGCTAGATGAGTTGGCCTACCAGATCATTACCAAGCAAAAAGCAATTCCCTCTTTCAAAGATTATCGCGGCTTTCCGGCCTCTGTGTGTGTCTCGATCAACGAAGAAGTAGTACACGGCATTCCCAACACAAAGCGGTATCTGGAGGAGGGCGATATCGTCAGCTTCGACGTGGGAGCCATCTACCAGGGGTATCACGGCGACGCGGCCATGACCCTGGGGGTGGGGGAAATCACCCAGGCGGCCAGAAAGCTGTTAGCAGTGACGGCTGGAGCCCTGGCGGCAGGAATTGGACAGTCACGGGCAGGGAACCGCACTGGAGATGTATCGTGGGCCATCCAGGATCATGCTGAGAGCAGGGGCTATTCGGTAGTGCGAAAATATACTGGCCACGGTATCGGCCGTCAGATGCATGAGGATCCCCAGATACCTAACTACGGTCAGCGCAAACGTGGTCTTCTTTTGAAGCCAGGCATGACTCTCGCGCTGGAGCCCATGGTCAACATGGGGGATTGGCGCACGCGAGTCCTGGCCGATAATTGGACGGTAGTTACCAAGGATGGGGAGCTCTCGGCTCACTTTGAACATACCATAGCCGTCACCGAGGATGAGGCAGAGATATTAACCCGCTTGTAGGCTAATGTGGAGGTTTTAGAGATGAAGGTTGGTGCATCGGTTAAGCGTCGCTGTTCCAAGTGCAAGATCGTCAAGCGGAAGGGTGTGGTTCGCGTGATCTGCGAGAATCCCAAGCACAAGCAGCGGCAAGGATAACGGGTCCTTCGACAAGCTCAGGATAAAGGGAGGTAGAGGATGGCGCGAATCGCTGGAGTTGACTTACCCCGCAACAAACGGGTGGAGATCGGCTTGACCTACATCTTCGGCATCGGGCGCTCGACCAGCCGGGAGATTCTGACTCGGACGGGAATTGACAACGATACGCGGATCAAGGACCTGGCTGAGGCCGAGATTAGCCGCTTGCGCGAGGTTATTAACGCCAATTATAGGGTTGAGGGCGATCTGCGGCGGGAGGTCAGCCAGAACATCAAGCGTCTGCAGGAAATCGGCTGTTATCGTGGACTCCGTCACCGTTACAACTTGCCTGTGTATGGGCAGCGGACCAAGACCAACGCCCGCACCAAGCGTGGCCCACGCAGGACTGTGCCTGGCCGCGGCAAGAGGCGTGGGATGAGGAAGAAGTAATCAATGACCAATACCCAATAACCAATATCCATGGAGTAATTGGGCATTGGATATTGATTGGATATTGGATATTTGGTATTTGATATTGGGGAGGAAGGATGCCGCAACAAAGAGGAAAAAGAACGACTCGCCGTGTGCGCAAGAACGTCCCTCAGGGGCAAGCCCACATTCATGCCACATTCAACAATACGATCATTACTGTGACTGATCGGGAGGGCAATACCCTCACCTGGGGAAGCGCAGGCACAGTGGGCTTCAAGGGATCGCGCAAGAGTACTCCTTACGCAGCTCGCATGGCTGCTGAGCAAACGGCCAAACAGGCCATGGATAACGGCATGAGGGAGATAGAGGTATTCGTTAAGGGGCCTGGGCCTGGCCGAGAGGCGGCCATTCGCGCTTTGCAAGCGACGGGTCTCAAGGTGAGATCCATCACCGATGTTACTCCCATTCCTCACAATGGCTGTCGTCCACCCAAGAGGCGAAGGATGTAGCTAGATTGGATGTTGGAAGTTGGATATTGGAAATTGGATCGCTAGATTTTCCAACCTCCAATTTCTAACCTCTAATTTTCAAATAGGAGGTAGAATGGCCAGAAATACCGGCCCGGTTTGCAAACAGTGTCGGCGAGAAGGCGCGAAGCTGTTTCTCAAAGGTGAAAGGTGTTTGACTGCCAAATGTGCTCTTGATAGGCGTTCCTATGCTCCTGGCATGCACGGCCGTGAGGGCCAGTTCCGCCGCAGACGCAAGTCGGAATATGCCGTGCAGCTCCGGGAAAAGCAGAAGGTGCGGCGCATTTACGGCGTGTTGGAGAGACAGTTCCGACGGTATTTTAGAGAGGCCGAAAGACGGAAGGGTCTAACTGGCTCCAATTTGCTGATCATTCTGGAAAGCAGGCTGGATAATGTCGTCTATCGGCTTGGGTTCGCCGATTCGCGGGCTCAGGCTCGTCAATTGGTGTGCCATGGTCACTTCAACCGTAACGGGCGGAGGGCTGACATTCCCTCAATGCTGTTAGAGCCAGGCGACGTGATAGCGGTACGCGAGCAGAGCAAGAGGTTAGCGTATTTCAGTGATAGGGCAAAGGATCTAGGGCGCAAGGCTATGCCGGACTGGATGAGCTTGGATACTCTCAGCATGTCGGGGCGTATCTTGAATCTCCCCTTACGGGAAGAGATAGACTTGCCTTTGAACGAGCAGTTGGTCGTCGAGTACTACAGCCGTTAGAGTGGTCCTTGAGGTGGTCAGGTAGTCTGAGAGCCAAGAGGCCATCCGACCATCAGACCACCCGACCACCTGAGGGGGTTAGGCTAATGGTAAATCAGGAAGGCGGTCCTTTGACAAATATGGTTTTGCCCAAGGTCGAGTGTGAGACTAGCTCGAGAGGTTATGCACGTTTCGTTATCGGCCCTATGGAAAATGGCTATGGCATAACCCTTGGTAATGCTTTGCGGCGAGTTCTCCTCTCGTCTATACGTGGAGCGGCGGTCGCATCCATCAGGGTTAGCGGTGTGCACCACGAGTTCTCAACCATTCCTCATGTCAAAGAAGACATGACCCAGTTGATCCTCAACGTGAAGCAAATCCGGCTGAAGGCACACTCCGACGATACCGAGCCAGCCTATTTGCGTCTAGAGGTAAGGGGTGAGGGTGTGGTGACGGCTGGCGACCTGGAATGTCCCAGCGATGTAGACATCATCAATCCTGATCTGTACTTGTTCACCGTAGACTCCGATGAGGCCGAAGTGGAAGTAGAGCTGACGGTCC
>JACKQG010006824.1_pt1 | contig 11807 bp, 10 predicted proteins | sample 8237621 | NCBI WGS metagenome assembly JACKQG01 (sample SAMN15677084, study PRJNA649215) | marine metagenome | biome: marine; feature: Black Sea; material: saline water; isolation source: suspended particulate matter (SPM) from the Black Sea western gyre | collected 2013-06-09/2013-06-10 | depth...
CCGGCGGTTTGGGTACGCGTTTGCGCAGTGCCGTTCCAGACTTGCCAAAGCCAATGGCACCGATTAGTGGGCGGCCGTTTCTTGAGCATCAGCTTAATTACTGGATTAACCAAGGCATCAGTCATTTTGTACTGTCTGTTGGCTATCGTCATGAGATTATCATTAATCACTTTGGTAATAATTATAAAAGCGCCAAGCTTGAATATGTTATTGAGGAAACTCCGCTAGGTACAGGTGGGGGATTATTGTTAGCTGCTGAAAAAGTTAGCAAGAATGAGCCATTTTTATTACTAAATGGGGATACTTATTTTGCTGTGGATTTAAAGACATTGAGTGAATTTTCCTTGGCAAACGACGCAGATTGGTGTTTTTCTTTGTTTCATACCCAGGAAAAAGGCCGATATATGGGAATGGATGTTTCACCACAAGGGGAAATCATCTCGCTTAAGTCTGACGCGGCCCCATCGGGGCAGTTGGCAAACGGCGGCGTCTATTGGGTTAATCCGCGCGCCTTGCTCACAGACAGATTTTCACCTGGCGACAAGCTGTCTTTGGAGGATGATTTCTTCGTGGCTGCTATGGATTCTGGACAGCGCCTGTTGGGCATTGAGGTTTCGGCCATCTTTATTGACATTGGCGTACCCGATGACTATCAACGCGCACCCGCTCTGCTTGCACTATAAAAAAGGACATTAGTTGAATACAATTGCCCGACTGAAGAAAAACCTGGAAGCGTCCATACAAGCCAAACAACAGATGCTTGCCGACGAGGAATGTCTTGAGCAGTTTTCCAAGGCTGTAGAAGTCGTCATAGACCGATACCAACAAGGAGGGCGCATCTATATCGCTGGCAACGGGGGTTCAGCTGCAGACGCGCAGCATTTAGCTGCCGAATTTGTCAGTAGGTTGGTACGCGATAGAAGTCCTTTGCCAGCCGAAGCGCTTACGGTAGATAGTTCTATACTGACCGCCATAGCCAACGACTACGGCTTTGACGTGGTGTTTTCCAGACAACTGGCCGGCAAGGCCACAGCTAAAGATATCTTTCTTGGTATAACCACTTCAGGACAGTCTCCAAACATTCTTAAAGCGCTGGAGCAATGCCAGACCATGGGTGTGCCAAGTATTGTTTTTTGTGGTCATGAGGGTGGCCAAGCAAAAGCGCTAGCAGACTACTGTATCGTGGCTCCAGGAATAGCCACAAGCACCATCCAAGAGTTGCACATCGTATTAGCCCATACACTCTGTGAGTGCGTGGAAGTGGCGATGTTCGGCGAATGATTTTTTGATAATAAAATTAAGGAACACAATGAGCTACAACATATTAGTCACCGGCGGTGCCGGCTATCTCGGTTCCACTATGGTTCCTGATCTGCTTAATGCAGGTCACAAAGTCACAGTGTTGGACAATTTTATGTTCAAACAGACTAGTCTTAACCACGTTTGTAACAACTCGAATTTTTCGGTTGTTAAAGGTGATATACGCATCGAGAGCGTGATGGCCCCGTTGCTAAAAAATGCCGACATCGTTATTCCGTTAGCAGCACTAGTCGGTGCTCCTTTGTGTACACTAGATCCAGTGGGTGCAACAACGATTAATCATGATGCGATTACCATGATGATTAAGCTACTGTCCAAAGAACAAATCGTATTGATGCCAACCACCAATAGCGCCTACGGCACTGGCGACGAAAATAACTTCTGTACAGAAGAGTCACCTCTGCGTCCTATCTCCCAATATGCAATAGAAAAAGTGGGTATCGAAAAGGAACTGATGCAACGCGAAAACGCGATCAGCTTCCGTCTTGCAACGGTGTTTGGCATGTCACCAAGGATGCGGATTGATTTGCTCGTGAATGACTTCACCTACCGTGCTGTTAATGATCGGTTTGTCGTTTTGTTTGAGAGCTATTTCAAACGCAACTATGTGCATGTGCGCGATGTTTCACGCGCTTTTCAGCATGCCATCGGTAATTTTGACAAAATGAAGGGGGAAATTTACAACGTCGGTCTTTCCGAAGCGAACGTATCGAAGAAAGAGCTCTGCGAGACCATCCAGAAGCAGATACCGGATTTTCTTTTTATTGATGCGCCAATAGGTAAAGACCCCGATCAGCGCAACTACATTGTATCGAACGACAAAATTGAAGCAACAGGCTATAAAACGTCGATGTCTCTTGATGCAGGTATTGCCGAGTTGATCAAGGGTTACACCATGATCAAGAATTCTCGCTATGGCAATGTTTGATTAACGCTACAGATGATATCCCTCTACTTTTTCTCAATCGCCAGGCTGAAAATCTCATTATTTGGATATGAACGCAGATACTGATTCAAAAATCGTCACCCTTTCACGAAAGGATGTCTTTGAAAATACGGTTTTTTCCGTATTTGCAGACCATATTATTGATAATAATGGGCATCAAGTAGAACGCTATTTGAGTATAGTGCCCAAGTGCCTTTTGGAAGAATCCGTTGCTGGAGTTGCCGTACTGCCGATCGACAAAGATAAGGTTGGCTTGATCCGGGTATTCAGGCATCCACTTGGAAAATGGTCATGGGAGGCCGTCAAGGGGCATGTAGAACAGGGCGAAGATGTTAGATTTTCTGCGGTACGCGAACTGCAAGAAGAAGCCGGTTTTTTGGTGGCATTGGAAGATCTCATTGATCTAGGTGCCGTTACGCCTGAAGCTGGTGTGATCAATGCGCGTACCCGACTTTTTGCGGTAGCAGTGACAGGAATAGTTGGAGGTGCCGTAGACGGAGAGCTTGGGCACGGAGAAATGGCATTTTATAACACGGAAGAAATCGACAAGCTTATCGCACAAGGTGAGATTGAGGACGCCAGTACCTTGGTGCTTATTTACAAGTATCAGTTTAACCTGAATGGCTTGGGATGAAATTCGTTAAGCAGAGCAATCGTGCTCAACCGAAAGTCAGCCTAATTTTGCTCGATTGGAGTGTAAGGGAAAGCTTCCATCTGCTTAACTATCTGAGCAGGCAGGACGTTGACCGTGATTTGTTTGAAGTCATCATCATTGAGTACTACTCACGGGTATCGGACGCCATCCGTCCGTTTGAAGACCAGGTCGATTCATGGCTGCTCCTAAACATGCCAGAGGATTGCTACTACCACAAGCATTTGATGTATAACGCCGGGATAGTCACTGCCAAGGGCGATATTTGCGTAATTTGCGACTCGGATGCCATGGTAAAAGAAAGTTTCATTAGAGCCATCATCACGGAATTTGAAAGCGAGATCAGCATCGTGCTGCACATTGATCAATTTCGTAATGCGAGGAAGGATCTTTACCCATTCAGCTATCCGGATTTTGCAGAAGTCACCGGCAAAGGATGTATCAACAATGTAGCAGGAAAAACAAGAGGCATTATGGATGACAAAGATTCCATTCATAACCGAAACTATGGTGCCTGTATGTGCGCCCTGCGTGCCGATCTGATCGCAATTGGCGGTGCGGACGAACACATTGATTATTTGGGGCATATCTGCGGCCCCTACGAAATGACTTTCCGCTTAGTTAACTTAGGTCGAATGGAAGTTTGGCATCAAACTGAATTCATGTATCACACCTGGCATCCTGGGCAAGCTGGAGAAGATAATTATCTAGGTCCCCATGATGGTCGCCATGTATCCACGACAGCATTGGATGCGCTAATTAGCGGCAGGACCATGCCCTTGGAAGAAAACGAAACCATCACAAATCACCGACTAGGGAATGGCACCAAGCGTGACTCTAAATTATTTCGAATCTCTCCGGCACATTTCATAGCCTGGCAGAAAGACAACCTCCGCCGAGGTCAGGATTGGGTGCATGGCAACACATCAAGAAAAATTTGGCACGGATTTGTAGTCGATTCTACAGTTGATGGCTTCGTGGCATATCCGAGGTTTCTTGAACATCCGGAATTTTTTCAATTCCAGAAAAAATTCGAAATTCATGCCAATTCAGAAATAGAATTACAAGAGCTTCTGGATAATTCGATTCCTTTCCGGATCAGGCTTGCATTTCCGGCGGTAACCATACTTACATATCTCTCCAGGGCTTTTGGCCTCAGCCTTCTTTATATGCAAAGGCGACTGGTACGATTAACGCATAGAGCTCAAGTGTAATGGGTTTGTGGAAGCGTATCCCCATTCGATGGTTACAATTCCTTGGCGAATCCTCCAGTCTTGTTGCAGGATTTCAGCTATTGATTGTAAATTTGGCTTATATCGACCAACTAAGGGCGCCTGAAAAAAAGCGACTAGTCGTTATCGTGGATAGCTGGCGAGAAGCCGTTATCCTTTGGTTACTCTGGATATGCAAGGTACTGCCACGGTACAATATTTGGGTGATTCGTCGTACCGGACACCTTGACCTATATGCAGAAGGGGATTTCGGCGGAGAGCAGCTATTGGTCGCCACCTCAAGGGCTTTTACCAAACATTATCAGTTGCTGGCTAAATTGCGCCAGCAACGACGATTAATGATTCTTTGACATCGGTGCTGTAACTTAAAATCATGAACTCGGCAATAAACTTTTTATTAAATCTCTACAAGGGTCGGAGGACAATATATGCACTGGCTCGGCGCGATGTCCTTTCACGCTATTCAGGAACTCTTTTCCGGGGCGTATGGGAACTTGTAAACCCGGCTCTTACCTTGCTTGTATTTTGGTTCGTATTTTCAGTTGCGTTCAAGGCCAAAGGGCCTGATGGGATACCTTTTATTATCTATTTCGTAACCGGATACGTTCCCTGGTTGTTTTTTACGGATAGCCTGATGCGCGGAACTCAAAGTGTGGTAGCCCACAGCTTCCTGGTCAAGAAAATGGTTTTTCAGTCAGAATTATTGCCATTTGTATGCCTCACGGGTGGTGCGATCACTCATAGCCTTTTGCTTCTGCTGGCCTTCGTGGTACTTTTGTTCAATGGCGTCACCATTTCGTGGTATTGGCTACAAATTGTCTATTACTTTCTTACTCTCTGCGCTACGCTAGTCGGATTGCAATGGCTGCTTTCGGCTCTCAACGTGTTTAATCGCGATCTTGGTCAGAGTGTTGGGGTTTTGCTCAATGTCTGGTTCTGGGTTACTCCAATCGTCTGGGTCGCCGATGGTGTCGTATCGCCAAAATACCAGTGGCTGATGTTTGCCAACCCAGTCGGTTACGTCATTGATGGCTACCGTGGCTCATTGCTGTATCAACAACCGTTTTGGACTAACTGGTCGCAGGGGCTATACGTTTGGGGATTCTCATTGGTTCTTGCTGTTATCGGCGCCTACTTGTTTCGCCGTCTTAAGCCGCATTTTGGGGATGTGTTGTGATTTCGAAAAATACTGACCTTGGTGAGATAAGCCAGAGCGACATTGTCATTTCTGTTTCAAATGTCAGCAAGACCTATAAACTTTATCCGTCCCATCAGGATCGCCTGAAAGAAGCACTTCATCCGTTTCGCAAACGCTATCATCAGGAATTTTCTGCGCTCGATGGCGTCACCTTTGATATTCGTCGAGGAGAAAGCGTTGGAATTCTGGGTAGAAATGGTGCCGGAAAATCGACGCTACTCCAAATGCTTGCTGGGGTTCTTAGTCCAAGTAGTGGCACGGTCAAGGTTAACGGAAAAGTTGCGGCTCTGCTAGAATTGGGGGCGGGGTTCAATCCTGACCTGACCGGACGAGAGAATGTGATATTGTTCAGCACGATTCAAGGCGTCGCCGAGAAGGATATCCCCGAACGTGTCGCCGCAATCGAGGCTTTTGCCGATGTTGGTGTTTTTTTTGATCAACCGATGAAAGTCTATTCCTCTGGAATGTATGCACGGGTGGCTTTTGGTAACGCGATACATGTCAATCCTGATGTGCTGATTGTTGATGAAATACTTGGCGTGGGTGACGCAAAATTCCAGGAAAAGTGCTACAATAAAATCCGTGCGCTACGCGATAAAGGGGTTTGTATCTTGTTTGTGAGCCATAGTACAGAGGTAGTTCAAAGAAACTGCCAAAAGGCTTTGTTATTGGAACGAGGTAAAGTTATGGCACAAGGAGTCTCTGATATTGTCGTGGCTGCCTACCATGACCTTCTCTATGGATCAGGAGGTTCAGTGCCACAGGAGATCAGCGCGAGTTCCGATTTATCTGACAAAGTTGTAAGTACTCATTCGGTCGGTCAGCGACATGAAGAGCAATTGACAAACTTTCTTCAAAACGATGGTGAGCCCCTTAGCCATCACTTTGCTTACTACAACCCAAATGAACGACGCTTTGGAAATGGAGATGCAGAAATTGTGGATTTTTTTGTTGTCGCGGATGAAAGTCCAAATTTCACCATTCTAAATGGTAATGGAATTCTAACAATTTATGTGAAAGTTCATTTCAAAAAAGATATTCTTGATCCCCAAATCGGATGGGGAATTGTTAGCCCAGAAGGAATCATGGTTTCCGGCTCTAATACAGTATCGAGAAATTCTGGGCTATTACCAGCAAAGGCTGGTGAAGTTTGGGTATATAAAATTTCTATTCAAACCAGCTTATGTGGTGGCGATTTCTTTATTAATATTGGAGCTTGCTCGTTTGATGGAGAGTCTTGGACGTTTTTTGATAATAGACGCTCTGTAATTCATTTTATTGTTGCGAAAACTGAACGTTCTGGAGGATTTGTCGATTTCCCCTCTTCATGCTCAATTTTGTCCAGCCCAATCAATTTGTGAGAGGCTAGAAAAATGAACAAGATTCTTGATGAAAATTTTGCATGTGGTGGCCTCCCAGATGCCCCACTAATGGTTGAGTTTGAGCCTACAGATATTTGCAATTTGAGGTGCAAGATGTGTCACGTCACCTATCGCCCTAGTGAGGTAAGACACATCCTTCCTCTTGAATTTATTGATAAACTTGATTGTATTCGCGGTGCTTATGTGGCGCTCGGCTCAGGCTTTGAGCCAACGATCTATCCACATATCATTCCGCTCCTCAATAGATTATCTGATCTCAAGTGCGGCCTTGAAATTATTACAAACGGAGTGGCTCTGCGTGGGGATGTTGCACGGGCGCTTTACGATACTGACGTAAAGATTATTAATTTCTCTTTTGATGGCGCAAGTAAGGAAACATATGAATCTATCCGAGCAGGTTCATCATATGACCTTGTCTTAGAAAATATTGTTAGTGCTAAGGAGGTTCAAGCTAAACAAGACACTTTTTTTGCTGTAAATTTTACTGCGATGCGTAGCAATATTACCGAAATTTCTGAAGCCGTTGCTCTATGGGATGTAATAGGGATTGATCAGCTTAGGGTATTAGGATTGATAATAAGAGAGTACGAGCCTCAACTTCTCGATGAAAGTCTTTTCCCTATATTGAACAAGTTCTATAAAAATTTGGATGACGCAGCAATCGAATTGATCAATACGCGTAGGAAAATTTCCTTATTCTCACCTCATTTCCTTCGTACAGACCACATTGGTGCATCAGTGCGTGTCAATGTAAAGGGGGATGCTATTTGTTCCGGCAATTCTGAAACCCGCTTTGTGCCGCGCAATCGGCAACATATTCAAACTATAATTGACAAAGACGGCATTGTTCGTTGCCGGTCTCCATTCACATTCGTCAGAGTGTTATTTAACGGAGACGTGCAGCTCTGTTACAAATTTTCAATAGGAAATCTTCAGTCCCAATCGATGGAAGAGATTTGGCACGGAAAAAGGGCGCAAGAAGTACGGGACTCGCTTATGAACGACGATAAACACTGCGAAACCTGCGATTATTTTCGATATTGCCTTGGTTCAAGCAGGGTTGATTATGAAAAGATTGAGAATCATTTTTCTAATGACATTATTCCACTCATAAGCTTGCAAACGGACAATACAATTGTTTTAAATGAGAAACTGCTTATCGATCAGCCAAGATTAGTGCAGTCAGTTGGTAACTTAAATATCGTCCAGTATAAATTACAATACTTAATTATTCCGCAATCAATGGGTGATATGGACTTATCGGTGCGAGACATCAATTCGATTGAAGGGATCACTTTTGCCACCAATTTCCGTGATGCAAAATCCATTGCTCTTGCAATGGCATCAAGAAATACCCCTTAGTTGAATTGCTATGAATCATGCAGGAATGAAGGAAAAACAGGTGAACCAATATCTCGTTGTCGCCCCGCCTCGCGGAGGTTTTACCCTGCTGCTCTCGGTTCTGTCTATTCTGTATAGAGACAGGGGAAATGCCAAGCCGAGCGCTCAAGCGATTGCCGATCCGTACATCGCTATTGCTGGCGAATATCTCGATGCAGCAATACGCGATTGGTTTGGTTCACAGGTCGGCGAAGACAGACTTTTCTATAGCAAGGAATTTTCCATTCTGGTAGGCGGGCCTAAGTGGGTTTCGGCAGATGATACGGATACTGTCTGTGTTCGCAAGTATCTTGGAATCAAAGGAGAAGGAGATTTCACTTTTTTACTCTATTTGCCGCGTTGGGTGATGGCTTTCGATGAAATCATTCATTCGCACAGTCATCCCGCGCGTTGGCCTGCCATGCCAGACTACGCGGAATTCAGAAAGTTTGCGTCGATTCGCAATCCAATCGACATTATCCATTCTTCTGTTTTCTCGATTAATGCGCTTGCAAGCGAATATATCCAGCGTGAATTGAAGTTTGATGAGCATCAGATTCGTCGTGAGCTTGCTCTCAATAAGTTGACAAATATCGAATTTATTTCGGGTTTGATCGTATTTTTGAAGAGTTACCTAGATGAATTCATTCCGGTCATAGGACAATATGATTATCTAATGCGCTGGGAAGATTTGATTCAACAGCCCGTTGAGGAGATTCAGCGCATCGCTCAAGCCACCGGTGAGCCGGTTAGTGCCGAGTATGCTGCACGCGTCTGGAGCGAGCTGGATCACCGCAATCTCACTCGCTACCATAGGCACAGTTTCCGCCGTGGCTTGTTGAACGACTGGCAATTCAACATTACGAACACTCACCTCAAGCTTTTTGAGGATGCTGAGTTTGGTGCGTATCTAGAACGTTTTGGCTACGATCCTATTACCTATTTTGACGAAAGCAGCTATACGCCTGACCAGGTACTTATCGAAGAACATATCCGTCGGGAGCAGCCCTATATGGAGAATCTCGACAACGATTTGATTACCTTTGCATTCAACAAGACAAATTTCACGCCGTCGCCCCGTTTCAAGTTCAAACACTATCCACGCCAAGGAGCGATTGAAATCGAGAAGTCTACTTTACGTGATGAGGCTCTTGAGAGTGGGTTTATGTCCCGAATGGCTTCAGTCTCGGAAACTGTCTATCAGTATTTGACAGAACTCCGTTTAGCGGCGACAGCAGCTGCGGATGACAATAAGCTTCCATTGCAGGAGTTGCGTGCTCACTACAGCGGTATTTTTTCTGAATGGCTAGGTGATCAAGCGGAAACTATGTTTTCTGCGCTGACAGAGTTTTCTTTGCCGGAAGTCCCACCTAGACTTGTTGGTAGCGTGTCTGATTACAACATCGTAGCATTTGGCGGCCTTCACTATGCCGTACCCCAAATGCTGGGTTCAATGGATCTGAGTCAGTTGGATATGTCTTCATTGCCACCAGAAATTTTGGCTGCTCATTCTTATGATGAAGCTATTCGATTGATTGAAAAGAGATCTGAAAAGTAATGCGATATTTAGACTTCTTTGATCCAACAAGAGCCTCTACAATCAAGAAACCTCTTGAGGAGGCGTACGCACGTGGCGCAAGAAAAATAGTGGTTGTCGGAGCAAGAGCTTGTAGTGGGGTAATAAGTAGTCGTCTTAAGAAACTCGGCTTATCGTGGGTAGATAAGAATATTGCAGATTTTCATGTATCAGATATCACAGATAATACTTTGATCGTCATAAGCAGCGGAACCGGTGACGACGTATCGCAAGTACTTCATGCATGTATCGGATCGAATGTTGCGGTTATTGCGCCGATTACGGATCATCACATCAGTCAGCGAACCGTATTTTTGATGTCCATCCCGAAAGCTGGTACTCATATGATGATCCGGCTTCTGAATTTAATGGGATTGGAATGGTCTTCAGACCATGCACCCCGTCCAGGTGCTTGGTCGACTCCGGTAGGTTTCGAGTATCACGCACCTTGTCGGGAGCTTCTGGCGAACGACTGGTTTTCCCCTGTTGGTCGCCAGTTGTTATTTCGGTCACCAGCCATTTTTGTTTACCGCAATCCACTTGATATTGTCGTTTCTGAATTAGACTGGTTTGTTAAGGAAGAGCATGCCTTTTCCGGATATTTGAATTGTTGTGCAGACGATGGTGAGCGTCTGCGCAGACTGATAGCAGACGAGACGGTCATGGGAAGTATCCGTGATCGGATCAATCGATATGCAGGATGGATGAATTTCGGTAATGTCATTCCGATAAGCTATGAAGAGCTTGTAGGTAGTCGTGGCGGTGGTAGTGACACCCAGCAATCAGACTCGATATGGGCGCTACAAATGAAGCTACACATCTCCGGTAGCCCGGAATCGTTTGGTAACCAGCTTTATGACACGGGCAGTGCCACCTTTTCGAAAGGGAGAATTGGTCGTCACATGGAGCGGTTTGAAAGTGAGCATTTCGTCCTTTATAATTCTTTGCAGCAGGACTTTGTACATACGCTGGGATACGCTCAAGATTCACCAATCTCTTCAAGAGTGGCTGAAATGTTACGAAGGCCATTAGTTGTTAAGCGTCTTTCCAATGAGCAACTTTATATCCCGCGATTGGTTAGCGAAAGCCTCTTGGGCTGGAATATCGTCGAAATAGCAGGACAATATTTTCCTGTTCAACAGGGCGAACAAATAGGCTCATACACAGAAGCACAAACGTTTTCCCGAATGCATAAGGGATTCATGACTATTACTGACGCTGTTAGTTTTATTACTAATCCTACCGCTTCCGAATATGTTCCAGCTGATTCTCTATCATCTGCCGGAGCTGCGCTGTTGGTTGAGTGCTTTTTAGGCTTCAATATTGTGCACCATCAAAGCTGTTGGTATGGATTTAATAAAAATACGGGGCCAATAGATATTGCCAGCCTTGATGCTGAATCTATTGAAGCAATGCAAAAAAACAAACAGTGCGTAACTGGGGATAGTATTGCCGAGATCAAAGCTGAAATACTAAACCTTACAGTGCAGGAGCAGTTAGATGCTGTTAAGGAGCAGCAAGAATCAGCGAACACTCACTACGTTGACACGAACCATCAGCTGAACAAACTACAGTCCAGTCTTGATTTAGAACTAAAATCCTTCCAGGAGCAGCTAGATAATATAAAGGAACAGCAAAAACCAACGCATCCAAACGGATTGATCGTTGAGGATTATTTTGGTTTCAATATTGTGCACCATCAAAGCTGTTGGTATGGATTTAATAAAAATACGGGGCCAATAGATATTGCCAGCCTTGATGCTGAATCTATTGAAGCAATGCAAAAAAACAAACAGTGCGTAACTGGGGATAGTATTGCCGAGATTAAAGCTGAAATACTAAACCTTACGGTGCAGGAGCAGTTAGATGCTGTTAAGGAGCAGCAAGAATCAGCCGGCACTCACTGCGTAGAAATAGACAACCGATTAAATATGTTACGGGCAGGTATTGATTCTGCGCAGTTACAATTGAGTACTGAGCTTAAATCAATTCAGGAACGGCTAGACACCATCAAGGAACTAACAGAGAGTATTTCTCATAATCCTCTCGTTAGGATCGGCCACGTAATGGATCACCTTTTCATTTTAAAGAGCACTAACAATGAATGAGATTATACACAAA
>JACKQG010006826.1_pt1 | contig 11807 bp, 3 predicted proteins | sample 8237621 | NCBI WGS metagenome assembly JACKQG01 (sample SAMN15677084, study PRJNA649215) | marine metagenome | biome: marine; feature: Black Sea; material: saline water; isolation source: suspended particulate matter (SPM) from the Black Sea western gyre | collected 2013-06-09/2013-06-10 | depth...
ACACAGTATCTTTAACTACAACAAACTACTTCGGAAACAGCACCGAAACAAAAACAGAATACATTGAAGTATATCCGGTTGATCAGTGTTTAAAGTTTGAAGATGATTTTGATGATAATATTATTCATCAATCCTGGTCATTTAAAAACGGGACATGGGATGAAACAACTGGATTGATGAAGCAATCTTCGAATCATTATGTAACTGGTAATTACTTGGAAGGCTGTTTTGCCATTACAGGTAGTTTATTTTGGGAGGATTATGTTGTTTCTTGCGATTTCAGGTCAACCGACAATGATATAATTGGTTTTGTTTTTAACTATCAGGATGAACAAAACATGTATATGTTCAGATGGAGGTTGGATCCTTTATACAGGTCACTTTTTAAATATGAAAACGGAGTTGAAACAGAACTTGCAACTGATAATGTCGGATATAATATAAACGACTGGTATTATGCTGACATAGCTTCTTTTGACGGCAATATTGTGCTTGCTATTAATGGGGTGGAAATATTTAGTGTTTTTGATGATACATTTACAAATGGTAAGGTTGGCTTGTATTGCTGGGGTAATCAATCTAGTTATTATGATAGTTTTAAAGTAGAATGCCCCGGCGCACCTGTTGAGTTGACGGTTTTTCTTGAAGGCCCTTTTTCTGGCACTGAAATGAACACCGATTTGAATGACCAAAATATTCTTGCATTAAACAATCCCTATTCTAACTTTCCTTGGAACCATATAGGCACAGAAGGAGTACTTTCATTTTCCAACCCGGATGTTTCTGACTGGGTGTTGGTAGATTTCAGGGATGCTACATCAGCAAGTACTGCACTACCCGTCACTTCTGTTGAAACCAAAGCAGCCTTATTATTAAAGAACGGTCAAATTATTTCGCCTTATGGAGGATTGCCATTGTATCTTAATACCACCATTAATAATAGTCTTTTTATTGTTATCCAACACAGGAACCATTTGGGAATCTTGTCTGCAAATCCTTTAATTGAATCAGGTGGTGTTTACACCTACGATTTTACAACACCCGTAGGACAGGCTTATGGAACAGATGCACAGAAAAACCTTGTAGGTGGTATTTACGGAATGTATGCCGGGGATGGCGATGCCAATGGTATTGTTAATACTAATGACAAAAGCAATGTATGGTCGCTTCAGGCTGGGAAGAAAGGTTATTGGTCAGGTGATTTTGATATGAATGGACAGGTGATGAACCAGGATAAAAACGATGTGTGGCTGGGAAATTTAAATGAACAAACACAGGTGCCCGATTAATTGTAAATTCATTAAAGTTTAAAATATATTTAAGAAAGGAGGGAGACAGTTTTATAATCTTTGCAAATCATTGTTAGCCTGAATTTGCAATTAAGGAAAGGCACTTTACATCTTCGCAAATAAACCGAAACAGTACGAGACAAGGTGCAAAATACACATAAACGCGTTTATTAGTTCAATGCAAAAGCAACATAGAGCAATGTGAGGTTTGTGCGTTTACTATATTCAAATTGACCCTTGCTTGTTAAAGCAGGGGTTTTTAATTTCAAAAAAAACATCTCTGACCCCGAAAAATTATTACGAAAAAACTATCTGTTTTATGAATTTAACAAAAAAATTACATCATTTCAAAAAAATTTTTTATTACTTTTGGTGATAACTAAAAAGACAATAACCACTTCAACAAAACTTAAAAGATAATAATAACCACTTTTGAAGTAGTTATTTCTTTTGGTTTTCATTGTTAAACAGGTCATTAATATTTACATTGAAATTAATTTAAAAACTACTACTATGAAAAAAAAATTACTTTCAAATCTGGCTGTATTAAACCAGTTTATTACTTCAGGAATTTTCCTGGTAATAATTTTTAGCTGCACAAGTATCAGTGCACAGGTATCATTTACTCAAACATCCGATGCTGATTTCAACAAGGGGTTTCTTGATGGTGTCCTTGTATCAGGTAATGATTTTTACCTCCCGAACAAAGCAACTTCGGTGAACAGTTGGTTAACTACCTCCATTTTGCCTGATATTCTTGAAGGCCATCAGATGGTAACCTGGAAAAACACCTATGTTTTTTTAACAGGCGGATACAATGGATCGGCATACTCAAGTTCAGTATATAAAGCAAGTATTTCGGGTGGCGGTATTGGTGGCTGGACAAGTTTAAATGCGCTCCCTGTTCCTTTGCGCGACCACGCTGTTGTTGTCGGGATAAATACAATTTATGTCCTGGGCGGCAGGACAAATGGCGCTCCTTCCGATGCAATCTATTACGCAAGTATTAATTCTGACGGAACTATCGGTTCGTGGCAAACTTCAGGCATTACGCTACCTCAACCACTTTGGGGGCATACAGCTCAATACGTAAATGGATATATTTATGTTGTAGGTGGCACAAATGTCGCAAGCGAAACTACCGCTCTTGACAAATCCTGGTATGCAAACATAGGACCTTATGACGATCTATCTACCTTTAGTGCTACAGCTATCCTTCCCGATTCGGTAAACAGACATACTATGGTCAGTTTTGATAGCAAGCTATTTGTATTAGGCGGAATTGATGAATTTGGAAACAAAAAAAACACTGTTTTTTCCGCCGAAACAAATACTAACGGAGCACTAAGTGCATGGCAAACCGAAACAGCCCTTCCTGTAAGCATCACAGATCACTCCTCCACTTGTTTTAATGGAATGGTAACTGTGATGGGAGGCGATCATGGAGGATTAATAAGCAACGATGTTTATTATGCCGATATTAGTGCAGGTACCCTTTCATGGGCTTTGTCACCCTATTCAATAATCGACCGTACGAAAGAAGGGCAGGCTTTTGCAGCCAACGGGCAAATAATTTATGCCGGTGGCGAAAACCTTTCAGGGACACCAATCCACAATGTAAGATATGCACCGGTGACCCTTAGCAGCGACAAGGTTAATGAAGCTGGTTTTGTTTCATACCCTTTTTTCCAGCTTGGCGATGAACGGGAGGTATTTAATCTTACCTATAGTTTAACCAATACAGCTTTCAGTAGTTATGAGATTTATTTCCGTACTGCCGGTAACAGTGCTGTCTGGAGCAACTGGACCAATGCAGGTACAAGTAACCCTGCAATGATCAGCCAGACTACCCGATATGTACAATATATGTTCAGGCTCTCGGCAACTAGTACTGATAATATTAATGTGCATTATGTTTCGCTAATGATAGCCGGCAGTGAACTTACAGGTAACCTTAATGGTGTTGACACTTTGTTTAAAGCATTAAGCCCTTACTGGGCTACAGCAGATATTTCATGGACATCAGGCACTCATGTTATCGAACCGGGCGTTTCTGTTTTATTTATGCCTGCTACAGGTTTCACCATTGGGCAGGCAAATGTAAAGTGTGTTGGGACTGCGGCTGATTCTATACTGTTTACATATTTTACTTCTAATACAACCGGTCAGTGGTGGGGCATTTATTTTGATCCGAACAGCGACAACGGTGTCTCATCACAGATGTCATATACAATTATTGAAAATGCTGGATATGGAGGCAATGATGCAAATCTGTATTGCAGCAGTACCGGTCAACCTTATATTACTCATTGTACATTTAGGGAAGCAGAGGGCAATGGTATCGTTTTATCCGGTTCTCATTTGAATATCGAAAATACTTTATTTACAAACAATACAGAAAGTGGTTTGTATTGTGGCGGTTCAAATCCAACCCTTATCAATACTACCAGTTCGTATAATGGAAGTGCAGGGATTTATCTTTCCTCAACCAGTTCGGTTCCAAATTATTTCAATACAACACTTGATAATAATTTGTACGGTTTATATTATGGAACTCCTAATATAGATATGTCACCTCCAAGCGGGTCGTTAAGTATTACTAATAACACCTACAATGGTTATGTTGTACCAGGTGGACAGATAAGCACTGACAGAAATTGGGAACATACCGGTTTTGAATATTATGTATTAGGAAATATAACAATTTACGGGCCTTATAATAGTCACAGCAGGTTAACCATTGAACCGGGCATTACTTTAAATTTTGAGTCAGGCGCATACATCCGCGTAGGTTATAGTGGTAATTACGGAGGAGAATTGTATGCTATTGGAACTGCTGACAGTCTCATAACCTTTACTTCCTTTAATGGACTGTCAGGAGGTTGGGAGGGAATTCATTTTACTAACTACAGTGACATATTTGGTTCTGTATCAGTTCTGGACTATTGTACAGTCGAAAACGGGAACCAGTATAATATTTACTGTTATTCAACCCTTCAGCCGTATATCGACCATTCCGATATTGATAATTCATTTGAAGCAGGTATGAAACTCGGAGCAGGCGCTAATATTACAGTGGCTAATTGCAGTTTTACCGGCAATCAGGATGGGATATTAATAAATAATTCAACACCTGTTATCACAAATTGTGATTTTGTAAATCAGTCGAGGGGAGCTATATATTGCGACCCACCAAACAGTTATCCGGTTTTATCCGGGTATACATTTTCAGGCAATCTCTATAATGGAATTGCTTATGCTCCAGGCACATTGAGTTCAAGCGGAACATGGGACAGGGATGTAACCCACTTCCTAACAGGAAATCTGACAGTGAGGTCTCTGGTATATAATAGCACAGTTACTCTGACCATAGAAAGTGGAGCCATGGTTAAAGCAGAAACAGGTGTACTGTTCCAGGTTGGATACAATGACAGCAATTATGGATCGGGAGGATTAATGGCTATAGGTACATCGGCTGACCCTATTACCTTCACTCCTCTTAATGGCTTATCAGGTGGATGGGAAGGAATATATTTTCAAGATTATAACGATTCCCACGGAGGGGCCTCTCAACTAAAAAATTGTATCATTGAAAAAGGAAATGCTTATAATTTATTTCTTGAAAACACCACACAACCATCATCCATCGACAGTTGTACAATAAGTGATGGTGCCGGTTATGGCTTCAGGGTTACTCTTTCTACACCTGTTATAAGTAATACCAGCATATCCAACCATGCTGATGCGGCTGTCTATTGTACTTCAATGAATACTTTTGCTTTACTTTCGGAGAACACCTATACGGGGAACCTTTATGACGGGGTGGTTTATCCGGGAGGTACAATGGATGTAAACGGTACCTGGGCCGACCATTGCGATTATTTTATTATGGGAGATATGACAATGACCAGTGCTACTTATAATACTCCGCGTTATTTAACAATTGAACCAGGTACAGATGTCTATTTTGCATCCGGAGCAAAACTTCAGGTCGGAACTAATAATTCGAATTACGGAGCCGGTTGTATTACCGCAAATGCAACTTCTGACAGCTTGATTACCTTTTCGCCAATGAGTGGAACACAAGGTGATTGGGAAGGTATTAGTTTCCTTGATTATACCGATTCTTACGGTGGTACCTCCATTTTAGAAAATTGTATTGTTGAAAAGGTGAACGCGATTAGTATAAGTTTGAGTAATACATCCCAGCCTACTATCGACACTTGTATTATCAGGGATGGCCTCGGTATCGGAATCCACAATACAAATTCATCATCACTTATAAAAAACAGTCAAATACTGAATCATGATAGTTCGGCTGTTTATTGTGCAAACATGAATACATTCGCCAACCTTTCGGGAAATACTTACTCTGGCAATTTATACAATGGTGTTGAGTATCCGGGAGGAACCATGAATGTAAACGGGACCTGGAAAGGTCAATGTGAGTATATAGTTAAAGGAGACCTAATTATTACCAGCCCTGTTTATAATACGCCACGTTATCTCACTATTGAACACTCGATAAATATAAGAATGGCTTCCGGCACTGAAATCGTGGTGGGGACAAATGATATCCACTATGGAACAGGTGGAATAAGGGCAAATGGAATCGCAGGTGGAGAAATAACATTTTCACCCCTCAGTGGAATGTCGGGAGATTGGGAAGGCATACATTTTACAAATTATACCGATAGCCACGGCGCAACTTCATGGTTAAATAATTGTGTACTTGACAAAAGTAATGCCTATAACCTTTTTATGGAAAGCACTGCACAACCAGTGATCGACAGTTCTGATTTGAGTAACTCATTAGGTTACGGAATACACTTAAGTAACTCAACAGTTACGGTTACAAGTTCACAAGTAATGAACAATGCTTCCTATGGGATATTCCTTGACGGTTCGAGCGATGCAACTATTGGAAATGCTACAGGTCTCGGTTGTGACCTGTATATGAATGGCAGCTACGAGGTCTATAACAATTCCGGCAATGACATCGACGCAAGATATAACTACTGGGGCATGATGGACAGTGTACTTATACACAACCGTATATTTGATGAAAATGACGATCCTTCAAAAGGGCTTGTCTCAATATTCGGATTCCCGGGGCTACCTATGATATTGTCCGATTCAATTTCTCTTAGCGGTAATGTATGGTATGATAATATAGCCCAGACTATAATGAATAGTGCTCTTCTTTCGGTGAAAGATATGAGCAGCACTACAATTGCCACGGCTACCACAAATGCACTGGGTGATTACCAGTTCAATAAATTTGTTTCGGGTACCTATGATCTTGAAATTGCTCCTGCCGATGCTTGGGGAGGTTCAAATTCAACTGATGCTTTGATTGTATTAAATCATTTTGCACATCTCGATACAGTTACAGGATTAAACTGGGCTGCAGGAGATGTGAATGGCAGTAATACATTAAACGGGACTGACGCACTTCTGATCCTTAAACGATTTGCCGGAATGATCACCTCTTTCCCTGCCGGCGACTGGGTATTTGATAATGATACCGTTATTGTTAATGGTGAGGATATTACGCAGGACATGTATATGCTTTGCTATGGCGATGTAAACGCTTCATACACTCCTGCACCAAAAGATGGCTCCTCCGTATCACTTGAGTACACCGGAACAATTATAATTAACTCCTTCATGGAATTTGAAGTGGATGTTAAGGTAACAAAAGAGATGACTGCCGGTGCTATTTCATTAGGGTTTTATTTCCCGGAAGAATTCCTCGAACTACAGGGGGTAATACTGTCCGATGGTTCTTCTGATATTATTTATTCTTCTGAGAATGGATTATTTAAAATGTGATGGTGCGATCTTAATGCCCTGATAGTAATTGAGGACGAACCAATAATTACACTCCAGTTCAAGGCAAAAGATCTATCAGGATTACAGGAAAGCATTTACCTTGAAATCGTTGGTGAGTCCGAATTTGCTCATAGCAACGGAACTGTGATAGAAGATGTGGTATTATCAATACCTGTCCTGAAAACTTTATCGGTAGGTATCGATCCATCAGGTTCAGCAGAAAACGGTTTCTTCCTCAGCGCCAACCGACCTAATCCGTTTAACCATCAAACTGAAATTAAATATTCGATACCCGAAAAAGGGTACGTAACCCTTATTATAACCGATTTACTGGGCAATAAGATAGCTCAATTGGTTGATGCAAAACAATTACCTGGTACTTATAATATAACATTCAATGGCAGGTCATTAAAAGCCGGTACTTACCTGTATCACCTTACGGTAAACGGGTCATCTGAAAATTTCAAAAAGGTAAGAAAAATGGTTGTTACTAAGTAAAATGCAGGAACAATGAAAGCTATAATTTTAAAAAATCTTGCATCGATTTTCATTATTGTGCTGCCGCTGATTTCTCTAGCGCAGACAATAACGACTACAGCCGGCTCAGTTACATCCTGCCCTGCAGGAATTACTGTTTCTATAGATGTTACAAACTGTAATAATATAGGAGCAATTTCTCTGGTGCTTGAATTTGATAGTTCTGTTTTAACCTATAATTCCTATGTGAATGCTCATTCCGAATTGTCCTCCGGATATCTGATTGTTAATTCTGTTGCTGAAAAGGTTATTATCAGTTGGGCATCTTCAACCGCAGCCAATATAGGCAGCGGAACATTAATACAGTTTAACTTTACTGCAAATTCCGGTACCAGCAATTTAACATGGGATACCCAAACACCCGGCAACTGCGAATACAGCGATGTAAATGGAAACGTACTGGCTGATAGTTATACCAACGGACTTATAACCATACATTATCTTCCTGTAATAACAACCCAGCCTCAGGATAAAACCATAATGGAAGGAGGCAACACCAGCTTCAGTGTTTCGGCAACCGGTACTAACCTGAATTATCAATGGCAATTAAGTACAAACGGTGGTGGAAATTGGGGTGATATTTCCGGTGCGACCGGCAGTTCATATAACATTACAGGTGCACCACTTGGAATGAGCGGATATCAATACAGATGTATTGTTGGCGGGCAATGCCCTCCTGATGTAACTTCTGATGCAGCTACTTTATATGTTAATGCCCTGCCTCAGGAAATAACTACTACTGTCGGCTCATTCAATATATGCCCGGGAGGAGTTACGGTTGCCGTAAGTGTTGAAGATTTCACGGGTGTCGGTGCATTTTCGCTAACATTGGAATACAACGATGCTGTGTTAACTTATGATTCCTATCAAAATCTACATCCGGAAGTAAGCGGGGGTAATTTCACAGCAAACGCAACAGCCGGTAAAGTTTTTATGGTATGGACTTCCACAACTACTGCCAATATAGGAAACGATACTTTAGTTGAGCTTAACTTTTCCTCAATACCGGGGATAAGCGCACTTACATGGGATACACAAACACCCGGCAGTTGCGAATACAGCGATAGCAACGGTAATGTCATATTATCATCCTATGTAAATGGAAATATAACAATTAACTCTTCACCTTCTTTAAATTCTCATCCTTCCAATCAAAATATTGAAGAAGGGCAAAATGCTTACTTCTCAATTTCCGCATCCGGAAGCTCCATAACATATCAATGGCAGATCAGTACAAATGGCGGAGGTTCGTGGAGCAATCTTTCAAATGGTGGGAACTACTCCGGTGCTACTTCATCAACATTATCTGTTCTTGGTGCACCATTAGGTTTTGATGGAAATATGTACCGATGTTGGGTAAATGGGATGTGCCCGCCTGATGTTTATTCAAATTCAGCGCTTTTAACAGTTTATCCACTTCCGCAGGTTATTACAACCACAGCTGGTAATATTGCTATCTGCCCCGGAGTTGTTTTTGTTCCAATTAGTGTAACCGATTTTACCGATGTGGGTGCATTTTCCCTCACATTGAATTTTGATACAGCATTTTTAACTTATAGCAGTTATCAAAATTTAAATCCGGCTTTATCAGTTGGGACATTTATTGCGAGCGCTACAGGGACACAGCTTTTTATGACATGGGTATCCACAACGGCAGCTACAATTGGTGACGGAGTGTTATTCGAATTGATCTATACCGGGACAACTGGGGTCGGTAATTTATCGTGGGACACACAAACACCAGGTGCATGTGAGTATAGTGACGGGTTCGGAAATATTATTCTATCAACCTATTATAATGGTACGGCAACAGTTTACCAGCCTCCCGTAATTACTTCCCAACCGGTAAACGCATCGGTAATTACCGGCCAGAATGCAATATTCAGTATTTCTGCAACAGGTGCAGGACTTGGATATCAATGGCAGGAAAGTACGGATAACGGAAACAATTGGTTTAACCTGACGAATAGTTATCCATATTCGGGCGTATATACAAGTTCTCTCACAATCAGTGCAGCCCCACTGGGAATGAACGGCTATCAGTACAGATGTATAGTTACCGGAACGTGTCCGCCTTCAGATACTTCAAATGCGGCAGTACTCTATGTCAGCCCGCCTGTACAGGTTATTAATACAACAATCGGTTCCATTTCAAATTCATGTACCGGCAACCTGGTGGTCCCGGTAAATGTGACAAATTGTAATAATGTTGGTGCTATTTCCCTGACGCTGAATTATAATCCGGATGATCTTGTATACGATGGATACCAGGGCATTCACTCAGAATTATCTTCCGGGATACTAGTTGTAAACGATCTGGGAGACCAGGTTAAGTTTTCGTGGGCATCAATTAACCCTGCTAATATAGGGAACGGGGTACTGCTCTATTTTAAATTTATTATGGCGAGTGGCTCCAGTTCATTAACCTGGAACACACAAAATGAGGGAAGTTGCGAGTTTAGTGATAGCAATGGAAATGTGATTCAGACAAATTATTATAATGGAACTGTTTCAGTTGTGTCTGATCCACTTATTGCCAACGCAGGAAACGATGCAACAATAAATGCCGGCTCATCTATCACCTTAAATGGTGCAGCTACCGGTGGCACGCCCGCTTATGATTATTTGTGGACACCATCCAGTTGGCTAAACAATCCTTTGCTTTCAAATCCTTTGGCAACTCCACCTTCTTCTGTAATTTATACTTTAACCGTTACTGACAATAATTTGTGTGTAGCAGCAAATGACGTTTCCATAACAGTTATTTCAGGTGGAATATCTGTTGATTTAAAGGTGTTTCTCGAAGGGCCTTTTAATGGTATCGATATGAATACCAATTTAAATGCAAATAATTTCCTGCCCTTATCTCAACCTTACAACGCACCGCCATGGAATTATTACGGCACCGAAAATGTCGGGATAATCCCAAATACCGATATTGTCGACTGGGTGATGCTCGAACTAAGGGATGCACCCGATGTTGCCTCAGCTGTTCCGGCCACAACAGTTTCACAAAAAGTTGCATTTTTATTAAAGGATGGATCGGTTGTTCACACCAACGGAACAGATAATATGACATTTGATTTGACCATATCGGATAGTCTGTACATGGTGATTTTACACAGGAATCATTTAAGCGTAATGTCTGCAGTCGCCTTAACTGAATTGGCAGGTGTTTATTCATATGATTTCTCAACAGGTGCCGGACAGGTTTATGGAGGGGCTGGCGGTCATAAAAATATCGGGGCCGATATTTGGGGAATGATAGCCGGTGATGCAGATGGCAACGGCGAAATTGAATCAATTGATAAAGATAATTATTGGACTATACAGGCCGGAGAAAAAGGATATAAATCTGCTGATTTTGATATGAGCACCCAGGTAATGAATCAGGATAAAAATGATGTATGGGTTGGAAATATCGGAGCAGAAAGCCAGGTGCCTGAGTAGAATTATTCGTCTGACCACTGTCGGTGCGTATGCCCTACAAAGTGGTCAGACGAATAACGTAATAATGGAAAACAAACACAGGTGCCCAATTAATTGAAAGTTCATAATAAAATAAACTTTATTTAAGAAAGGAGGGAGACAGTTTTATAATCTTTGCAAATCATTGTTAGCCTGAATTTGCAATTAAGGAAAGGCACTTTACATCTTCGCAAATAAATCCTATTTAGGCTGTTCATATAGAACAGCCTAAATAATATTATTACCAACGGAATTACAAAATAAGGATCGTAATCTTTTTTCAGCAAATTAATACTACATGAAGTTTTTTTATTATAATTTTACGAATCACAAAAAAACAAATCACTATGAAAAATTTTATTCTTTTCAACTTTTCATTTTTGTTACTGGTTTCTGTAGTAACAGGCCAGGTTATTTCCGATTTTGAAATTGATACCGAAAATTGGCATTCCGAAGGTGATGGCAATTATGGTTGGGAATCAGGCACAGGAAACCCCGGTGGATGTTTTCGTGTAAATGACTATGCTACAGGTGATATGAACCGTGCCTATGCACCGGTGAAATTTCTCGGTGACTGGTCGTCCGCTACAATAAGTGATTCTATTTCCGCTGACATCTTTCTACATGACATGGGCGGTGGGTATGTAAATCCTAATTTTGTATTTAGGATTGTTGGTC
>JACKQG010006827.1_pt1 | contig 11807 bp, 15 predicted proteins | sample 8237621 | NCBI WGS metagenome assembly JACKQG01 (sample SAMN15677084, study PRJNA649215) | marine metagenome | biome: marine; feature: Black Sea; material: saline water; isolation source: suspended particulate matter (SPM) from the Black Sea western gyre | collected 2013-06-09/2013-06-10 | depth...
TAAACTACTATAATGAATAAAAGAGGTCTGTCCCCTATAATCGCTACAATTCTGTTGATTGCCTTCGCTGTAGCTATTGGAGTAATGATTATGAGTTGGACGACCGGCTCAGTTAAAGAATCAACACATTGCGAGGACATTTCTGAAGATATCATAAACGTAAACGCTTTTTGTAAACTAACTGATAAAATAATTCCTAGAGTGCAAACCAAAGACAACAAATACACTGTTTGTGAAGACAAAGCAATGCTTCTTTCTCAGATGAAGAGCTGTTAGTGCAAAAAACATAAAAAAGAATCCATATTAAGCGTAGCTATGAAGCTCACTCTTGATATCCGAAAGTCAGTAGAACAAAATGCTGAAGAGTATTTTAGTAAAGCAAAGAAAGCTAAGAAAAAGCTAGAGGGTGCCAAGAAAGCTTTGATAATAAGCAAGGAGAAGCTTAGAAAAGCTGAAGAAAAAGAAGTTATCGCAGAAGCTCCAAAAATTAAGAAAGTCAAAAAAAGAGAATGGTTTGAAAAATTTCGGTGGTTTGTTTCTTCAGAAGGATTCTTAGTCATTGGCGGAAAGGATGCTACGACTAATGAGATCCTCATAAAAAAACATACTGAGAAGGAAGACATTGTTTTTCATACGGACATGGCTGGTAGTCCATTTGTTGTTATAAAATCCGAAGGTAAAAAAATTCCTAAAAACACTATACAGGAAACAAGTGATTTCACAGCTGACTTTAGTAGGGGTTGGAAGAAAGGCATGTCAAGCTTAGAAGTTTTCCACGTAAAGCCAGATCAAGTTACAAAAGAAGCTAATACAGGTGAGTTTCTACCTAAAGGAGCATTCATGATTAGAGGCAAAACAAATTATACAACTCCAAAGATGAACATTGCAGTGGGTATTTATGAGGATAAAGTTATGTCTGGACCTGTTTCTGCTATTAAGAAGAACTGCAAAGAATGTGTTGAAATTTTTCAAGGCGAAAAAAAGACTAGTGAAGTAGCAAAACTTGTCAAGAAAAAAATTGGCGGAGACCTTGATGAAATTATTAGAGCTTTGCCAGCCGGTGGATGTAATATTAAATAATTTTTAAAAGTCTACCATCAACCCTCACAATAGGATTCTTAAGAACATGATCAAGGTGTATTATAGAAAATATTTCTCCTCCAAACCAAGCATTAGAACCATTCGCTATATGAACTGTTCCAACCATTTTTTCGTCGATGATTGTTGCACCAACAAGTTTAGCATTTGGATTAATTCCTATTCCTAGTTCTGCAATCTTTCTTATACCCCAAGGATGTTTTGCTTTTCTATGAGCCCATTCTAATGTTTGTTGCAAAAGTTTTCCTTCATAGTGATTGGAAATATTTGTTATTTCACCTTTCTCCACTTCTACTTTAACAGGATTTCTAACAAGCAAAGTTTTATCTCTCAATCTCATACTGCCATCAATATAGAATTGTCCTTGCACCTTATCTTTAACAGGATACAAATAAACTTCTCCGGCAGGTAGATTTCCACCTGCACCTGGCGCAGTGTATTTGCCAGAGTTAACTATTGAATTAACACCAGTAATATTCATTGTTAGATCAGTACCAATTTTGCTTGAGATGTGAACTTCTCGACCAGCATCAAGAATTTTCTTAATTCTTTCTCCCCGAGCATTCATCTTCTTATAGTCAACATCCATTGTTCGCAAAACATGTCCAATACCTTCATTAGAAAGACTTCCAAGAGAGGAAGAAGTTATAAATTTATGATTTCTTTTATGACAAAATTTTCTAAAGCTAGAACCTATTGAAACTAATTTACCAATTCGGTTTGAAATATTCAAAACTATTACACTATTTGGAGGAAGTCTCTTCAAAGCGCCAACCATAACCTCATCAGCGTAATCCCCTCTAACTTTTGCATTCTGAATAATAACATTATAATCCAAGTTTAACTCCCTGGCTGCTAGAGCATAAGCATTTGTGAGGATTGGCGATAAAACTTTATTCTGCCAACCATAATCTCCTATTATGAGAACTTTTTCATCATTTACTGCCAAACAATCGTTGAAAATACGCTTGAAGATGTTCAAATCCACTTTATCTTTAAATCTCTGCCAATCAATCATTAAACATACTATTTTGACTTAGATAATTTAAACTTTTCTATGTTTTATAAAGTTTCAAAAAAGATACTCTCTTTCCTCGAGAATAGTAGTAATAAAATGGATAAATTTAATAATGCGAGAGAATTATTTAAATAAAAACACATAATTTATATCGTTTTTGAGCGGGGTGATAAAAATTAAAGAAAAAATAATAGCAGCAACCTTAACAAAGATTTTAATGTTCAAAGGTTTGAGAAACACACTTCTAAAGCCTTTTGAAAAAAAATTGTACAAAGAAATCGTCGAGAAAAACACGACTCTACCACCTGGTGTGGCAAAGAAAAAATACCAATTCATCATAGCCATGTTAAGAAGTGGTACAAGGAGTATCGACAGAGGATTCATTTCTAAGGAAGTTATGCATAAAATCATTAAAAGTCTCGTTACAGGCGGAATGATTGGTAAAGAAGAACAGCAAAAAGCTATTGATGCATACAAAGCAGAACACCATGGAGAATTACCTCCTAGCTTAATTGTATTCTCACCTACACAAAAGTGTAACTTGAAATGCACAGGCTGCTATGCTGTTTCAAAAGCAGATACTTTAACAACATTACCTTTCGAAATAGTTGAAAAAGTCGTTGATGAAACATATCATAAGTTTGGAAACAGATTTATGACTATTAGTGGTGGAGAACCATTCTTATACGAAGATAAAGGTAAAACTTTATTTGATATCTGGGAAAAATACCCTGACATGTACTTTTTAGTTTATACCAATGGTACAAAAATCAGCCCTGAAGTTGCTAAGAGATTAGCAGATTTAGGAAACGTTACTCCAGCAATCTCAGTTGAAGGATTCGAAGAACACACAGATCAACGAAGAGGAAAAGGAGTTCACAGTAAAGTTTTAACTGCTTTCAAGAATTTAAGAGAAGCAGGTGTTCCATATGGAGTTTCAGTAACATCAACAAGATTAAACGCAGATACATTGCTAAAAGACGAGTTCTACGATCATTACTTCCTAGAACACGGAGTAAGTTATATGTGGCAATTCCAGCTTATGCCAATTGGTAGAGGAAGAGAATCTTGTAAATTAGCTATTACGCCAAAACAAAGATATGCTCTATACAAGCAATGGAAACACATTCTTGAAGACAAACAATATATGGTTGCAGACTTCTGGAACAGCGGAATGCTTTCAGACGGATGTCTTGCATATGGTAGACATGGTGGATACTTATACATTAACTGGGATGGAAATATCATGCCATGCGTATTCGTACCATACTATGTAGATAATGTTGTTGATCTCTACAAGAAAGGCAAATCATTGGCAGATGCTATGGAGTCAGACTTCTTTAAGAGAGGAAGGAAATGGCAAAAAGAGTTTGGTCTTGATGACAAAGCTCACGCACATAACTGGTTAATGCCTTGTTCAATCAGAGACCACTATGATAACTTTAAGAAAAACATTCTAACAAAAGATGCAAAACCTGAGAACAAAGACGCTGCAGAAGCATTAGACTCAAAAGAGTATTACGAGATGATGAAAGAATTCGAAGCAGAGCTTACAGAGTTAACTCAGAAAGTTTGGGATGAAGAATACTTGCAAACATGTGGTTGCGGGCACGGAAGTCATTAATTTTATTTTTTTAATCTTTTTTTCTTTATATTTTCATAAAGTTTTTTAAGTTGATACTATTTTATTATTGTTATGAATAAAGAAGTAACTGAAGAAAAGCTTACAAAATATTTCTCTATTACAAAGGAAGCTCTGGACATGGCTACGAAAGCTGAGAAAAGGGCGGATATGAAAAAAGAAGCAGCAGACTTTTTAGACATGGCTTCTCGCTATTACTCTGATGCTCAGCATTTCAAAGATAAAGGTGATTATGTGCTTGCATTTGGAGCTTTGAATTATGCCCATGGTTGGCTTGACGCAGGCGCAAGAATTAGCTTGTTTAAAGTTAAAGATAGTAGACTATTTACGGTTGATGATGAATAGAAAACATCAAAGAATTATTCTTTAATATTATCTCCTACAGCAGTACAATCCATTTCGATTAAAGCTCCAAGAGGTAAATCTTTAACAGCTAAAGCAACTCTAGTTGGAAAATCATTTTCAAAATATGTTGAGTATATTTCATTTACTACACCATAATCTTTCATATCAGCTAAGAAAATTCTAATTTTAATCAAATTATCAAAATTCCAACCAACTTCTTCAAGAATGTCTTTAACATTTTGAAACGTCTGTTTGGTTTGTTCTTCGATTCCTACGTCCAATTTTCCTTCTGAATTCAATCCAATTTGACCTGAAATTTCCATACCATATTTTTGATTGTGAACTATTGCTTTTGAAAACGGAAGATTTCCTGGAGCACGAATAATTTTTTTTACCATATAAAATAATTAAATGTTAATTTATATAAAGTTTTTCATCGAACTTATCATAAGTCCTATGTTATATTAAATTGAGTTTAAGTTTTAAAGACAAAAAAAGTGGAATTTAGAAGCATATATAAATGAGTAGTTATCAGGCATAATAAATCTATTTGAAATATTGAATAAGGAGGTAATAAAAAATGGTAGAAGCTTATTGCGTTAAATGCAAAAAAAAAGGTCAAAAGATGAAGGACCCAGTCATGAATCAAACTGCTAAAGGCGGATTTATGGCCAAAGGTAAGTGTCCAGATTGTGATACAACCATGTGTGCTATGATGTCAAAAGACAATGCTGAAAAAGCTATGGCTGATGGCGCGAAAAAGAATTATTAATTATTCTCTTTTTTTTATTTTTTTTAAAACCTTAAATTTTCCCCTCCGTTCTACATCCCCTTTTATAATCAAAAAATATTAATAATCACAAATTCCAATTTTAACATGAAAGAATTATTTGATAACCTGCCCAGACTTACGCTTGATGACTCTGTTGACTATTTGATTGACACTTGCTTCTTTATTTGGATTTTTGAGCACCATAAAGAAAAAGATTTCTTGAATTTCCTAAAAGAGAATAAGTGTGCAGTTACATCTTTTAATGTTGAAGAGCTAGTTCATGTTGAGCACAAATTACATGATAATATCAAGGTTTCAACAAGAAAGTTCTTTCACAAAGTAAAAAACCTGTTTGTCTTAGAGGTACCCATACATCCTGGAGATCCTATTGGAGAGCACAACTTTGTCAAATTGATTTCACAAGAACTCAATATGGTTGAACATGATCCGAGCGATGCTGTAATGCTTGCTGCAGCAATTAAAACAGGCGCAGATGTGTTAACTAGAGATAAACATGATGTATTCAACGCTAGACTTGAAAATTTCTTGCAGAAATACAATATCAAAGTGCTCAATAAGTTTTAACTCCTATATGCATCTACAAAGTTCCAGACATAAGTCCCTATTAGGATAATCCATCCAAGTACTGCTAGAAAACCATACCAAAACATTTCTTCAGGCAGAATATTCTTCACACCAAAGCACCAAAGAGCTACTAAGAATCCGAAATATATAGCGAAGAAGTCGACCCAGTCTTTCTTGTATAATTGCCCAACACCAGGAATAATGGATAGCAGTGCTGCTCTTTTATTCCTTTCAGAAGAAGATTTCTGTTTTTGAACAGGTTTCTTACTAACCTGAGCAGGTTTCTTTTTGACAGTTGCTTTGCTTGCTTTCTTTGTTATCTTCTTTTTTGCAGCCATTTTATTATTTATTTTTAAATATGAACCAAGTTATTATCCAGCCAACAATCCATGTTATGAATGCCAGGAATAGTGCTCCTAGAATCAAGCTAATTATCAATGATACTGGAGGACAGGTAAATGATGCATGTAGCCAAAAGTCAAAGAACGCAGCGCATTTATTTGGTAAGTACATTGGTAGCATAACTACCGCCCACGCAATCCATGCAATCCAGAATATGTATTTGTTGATTTTGCCTCTCTTCTTGTCTTTCACACTAATTTTTGGAACAACTACCTTCTTAGTTGTCTTTTTCTTAGTGCTTTTTGCTTTCTTGGCCATTTTCTGTTATTATTTGTTCATAGTTTTTATACTTTTTCAATTTTTGGGTAAATACCCCTATTCATGAAGACTTGTAATGGTTTTGCAACTATACCCTTTGATTCTTTTAGAATTTTTTGGGAATTCATAATTGCAGTTGCAGTCATTATAAGCTCGTCTTTTAATGTCATCACAGCTATTCTCATATCAGGCTCAATACCCGCATGAAGTTTTGCAATACCAGGAACTTTCAGAGTTGCCCCATGACAAATTGCATCTACACTTGTATCCAAAACCCAAATTTTTGGCAAATGTTGAACTGCCACTTCCACCGGTTGTATAATTTTTTTTAAGTATTCATCGTTTCCCTGTTCGTAAAAATAGAATGCATCTTTCAAATCTTGCAGTGAACATAGAGTGTCTTCTTTGAATGGACCTGCTTGTATTCTTCTCAGTTCAAACATATTTGCACCCACACCTAATTTGACACCAATATCATGACATAGTTTTCGGATGTATGTTCCTGCTTGTGTTCCTACAACAAACAATACATCTCGTCCATTTATGTCTAGAATTTCTAAAAAGTAAATATTTCTGAATCTTTCTTGTCGTTTCACAGCACTCTTTATTGGTGGAAGCTGTTTTATTCTACCGATGAATTCTTCCATTACTTCTCTGACTTTTTGTTCAGGTAGTTCTTTATGAATTCTCATCAAACAAACATATACTTTTCCTGCTGTTAGAAGTGACAATGTCGCTCTAGTTGCATTTCCAAGCGCCACTGGTAGAACACCTGTTACTTTTGGATCCAGGGTTCCTGAATGACCTGCTTTCTTAATCTTTAATATATCTTTGGCATAGGCTGATACTTGATGACTTGTAGGACCATCCGGCTTGTCAATATTGACTAGTCCGTAAGTAATTGATTCTTTCACAGATCTTTCTTCTGGGGCCTGACCAAACTGTGGATCACTAGTTGAATCTTTCTTTACTAAAATATCTAGTTCTTTCAATTCAAAAGGTAATTTCCCCATAATTTTTGAGAATGGAATTCTTTTTAAGAAGTTTTCTATAAACCGAGCTTATGATCCAGTTCTTTTCCAATGTCTTTTAGGTTATCAAAGGCCCTGTCAACATTGTCCTTTATAATATCAACTAGGTCTTCAAGCTTGTCAACCTTTAATTCATAGCCATTCTTTTCAGAAGTTACTATTCCTGCGGCCATTAATCTATTTAGATGGTGCACTACTGTTCCTCTAGTCAACCCTGTTCTTAGAGCGATTTCATCCGAAGAGATGGGTCCTTTTTCTTTCAGGTTCTTTATTAGAATTATGAAAACTCTAAAACAACTCTTATCCTTGTCTCTACTTCCAAACAATCCCAATGATCCTCCAAAATACTGCAGTAGTTCATTTATATCTGGCACAGTAGGTCTTCTAGAGCTGATAATAGTTATCTTCGTGAATCTCATTTGTAATATTAAGAATAGAGATTATTTAAAGGTTATGAAAAAAATTCGTAATTAAGGAAAATAACTAAACAATTTCTTCAAACATTCAATATCATGGCATCGCATTAGATTAGTTCTAAATGTTGAACCACTTTTGATGCCTTTTGAGAATTGCACTGCATGATGTTTCACAGCTAAGAATGGTATCTTGTGTTTTTCTGCTAGTTCTAGGTATTCTTGAAAGATTTTTGTTTTGTCTACTTTTTGATAGACTTCTGTTTTAGAATAATCCTCGATTTGCTTGAAGATGTATGGATTGGTCATGGCTGCTCTGCCAATCATGATGTAGTCAACGCCACTTTCTTTAAGTCTTTGTTCAAATATTTCTGGTCTGTGAATATCTCCATTTCCAATGACTGGAATGTTAACTGATTCTTTGATTTTTTTTATTAGTTCCCAATCAGCTTCATCTGCATAACCCTGCTCTGCAGTTCTTGCATGAATAGTTATTGCTGATGCACCTGCATCTTCCACTATCTTTGCAACTTCTAAAGCGTTTATTTGCTGTTCATCAATTCCTGATCTTATTTTTACTGTTACTGCTTTGTCGACAGCTCCCACTATCTTGCTAACTAATTTACCTATTAATTCAGGATTTTTGAGCATATCACTTCCTGCACCTGTCTTAATAACCTTGTAAGCTGGGCAACCACAATTGAGATCAATAATGTCAAATCTTTCTGCAACTATTTTAGCAGCTTGCACTACTTCTTGAACATTACTACCAAATAACTGCACGCCAACAGGTTTTTCAGAAGAATCAATCTGTGTCATACGAAGAGTTGTTTTGTTTTCCCTGACTATCGCTGCACTGCTAACAAACTCTGTGTAAGTTAAGCCAGCGCCAAACTTCCTGGCCAAGGCTCGAAAAGCTATATCAGTAACTCCAGCCATTGGTGCCAGAATTGCTCTTGATGAAAGTTTAGGGAAAGTCATTTTAGAATTATCCAATTATCTTACTCACATGTTCTTCTTTATGCACTCTTACTATATGATCAACGTAGCTCTCCAGTTTTGGTTCGTGGCTTACTAGAATTATTTGTTTTATTCTTATTGCTTCTAAGAGTTCTCTAATCTTATCTAGTTGCTCTGATGAGAATCCATCTGTTGGCTCGTCTAGTATTAGTATGTCTTTTGTTTTGATTGTTCCTATAAAGTCGTTGATTACTTTGTTCAACGCCAACCTATATGCTAATGCCACCGATGTTTTCTCTCCGCCTGACAAATTGTCCATGTATGATTCGTATCCATTTTGTTCTATGATTGGCGTGAATGTTTCGTCCAATCTGACATTTAGGTTTTCATCTTCTATTAGTATGTTGAACCATTCCTGGAAGTATTGATTGAATTCTTGGTGTATTTGTAGCATAATCTGTTTTTCCATTAAATAGATTATGTTCATGAAATATTTCAACAACCAGTTCTGCATCTCGTTAACAAACGCTAGTTTTTTCTTTGATTCTTCTTTCTTCAAAATTTCTTCTTTTACTCGATCTTGAATTTCTCTCAAAGTTTTCTCTTCTCTAACAAGCTCTGCGTTTTTTATTTCTTCTACCTTTTGTTTTTCCCTTACCACTTCATATAGCTTTCTTGCTTCTGAGTATTTAGTTTGAATGTCAGTGCTTGCTTCAAGCTTTTTCTTTGATTCTAGAATTTCTTTATCCAGTTTTTCTAGCTCTGCTTTTGTTACAATTTGTTCTTTTAACAATGCTTCTTTCTTCTTTTTGTCAGCGTCTAATCTTGCCTGCTTTAAAGTCATAATTTCTTGCTTTCCGAGTTTGTTTGTTAGTATCTCAAGTTCCTTATCCAGTAATTGAATTTCTTCATTTCTTTGTACTTTCAAATCTGAGAGTTTTGTGAGTTGTGAATCCAAATCAGAGATGTTCTTTTGTTCTCTTGCTTTGACACTGTCTTTATGTGTTACATCAACGTTCTGTTCACAAACAGGACATTCTTCCAACGAAACAATTTTGTTTATGATATCTTCAGAATTTTTCTTCATAGTTATAAATGATGATTCTCTGTCTCTGATTTTTTCTAGGTTTTCTTGGAGCTTGTCTTTTTTTATTTGAAACTCTTCTTTTTTTTGTTTCAACGTTTCTACATCTTCCCTATCAAAGCCTTTCAGTTCTTCGCTTAATGTTCCTATTTCTTTATCATGCGTTTTGAGTTCTTCTTCATTGTTTGCAAGGTTTGTTTTTTTGTTATTGTAATCATTGCTTTTCAATCCAATCTGATTCTTAAGAATTTCAACTTGTCTTATCTTATCTTCAAGTTCTTTTACTGATTGTTCTTTGAGTTTTAGTTCATTATTTATTTCAACTATGATCTTCTGTATCTTTTCTGATTCTTCTTTGATTAAATGTATTTTGTCATAGTATTCTTTCTGCACAATCTTTTTTTCTTCCAAGTCTTCAATCCTGGTTTCCAGTTCTGTCTTCTTCTGTTTTAATTCTTTCAAGTAGCTCAAAGTATTTTCTTTGATTCGTTTGTATTTGTCTATATCAAATATTCTTCTTAGAACATTGAGTCTATCATCCTTGCTTTCAAAGAGTATTTTTTTCATCTCTTCTTGAGGAGTGTAAACTGTGTATCGATATATGAATGACTTTGATTTTGTTAGAAGTTCATCAGGGTAGCCTATTAATTCCAATATCTTTGATTTTAATTCTACCGGTGTTAAATCTTGTTTTGTTCCATCAAGGATTATATATCCAGAATCTTGTGTAATTGATTTTGCACTTCTCTTCAGATTTCGTCTAATGGTTACTTGTTTTTTTTCCAATGTGAATGTTAGTTCAACAAAACCTTCTCTTTTGCCATGTCTTAATAGGGCGCTACCTGATAATTGCCCTCTTATGATACCAAACAATGCGAATTCTATAGCAAGTAAGATGCTGCTTTTACCAGTTCCAATATCACCAGATAGCATCATTGACCCTTCTGGAAACTTCATTTCTTCGTCTATGTAAGATCGTATATTCTTTAGTTTTAGAGAATTAATAATCATCGTTGTTTGAGAAGAAAAGGATATTTATATGTTTTTGTGTGCTTATGCTACTTTCTGTTCTGATTTTGTTTGACTGATGACTATCCTTGAGAAACAATGCTTTTTCAGTTCTGAAACTGTTTTTTCAAATGCTTCTGATGAAGGTGAAAATAGTTCACATTCTAAATCATAATGGTAGCTTGTTTCAGTTATGTATATTACATAAGGATTATTTTTCAAAACAGTTATTATTTTGTTCTTGTCTTCTTTTGTGAAAGGGAATGATAGGTATAACTTATAATGTCGCAGTCCTAATACTTCTTTATTAACAAGTGTCTGATATGCTAATATTACTTTTTTCTCTTCCAAGTTTTTCATCGCTTTTTTGAATGTGTTGCTATTAATTCCTAGCTTTTCTGCTTTGCTTTTCAATGAAGCTATTGGATTATTTTGAATTGATTGTAAGACTTTTTCCTCTGTTTCAGATAGGTCTATTGGTTCATTTGCACCCGTTACATAGAAGTCCTTTCTTGTCGCATTATGTAGAAATGTTAGCGGAAAGTGATATACTTTGTAGGCCAGAGAAATGTCTTTTGATAGGATGTATTTTGCAATCTTTTCATATAATTTTTCCCATATATCTTGAAATTCACCAAAGCTCTTTGCTCTTAACACAATAACAAAATTCTCTTGGTCGTATCTTTCAACTAGCCATACAACTTTGGCGGTTTCACTGAGGTACTTTACTAATTCTTCTTTGTCTAGAAGTGTTTCAATTGTTACACGATAATATGTTTGTCCTAATCTCGAATAATCAATTAATGGTCTGTAAGTAATAATATTCTCTTCTTCCAATTTTTTTATTCTGTACGTTACAAATGCTTTTGATCGCTTGATTTTTTGAGCTATTTTTTGATGTGATTTCTTGTAATTGAATTCAATTTCAGAAAGTATTTTTTTGTCCCAAGCATCAAGTTTTTTTGTCATTGTAATAGATTTTCTAGTTATTTTGGCTTTTTGACTCAATTTTTGTTAATTATGTTTTATATATAAATGTTACTATTATAAAGAAATAAAGATTTTTCAGGAGGGGAACAAATGTTTGAAACGGAAAGGTACCAAAGTGACGCAAACTTATTAAAATTACTTCACGATTTTGCGATGCTAAACTATCATCACGGTGGTTTAGAGGATTTGACCCAAAAAGTT
>JACKQG010006828.1_pt1 | contig 11805 bp, 10 predicted proteins | sample 8237621 | NCBI WGS metagenome assembly JACKQG01 (sample SAMN15677084, study PRJNA649215) | marine metagenome | biome: marine; feature: Black Sea; material: saline water; isolation source: suspended particulate matter (SPM) from the Black Sea western gyre | collected 2013-06-09/2013-06-10 | depth...
TCTCCGCGTTCTCTGCGACTCTGCGGTGTTCAGCCTTCTATTGACTAATACATTCTTTGTCATAATCTCCTCTCTATGTCGAATACCGTTTCGCATTACGAGCACGTGCTTTTGACCGTTCAACTTCACGATTCTTCGGGGGTGAATTAGTTTCTAATGTATCCAAAAAATGACTGGAGACTTCTGCAATTTTTTCAATCGCATCATCGAAGGCCGCCTGATTTACTAGTGAAGGCTTGCTGAAACCACTAATTTTTCGAATGAATTGTAACGCGGCAGCGACAATCTCTTCGTCTGTCGCTGGTGGATCAAAGTTGTACAATGTTTTGATGTTTCTACACATATCTCACTCCATTGGCTCAATCAAGGTTGATTGTAAAACATCATTTTGAATTTTGCATTAGAATCCCTTCTATGCTTCGACGCTTCTTAATTATCATAACTTTACTTTTACTCCTGACTGCCTGTACACCCTCACAGTTCAGATCATCTGCTACTCCATGGAAATACATGGATCTTCGCGCACTGGACCCTGCGGATGCGGCACAGCCAGAGTTGGATTTGATCGCCCTATATTCTCGCTCGAAAACCTACGATCTCCAAATTCGTTTGGATTTGCTTGATCTGCCCGAAACTTCGCAACCTGACATTTACATCGCCTTGGATCTGGTTCCGGGAGGCGATGTCGGCCTACCGATCAACGCTGAATCATCCAGACCATGGGATATCCTAATCTCGATCCCATCAGAAGGTACAGCTTTATTGTCTGAAAATCAGTCATCAATCTCCAATCTTCAATCTCCAACATTCCTCATCCCCCGCGTTGTCCGTGACCCCATCATGGACACCGTCACCATCAGCGTAAACGCCAATTTGCTACCTATTCAGTCAAGCGTATTTTACATTCAGGTGCTTACGACTGCACCAAACTCACCAACTGTCTCAGATGTTATCGAAATGATTTCATCGGAAGCTCAACCCCTAGGACGCGCGCCCCTGCTGATCTCTTTTTGGAATTCGCTCCCAGCGCACACACCGGCCCAGGCACTGCGACGTTGGGATGGTGCACATACTGGGCCATTAGGCCGACGTCACGGATTGAGACACATCGTTGATGCAGCACAACGCTATCAGGTGCCGATCACCTTATTGGACTTGAAATCACCATTTTCGTTGTCAGCGTTGGATCTCTTGAATGTCATGCCTGGTATTGCGAAAGCTGAATCGGATGGCATACTCACGCTCCCAGATACACTACCTGTGGGATATTTTGGGAAGCTTCCCGAATGGGCAAAACACACAGTGGCTTCCATCAGTCGCCAAACCGGGACGAATATGGGCGTTAGTGGATCACCACTGATTTTCACCTACAATCAACAAGCTGGGAAACTATCTCCGTATTGGACTGCTTTAGAACTTCACGATGTAACGGATCAAGAAGTCCCCCAAACCCACATCTATCAACATGGGATTTCGAGCATACTCCCACTCCCCTTGCAGAGATATGATGCGGCCCAGATCACAGAAGAGGGGCTTGATCTCGAAATCAAGAAAGCTCTGTTGGCTACCGCCCTCGGGGTTGAATCATCAGATCCTGTGCCCATCACTCTTTTAGGCGGTAATCTTCCGCACACTCATTGGGGTGACCCAGAACTGTTTGATTTGGCGATGCGTTATATCGCTGCTCACCCGTGGATTCAAGCTATGGGTGAAATTGATATCCTGAATTACGAACGCATTTCAGGTTACCTGCCCCCAGAAGCAATCCCTACTTTGGATCAATATGAACCAATTCTGTCAGCGTTAGAAGATGCTCCCCCAAGTTCAATCACTGCATTAGCTTGGGATGCATACTTAGGGTTGATGGCACCTGCTGATCCATCTTACGAAGAGTTGCCAGTATTGCGATCACAATATCTTGGTGTTATTGGCGATCTACTGATTGCTGCTGTTTGGGACGCAAATGTGGGTGCTGGCAATACCCATTTGGCTATACGCAAGGATTGTGACATCGACTCTGACTTTGACGGCGAGGCAGAATGCATCATCTCAACAGAGGATGTCTTTGCACTGATCGACCCGCAGGGTGCGCGATTAAACTTGCTTTTCATCCGTGATAAAGAGGGAATACATCAAGTTGTGGGACAATCTTCACAGTTTGCCGTGGGGTTGAACGATCCTTTCAGCTGGGATCTCAGCAGAGGTCCACAGGCAGACCCTGAGGTGATTCCTGGTGCATTTGCTGGGCCATGGGAGGCCTATGAAATATCAATGATCAAAGACGGGTTGCGATTTACCTCCCCAACAGTGCAGAAAGATTTCACTCTGTTGAAAGATGGCTTGCGAGTGGAATATCAATCTAACATCCCCCTTCAAGTACAGGTTCCGCTCGCCTTAGCACCGCAGACTCGTTTCTCATCGGGTTGGGGTGATCGTTATTTTCAAGAAGAAACAACTCAGGGATGGGTCTGGGGGGTCAAGTCAGAATCTCGGGTACAGGTTAAAACTTCAGGAGTGCTCACCACTCAAACCTTCATTGATGATCATCCTGCCCTTTTAGTTCCAGAAAACCCCAACTATGAATATCTCCCAGGGCATTACATTCCTATCCCTCTGGCAATCGCTACAATTCAGGCGGAGGGAAATTTTTGGGTTGAGCTAAAAATCCCCTAAGTTTCTTGTAATCTACTCGCCAGAACTGCAGCGATAATGACTCCAACTGCGGTGAGCTGAAACACTAGGGGGAAGCCCCACAAATCTGCCAGATAGCCGCTTACCAGGGTGCCCAGGGCACCGGTGGAAAACATGAATCCGAGGATTAGCCCTGAGGCCAGCGCCATCCTACCGGGGAACATGCGCTGTGCGATCACAACCAGGATGCTGTGTGAAGCTCCACTCAGCGCCCCGGCCAAGGGGACCAAAAGATAAAGCCAAGGTGACCAGCCCACGAAAGGAAAGATAAATAACGGAATGCTGGCTAGCAACAGGGACAGAGTGGCAACGCGACGCTTGCCGTACTGATCTGCTAAACGGCCGCCGATCAAATTTCCAAAGGCAACTCCGCCCATGAACAATGCCGTAACCAAGCCATACTTGCTGGGGCTTTGACCCAAATCGCTAAGGTACTTGGGCATGAAGACATTCATATTCGACTCAGCCGAAGATCGCAATGCCACCAACAATGCAAATGCCGTCAATCCACCAAGGCTATATTTGAGTGTCGTTGTCTTAGGATGATTGGCAACTGGTTCGGTATTGGGCTGTTGAGAGGGAAGAACTGCGCGCAATTTTCGAGCCAGATAGACTCCAACGGGCCAGGCCAGGGATGCCGTGATCAACAATCCCATGACACCGAAGCGCTCCAGCAAGAGACCGGCCATAATGGGACCCACAAATAAACCGAACTGTCCGAAAAAGAAGAAATAAGCTGTTGAGGTAATTTCCCTGCCCGTTGGCTGATTGCGCCCTCGTAAAGTGGCCAGCATCGTTCCGGCTGGATGAAACGCCCCCGAGCCCATACTGGCAATGATCAAGAGATAAATAGCCGGAAACCCCGGAGTGATCATGGCCAGTGAATAAAACAACGCCATCCATAAGACGCCCCCGGCAGCCACCCAACGAGGCCCGCGCCGGTCTACCAGATAGCCAAATAGGGGTTGCAGCAAAGATGCCAGAACCGTATACACCATGCTGATCATGCCCAAATTGGCATTGCTCAAGCCCAAGGGGCCGCTCAAATAGGTCAGTAAAATTGAACGGTGGCCATTGAGAACATCTACAATCAGGTGGCCCAGGCCAACAGCCATGAATAGAGCATCGAGAAGAAGTGTCATTGGGAGTGGTAGAGTTGTTTCTTTTGAATAATTTGATGAACAGCAGGAGGAAGCAAATTGCTGAATGGGTGTCCTTCTCGAATTCGTTTGCGGATATCTGAAGCGGAGATTTCGAGAAGGGGCGCTTCGACAAACTGTACTTTGGGCGTGATACCCGGAATGATACTTTCTAAATCTTCAAGATTGATCTCAACCCCCGGACGACAGATAACCCCTAGGGCATCGCAAGCCGATACAAAATCTACCGGTTTGTGCCATGTATCCAAATCCCGCAGGGAATCACCTCCCATGAGATAGATCAACTCTACCTTGGGGTTTTCCTCCCGAAGCAAGCGCACGGTTTCTAAAGCATAATGTGGCGGGGGCCGGTCAATATCAACTCGCGAGAGTATGAATTTTGGGTTGTCCGATATTGCTATCTGGAGCATTTCCAAGCGATACTTCAAGGGTGTGATGGGTTGTCCCCGTTTATGCGGTGGATGTGAAGTCAGTACCCACAAGACTTGATCTAAATCTAAGTTGGAGAGTGCATGCTCAGCCAAGGTTAAATGCGCGATGTGAGGGGGGTCGAATGTTCCACCAAATATTCCTAGTCGCATTGTCTTTTAATTTTCAGTCTAGTAGTCGTAAGTCTTGTAGTCACTTCAGGCAAGATGGTTGGTTAAGAGGGTTGGTCAATCTGTCAACACCACCTGGCTACTCAGCCCACTCAAGCTCATATTCACCGATAAAGACCGAATCGCCCACCTGTACCCCCTTTTTAATCAAAGCATCTTCAATCCCCAATACTTGCAAGATACGTTGAAAACGACGCACAGACTGACCGAATTCCCAATAAGTCATTGCCGCGGCGCGCTCGATAGATTCTCCAGTTACCAGGAAACCCTTGGGGATGCGCTCCACTTCAAACTCACGCGGATCGCTCTCTGGTCTGTAAATAGGCAAATCTTCAGATGTCAGCACAGGCATAGGTGGTAAATCATCCAATAGCTGCTGCGCTCGATAAAGTACCTTGCGCACATCTGTGCCTGCTACTGCAGAAATGGCATAAGCTTCGTATCCGCGTTTTTCAAGTTCTGCCTTGATATCTGGCCATTGCTCTTGAACTTCGACCAGATCCATCTTATTGAAAACCACAATCTGAGGCTTCTCAGCCAACTGAGGGTCAAACAATGCCAGCTCGCTGTTGATCTGAGCAAAGTCGAGAATCGGATCAAGAGCCAAACCATCTATGAGATGAATCAACACACGCGTGCGTTGAATATGGCGTAAGAATTCGTGCCCCAGCCCGACTCCTTGATGCGCTCCCTCGATCAAGCCTGGTATATCTGCCAAAACCAGCGTGGTTTCAATATCCAAATGCACAACACCCAGGTTTGGTTGCAGCGTTGTAAAAGGATATGCAGCAATCTTAGGTTTAGCATTTGTCACAGATGCCAATAAAGTAGATTTGCCAGCATTTGGCACACCGACAAGCCCTATGTCGGCGATGAGTTTCAACTCTAAGCGCAGATTTCGTTCTGTGGCAGGCTCGCCTTTTTCGGCTATGCGAGGTGCTTTGTTGGTCGATGATGCAAAGCGGGAATTGCCGCGTCCCCCGCGCCCTCCTTCACAGGCCATCAGAGTTTGTCCTGAGTCAGTGAGATCGCCTAAGAGTTCATCGGTATCGTCGTCGTACACCAATGTACCGGGCGGCACGAGTAGTAGCAAGTCTTCTCCAGATTTCCCAAATTTGTTATTACCACCACCCTTGAATCCATTTTGGGCATGATATTGATGTCTTCTGCGGAAAGCTGAGAGCGTATTGAGCCTCTCCTCAACTTGGAACACCACATCTCCCCCGCGGCCTCCGTCTCCGCCATCGGGGCCGCCCATGGGTACGTATTTTTCCCTTCGGAAATGAACAATTCCAGCACCGCCGCGACCGGATTGTACGCTTATCTTGATTTCGTCAATGAACATAGTTTTAATTAGAAATTGAAATTGTGATAGGAATTTGGGTCTCTAGGATCCGCCGTGGGAAGGGGCCTCATTTGGGAGTCCCAAATGTGAGGTCTCTCACGGCAATTCCTATAGAACCAGAAATTCTAAAATTGATTATATTGAGAATTATTATACCATTGGGGGTATTTTTGACATTGATTGTGCTATAATTGTCACACTTGTGAACCACTCCACATGACAATTATTGTTAGATAAAATGTAAAAATGAGGAGCAGGAAAAATGGCGAAGCATGATATTCCAGGTATTGTTATCGGACGATTGCCCATTTATTTAAGAGCCATCCACCGTATGGCTCAAGAAGGACAGAGGGTGACTTCTTCTCAAGAATTAGGAAAGCGATTAGGGGTTTCTGCAGCGCAAATCCGAAAAGATTTATCGCAATTTGGTGAATTTGGCAAACAAGGTACTGGATATAACATTAAATATCTCAGCCAACAACTTCGACGGATTTTGAATCTTGACGTTGTTTGGGGTATGGCCATTGTTGGGGCTGGAGATGTCGGTAGCGCGCTGGCTCACTACCAGGGATTTCGTGATCGTGGCTTCGAGGCAACGATGATCTTTGACAACGATCCGGAAAAAGTTGGCGAGAGAATTGGAGCGCTGATCGTGCAAGATCTGGCCAATTTGGGCGAAGCGATTCATGAAGGCAAAATCAAAGTTGCCATGGTAGCTACTCCCGCAGACCATGCCCAAGAGGTCACCGATCAATTGGTCGAAGCAGGTATAAAAGCAATTCTCAATTATGCACCAATACAAATAACAGTACCTGAAGGTGTGCGTGTTGAATATATCGATCCCGCAACGCACTTGCAAAAGATGTCCTATTACTTAAAATAAACTTAGGTTCACGTCTACTCGTTTATTGAATCAAAAAATGGGCTAAAAACAGCCCATTTAGTTTTTTAATGATATCACTGCTTATACGGGGGGCAAATTCCGCTTGATTTTGGCGTAAACACCAGGTTGTAAGGACAAAGAAGATCCCTCGGCTACACAAGTTGTGGGGTTATCAACCAGATAAGCTGGTACACCCAATTCTTTGGTAAGCAGTTTGTCGATACCACGAAGCAGAGCGCCACCGCCACAAAGAGCAATGCCACGATCAATGATATCCGAGACTAATTCAGGGGGAGTTTTTTCCAAAACCCGACGCGCTGCTTCAACAATATGGCTCAAAGGCTCTTGCAAGGCTTCAACAACTTCACCGGTGGTCAAGGTCAACGGGCGAGGTAACCCGGTCACGGAATCTTGACCTTGGAATTCGATGCTCTGTTCTTCATCTTGCATTACTGCTGAACCAATTTCGATCTTGATGCGTTCAGCAGTTGGTTGAGCAATGATCATGCCGTACTTACGGCGGATGTAAGTCATGAGGGCATCATCTAATTGCAATCCGCCAACGCGCACAGTTTCAGCAGAGACAATGCCGTACATGGCTAGAACGGCAGCCTGGCTGGCGCCACCACCTAGACAGATGATCATATTGCCCGTTGGAGTATGGAAAGGAAGATCAACACCCAAAGCGGCAGCCATGGGTTGTTGTATCAGGAAAACATCGCGCTTGATCGCTTCTAATGCAGCCTCGTGGACGGCACGGCGCTCGACGCTGGTTACCCCATGTGGAACTGACATCATTACCCGAGGACGAAATACACGCATGGGGCTGCTAACCTTCTTTATCAGATACTCAAGCAGCTTTTCGGTGATTTCGTAATCTGCAATGACGCCGTTCTGTAGGGGGTAGGCCACCTCTAGCGATTCAGGAACACGTCCATACATATCCTGAGCTTCCTGCCCAAGGGCCACGATCTTAAGCTCATCGACAGCAATCGCCACGACAGTAGGTTCTTGTAGAATGACCTGACCATCTTCGGAGATACGCGTCCGGATGGTACCTAAATCAATCCCCAAGTCTTTCGAGAAAACGGCCATGAATTAATTATCTTCCAGCACTGACGGGATATCAGGGCGCCGTCCACCTCTTCCCCGATAGCGACGTACAGCATCCAGACGGAGCCTGGAACGACGCAGTGCCGCGTCCATACGTAAGTATGCATCGGAGTCGGGAGGTGGCCCCTCTTCGAGGTAGCGTTCTGCACGCTCCCGGGCAGCTTCGGCGCGAGAAATATCTATCTCACGCACATTCTCAGCCCGGTCAGCCAGCACAGTTACGATATCCGGTTGAACTTCAACTACGCCGCCTGCAACCGTAAATGCTTCCTCGTTCCCTTGATAGCGAACACGTACCACACCATAATTCAATGTAGACAGCAACGGAGCGTGATTGGGAAGAATGCCCATTTCGCCATCAATGCCAGGCAGCACTACGGTATCGGCATCGCCTTCGTAGATCAAACGATCTTGGGAAACAATCTCACATCGAATTGGCATATTAAACTAACTCTTTGGCAGCCTCGACAACATCGTCAATGGTTCCAGCCATCATGAACGCATCTTCGGGGATGTCATCGTGTTTGCCATCCAGAATTTCACGGAAACCGCGTACGGTCTCGCGGATTGGAACGTACTTACCATCGATATTAGTAAACTGTTGAGCGACATAGAAAGGCTGAGAGAAGAAACGCTCAACCTTGCGGGCGCGAGAAACGATTAATTTGTCGTCTTCGCTCAACTCATCAATACCCAGAATTGCGATAATATCTTGCAAATCTTTATAGCGCTGCAAAACCTGCTGCACCTCACGAGCGGTGCGGTAATGTTCTTCACCGACGATCATTGGATCGAGAATTCGAGAGTTCGAAGCCAATGGATCCACTGCCGGGTAAATACCTTTTTCTACAATAGAGCGTTCCAAAGCAATAGTTGCATCCAGGTGGGTAAAGGTCGCTACTGGTGCAGGGTCAGAGTAATCATCTGCAGGGACGTAAACAGCCTGCATGGAAGTAATTGATCCCTTGCGAGTAGATGTAATGCGTTCTTGAAGTTCACCCATTTCTGTGGCCAAAGTTGGCTGGTAACCCACCGCCGAGGGCATACGGCCCAAGAGAGCAGACACTTCCGAACCAGACATACTGAAACGGAAAATATTATCGATAAACAAGAGCACATCACGACCCTGATCTCGGAAATATTCAGCCATGGAGAGGGCGCTCAAGGCTACGCGCAAACGTACACCAGGAGGTTCATTCATCTGACCGTAAACCATGACGGTGTCTTTCATAACGCCAGACTCGATCATCTCACGATAAAGCTGGGTACCTTCTCGGGTGCGTTCACCCACTCCGGCGAAGACAGAATTGCCCTCATGTTCCATGGCAACGGAACGGATCAGCTCCATGATGATAATGGTCTTACCTACACCGGCACCACCAAAGATGCCTGTCTTACCACCTTTGGTGAAAGGTGCAACTAAGTCAATGACCTTTACGCCAGTCTCGAAAACCTCTACACGGGTAGATTGATCTTCAAAGGAGGGTGCTAGGCGATGAATTGGGTAATAAAGATCGGAATCAACTTTACCTAAGGCATCAACGGGGCGCCCCAAAACGTTGAACACTCGCCCCAAGGTGGCCTCACCAACTGGGACCTGGATCGGGGCTCCGGTTCCAAAAACATCAACCCCTCTCTGGAGACCTTCGGTGGTATCCATTGCCACACAACGAACCCAGTTATTTCCCAGGTGTTTCTGCACCTCTAAAACCTGTGGATCGCCACCATTTTGAGGAATTTCTAGTGCTTCAAAAATATTGGGGAGTTCGTCTGCTGGGAACTCAACATCCACAACACCACCTTGGATCTGGATAATTCGGCCTTTAGCCTTTGCCATGCGTACCTCCATAATTCAGTTGTCAGTGACTGACGACTGCTTACTGTAAACTGTTTTCTAACTCTGTGCCAGGGCTTCAGCACCACCGGCAATATCTAGCATCTCGCCGGTAATCGTTGCCTGGCGAGCCTTGTTATATTCAAGCTGCAACGCCCCGCTGAGTTCGGTTGCATTCTCCGTAGCGTTTTTCATCGCCACCATGCGGGCTGCATGTTCACTTGCCAAAGATTCCATCACTGCCTGGTAAACCTGCAAGGCAGTAAAGCGCGGGATAATTTCATCAAGAATTTCTTCTTGCCCAGGTTCATAAATATAGGCTGCTTCAGGGCCCTGATGCGTCGCATCAAAATCCTGTACACGTCCACCTTCATCCTCAAATTCTAAAGGCAGTAATTTCTTGACCGTGGGAACTTGTTTGACCATGTTGAAGAAGTCGGTATAAACCAAATAAACTTCGTCTACCTTTTCAGTCAAAAATTCTTCGACAGCCATACGCCCAATAGCAGAGACATCTTCGAACTCAGGGGCTGCCGGGAGATCACTGAATTCAGCAACAATCTCCTGGCGGCGACGGAGCATCATATCGCGCCCTTTGCGGCCGATGGTGATATATCGCACTGGCGCTTCGTAATCACCAAACTGCTTGAGGACAAAGCGAACAACGTTGGCATTATATGCACCAGCCAGGCCGCGATCTCCACTGATTAACACAACCAGGGTATTTTCAACCCGTTCGCGCTCAACTAATAATGGATGTAAAGTTCTACGTCCAGGTTGAGCCGCAATATGGGTAAGCACCTGCCAGGCCTTGGTAGCATACGGGCGGGTTCGATACATCGCTTGCATAGCCTTTTGAACTTTGCTAGCACTGACTGCCTGCAAAGCCTTAGTAACCTGGGCGATGTTCTTGACACTTTTTATGCGTAGGAGTACTTCTCGAGCGTTAGCCATAATTAGTCAACTAGTCTGAATTACGATCTGATCTTTCGAATTACATCCACGTTGAGCGGAAACCATCCAATGCAGCTTTTAATTGTTCCTCAGTCTCGTCCGAAAGGCGGCCTTGCTCACTGATTACTCGACCAATTTCTGGATTTGAGCTCTCCATATAGCGAGTTAGCGCGTCTTCCCATTCGGGCATTCGATCAAGAGAAACTTTATCAGCAAAGCCATTCGTGCCGGCATAAATCGTTATTACCTGATTGGCAAGTGAGATGGGATCATACTGAGGTTGCTTAAGAATTTCTTGTAAGCGCTGCCCACGATTCAAGCGAGCCTGTGTGGCGGCATCCAAATCAGAGCCAAATTGGGCGAAAGCAGCCAATTCGCGGAAGGAAGCCATATCTAGGCGCAAACGACCGGCGACCTGCTTCATTGCTTTGGTTTGAGCATCACCACCAACCCGAGAAACCGAGAGCCCCACATTCACCGCCGGTCGAATACCAGCGTAAAAAAGGTTGTTCTCGAGGTATATCTGACCATCAGTGATCGAAATCACGTTGGTGGGCACATAGGCGGATACATCACCCAGCAATGTCTCGATGATCGGCAAAGCGGTCAAAGAGCCACCGCTGCCTTCGACTTTGACAACCTTGTAGTCATCGGCTTTGTCCATGGCTTTTCGGGCTTCTTCTGCATCGTGTTTGGATAGAGGGCCATCATACAATTTCTCATCGACAGCATCAGATTCAGCAGCCAAATCTTTGGAGAAATCTTTCGAAACGATGACAAATGCATCTGCCAAACGGGCGGCACGCTCCAACAATCGGGAGTGTAGATAAAACAGGTCGCCGGGATATGCTTCGCGTCCAGGGGGACGACGAAGCAGCAGAGAAACCTGGCGATAAGCCCAGGCATGCTTGGAGAGGTCATCGTAAATCACCAAAGCATCGCGGCCTGTCTCCATGAATTCTTCACCCATGGCGCAGCCAGCATAAGGAGCAATATACTGCAAAGCAGCAGGCTCTTCAGCAGAAGCGACGACAACGATGGTGTTATCCATGGCTCCAAATCGTTCCAGCGTGGCAACGGTTCGAGCGATAGCCGCTTTTTTCTGTCCGATTGCCACGTAGATACAAACCAGATCTTTGTCTTTCTGATTGATGATTGAGTCTATGGCGATAGCAGTTTTGCCAGTTTGGCGGTCGCCGATAATTAACTCTCGCTGACCACGACCA
>JACKQG010006829.1_pt1 | contig 11804 bp, 8 predicted proteins | sample 8237621 | NCBI WGS metagenome assembly JACKQG01 (sample SAMN15677084, study PRJNA649215) | marine metagenome | biome: marine; feature: Black Sea; material: saline water; isolation source: suspended particulate matter (SPM) from the Black Sea western gyre | collected 2013-06-09/2013-06-10 | depth...
TCCTTCAGCCATTCGCCCGCGTGCCATTTCCCGATGATTGCGGTGAAGTAGCCCGCTTCCTTTAGGGCTTCAGCGATGGTCCGTTCATTGGTATCGAGAGCGTGGATACGGCGAGTGGGGACGCCATCGTCGTTGTGGGCAAGAGTCAGGCCGAGCTTTTCGAGATAGCTGGGTTTGCCGAAGTCTTCGCTGCGCCAGTCCATCCAGTTGCGGAAGGCATAGCGACCAGTCAAAAAGGCGCTGCGGGTCGGCGCGCAGACGGAGTAGGTGTAGAACTGGGTGAGCCTAAGACCATCAGACGCAAGCCGGTCGATATTTGGGGTGAGCTTTGGATTGCCACCGTTGAAGCCTGGTTCCGCCCAGCCCATGTCGTCGCTGAGAATGAAGACGATGTTGGGTCTCGAACCAGCAAGTTGTTTGCCAATTCGGTTCTTTGTTAAATTATCGTTTGCTGGACAGCCGGCAAATAAGGCTGTCGTTGTAGCCGCTGTGACTTTCAGGAACCGTCTTCTGTTCATATTGCCTTCCCGGAAAAAAGTACAAGTTCAACAACCTCCTAACGCTATCGTAGGAGTGATTGTTGAAGTGATTCTATTGTATCATGCGAAGCTTTGCTATGGCAAGCCAGCTTATGTTTGCGATTGAGTCTTTGGAGATACAGCTATATAGTAATTCCCGCCGGTTAGGGTTGTTTCGAGATTGGCTTTAATTGGGTTTGTTTGGCTTTGTTTGTCTGAATAACCAAATGTCCAAGCAGGCTGTAACTCATTGCTACATAAGTATTTACGGCGATTTTGGGGCACTTGGTTTTGGGTTTGTTTTACATATAAGAGTAGAAAGAATACAGTATAATAGGATACAGGAGACAGAATACAGAAAAAGACAGCGTACAGCGTTTAGCCTGTTGGGTATTGGGTATCTCATATCTCAGATTTCATATTGTAGGTGAGGGAAAAATAATCCCTCTATAATTAGAGGGATGGACAGTTTTGAGCCGAAAAATGTCTCGATTTTCGATGCTGGATTCTCGTAACTCGTTTATTAAATAGGAGATAAAAATTTATGAAATTTTGGATTTTTGTTTTTAGCTGTGAGCGTTTTTGACTGTTTTTTACCACTGATTTTATTCTCACATTATCCTAATATTAACAGACTCTAAATAGATGACTGTCGCGATTTTAGAGCTTTTTATAAATGTCCTCTTCGCTCTCTATTTGATTATTTTTTTGCTGTCCGACATGCTAAACTTGGTGGAAGATTGTTGAAATTAAGATGAAATTCAGGCATGATAGAGTTTTGAATGATTATGAGTGTTTCAGTGAAGTTTATATAGGAGAACGTCGGATTAATGATGTGATCGATAATGCAGGAACATTTAATCGTGATGGACACCTTAGGAAAATGAGAAACGAATCGGAGCGTAGTTTACACCTTACAAATATGTGGAGTAACTATCTATGGCCCCCAAATCTTTTATGGGTATATTCTTTGTTGTGGTTGGTTTGATCTGCGGCGCTGGCTATGGTGAGGAAGTCGCCGACCTGGTCACACGGCTGGAGAAGCTTGACGGTAAAGATTCGATACGTGCGATGGTTCACGTCGGTGATCGTGTATCCAATGTCCTGGACGAAGAGTCCAAGCCGCTTGAGGAAACGGATTTTGTCATCGCGGCCGATGCCAACGAACTGACGCTCACATTTGCCGGTAAGATTTCAAATAACAGGCTCTTTAGAGACTTTTCTCTACTGCGTGCCGGTGAGCTGGCGCACTACGGTCCACATCTGGCGCGCGAGCTGGACGGACTCGAGCTGGTTGAGAACGGACCTGAAGTATACCGAGGCATTTCGTGCAGGCACTGGTTTTTGAAATCAGAACGCAAAGAATCGAAGTTTGGAATAAGCTCGACAACTCTGCGAGATGTAGAACTATGGATTGATGCTGAGGGCTATCCTATAGCCGGTTCGTTCAAAGCGCAGACAAAAGGCAGGATGCTGCTTTTCAAATTCAATTCCGAGTTGGCGAGAGAACAGCGTTATCAGCGGTTGGGAGGCCGCCTTGTCCTGGTTTTCGATAGAGACGAAACAGACGTGAAATCAAAAGCAGGTGAGCAGAAGAGAACCATCACAACTACGGTTGAAGTGAGACGGAATAGGCTCCGAACGGAGTGAAGAATTTAAAATTGGTGGAGCAAGCCCATTCAATCTATTATTTACTATTGAATATTTATGATTGGGAATGAAGATTACCGCGCTTCGCATGCATTCGCTTCCGTCTTTGCTAAAAGCTACGACGAGACAAGCAGGATGACGATTGTGTCAACTTGCTACCTTTGTCTGCATTCGGGGATATATTCCAGTGAGTTTGAGGCCGTGTATCAAGTCAACTTTGTGCATTGGACCAGCCCCTGAGCATAATGGCTGCGGCGAGGAAAAAGGCCAGATGGAAGAGGAACATAGGCCAGTAACACACCCCAAGGAATCGCCACTCAAAGGAGTTAAGCCCATCGCCTCGCCAGAAATCGGGGCTGCCGGACTCATACCAGATGTCCGTTAGAGCGAGAAAATAGAGAATCAAACAAGCAAATGAAATCATGCCGAGAACAAGGCCGGCAACAATGACTAAGCGTGTTAGCTTAGTCGTGCATATCATACTTGTATCCTTTCGTCTCGTCAGTTAAGTATGTATATATGGTTTCCGTAACAAAAATCTGTTGCTGCTTCATTGTCCGCATAAACACTACAGGAAACCTACATGACAAGGGCCGAATTTGCAAGGGAAAATGCGTTATTTGTTGGGCTTTGATTGTTGCAAATATTGTCAGGCCTTTTCGATTTATTATTTATTATTCGTGAGGGCGGTTCGCGAACCGCCCCTACAATGATAATGGCAATCATAGATCAGGGCGATTTCGTAACAAATTTGGGCAACCACGTGGGTTTGCCCCTACTACATAGGTGTTGCGTCGAAGACTAAGACTTCGAATGGTTTCAGGTTGAATGCATGTTTTTTTCCGGCGATTAGCTTGATCGAAGGCTTTCCAATGTCTTGTTTCCAGGGACTTTTGAGGAAATAACTTATTGGGGCACCTTTTGGCAGCTCGAATGCTTTACCTATGTCTAATGTGATAGAGCCCGGTTTGTCGTGAGGATTGCGCAGCGATAAGATACCTTTTCGCTTTGACCATGAAGCCCAGCCGTAGATTTCGCCTTCGGCCGGATCGCCGCCTATCCAGTGCGTATCAACCAGCACATCCGCATTGCTTCGTGACCATTGGGCAGCTTCGGCCAAGGCGTCCCAATCCTGGTCTGTCATCAGAGATGGGGTGACGTATAGTTCCTGGCAATCGGTTCCGCTTGCAAAGAATGCCCGTATGTCATCGGTGAGATTGTCTCTGTCTTTAGGGAGGCCGTGATTGGCGAACATGAAACCTTGAGTCATAAGCGAATTGAGCGGATGAAGGGGGGAGCGGAGGACGACGTTGTGGTAAGTTTCGTTGTCACGGTAGGTGATTTGCTGCTGGCGTTTGGAGCCTGCGCCGTGTGTGCTCCAGTCGTGTCCGGATCTCCAGATGGAATCGCCATACCACAGCCAGAAGGGTGATGACCATGTGCCCGTTGTGATGTTGATAAACACATCGGGTTTGACACTGCGAAGGTCGCTGATAAGCCGCAGCAGGGCGTTCATGTCCTGGGCAAATTCACTGTTGGTTCCTGCCGGTCTGCCGCCGACTCCGATGCCGTCGAACTTGAAGTAGCTCAAATCATATTCACGGAGCATGTTCACGCACACATCGCGAAACCTCTTATAGTACGTGCTGCCCTCAAGTGAGAAGCCGCTCTTGTTTGTCTCGAAGCCCTGCTGCCGGCCGTATTTGAGCCTTTCTTCTTTAGCTTTGCCGTAGCCGCCAAAAGGAGACAGCCAGACGCCAAGTTTGGTATCATATTTTTCGACTGCTTTCTGCAGGTTTGAAAAGCCGTTCGGGAAGTCCTCGTGAAAACGCCACAGTGAAGCTGGGTCGTCCCAGCCGTCATCTAAAACCAGTGAGTCCATTACAACATTTCGCTGATTGATTAACTCATCTCCGAACTGTTTGATAACATCGAGAAAATCGTTTTCCAGTATTTTTTCCGGGCCGTAACCGATGTCGTACCAGCTATTGTAGTGTAAGAATGGTCTGTAGGGGTGTACCCGCTCCCGCTCAACGTAATATAGAAAACCTCTGCGCAATTGGCCTTGTGGAACAACGCCGATTACGGAACTATGGGTAATTGGCTCACCCGGTTTGAGCAGGATATTGTAGGGCAGGGTGCACTGTAAAACATCCGGGCTGCTCTGTGATTTCTGAGTTTTCGACAGGGGGTGTTCGTAAGCGAAAAACATGTTGCCCAGTGTCACGGGCGAACCATCCACAGTGCCAATTACCTTTGCGTTCGGTTCATTAAGTTCCAGCAGTACTATTTTCTCAATGGTAACGGGTTTGTTTGTTGCGGTCAGCGTAATTTCCTGGCGTACGTAGTTTGAGCCGTCGCGTAAAATCGCACTCCATTTAACTCTCAGGTTTTTATCGGGAGAGACGAGTGTGACAGAGATTTGCAGGCCTTCAATCTGTTCGGCCAGTCGGCAGGCCTTGTTGTTTGGCCGTAATTTATTTAATGTTGGTCCAGCAACAATATTCAAATCAGAAGCCTTTAACACCTGTCCGTCTTCCAAAACAAACAGGAAGCATTGAGAGTCCTGCATTATTATAGTTCTTTTTGTGAGTTTATTCGTGACATGTTGGGGCTTGAGCTGTCTTTCGGAAGTACTCCAGGCGCATGATATGAGCCTGTTTTGTAAGATGTGCTTATCTTCGGACAATCTAACTTGAGCATCACCGGGAGCAGGGCCCGGGAAGTCAAGTTTTGATTGGGCATGTAAGCTGTTGGTAAGAAGTAATGCTGTGATTACAGCTACGCTGATAAAAAGTATTTTCTTTTTGAGCATTATTTTATATTCCTTAATGCATTTTAAGATGTGTTCCTTTAATGCGTCTAATTTTATATTTTCTTTGTTTAAAAGCTATGTTTATGTCAGGCTTTTTACGAAATCGGTCAGGGCGTAAATAGTATCGATATTGTAACCGGCTTCAAGATGATAGATAAATTCGAGGTTGCCGCCGTTATTTTCTTCGCAAATGTTTTTGGCCCATCTTACTATCGGTTCTGTAGTTTCTGCGGACATATCATTCGGCAGGGGAGAGATACTTATCAGCAATTCTTTTCCGAAGACCTGTCTTGCCTTTTTGATAGATGTATCTCCGCCGAGGTCGATGGATTTTAAGTTTATAATTTTGGAGAAAGCTTCAAGATGATTAGTGCTAGGCCCGCAGGAATGCAGACGGACGGGGCCAAGTTTCTCTCCGATATGAGAGGTTACGGGCACTACGAATTGTTCTATCAGTTCAGGGCCGACCATACAGGATGAACACTCGCCGATGTGGACCTCGGTTATGGGCAAACCGGCTGTTTTAGAAAAATGCTTACAAAGAACAATGTAAGCATCGCCAATCCAATTCATAATTTCCATGCATTGCTGTGGTTTAGTCATCATATCCAAAAAGATGGCTTCGCCGAGGAATTTCTGAGCAGAGGTCATAGTTCCGTGTATTGCGGCCCGGCCTGACAGGTCCCAGAAAAAGGGCGGTATGGGACATAATCGCTTGTCGGAGTAGCTTTGCAGTTGGTGAATTTGCTCGTCGAACAGGTGAATTAGCTGGTGTTCAAGTAAACTTTCCGGCTGAGGTAAGTCACCAGGGTCTATGCCTGTCAAGCATCCGGGGGTAATGTCGGCATCTTTATCGAGCTGGGGGATGAATTCGGCACCGAGTAACATTCCCAGAATCATATTCGGCTGGATGCCGCCGATTTGAATTTGTTTGTCATCCCAATAATCTATCTGCCCCAGATTGGATTCCGAGTAAAATAGCCGCATGTCTTCGAAGTGTTCCAGCGCATATTCATTACACAGAGAATCAACAATATAGCGTATGTCCGGATTAAGGTAATATTCTCGATCAAACATTACCCCTAATGCTTCGGCCATCCTCGCTTTAGAAATTGTTCCTGAAATTGTAATCATCTATGTTATCTCGAATGTTAAGTCAATCAAAGCTTACGACTCCGGATGTTAATGCAAATATGGACAGACTGTAGTCCGGCTAAATATTATTATCGATAGCGAAGCGGGGCTTTCTGGTTTTCCACTTTTCCCGGGTAAAGTCAGGGACTTTGATTGGGACACTGCCTTTGGCAATCGATAGCTCGGAAAGCGGCCCGTGTACGCACATGGTGACAGAGTCATAGACGTCGATAGGTGTTTGCGTTCTGTTCTTTACGGCCTGGACGAAGAGCTTTAATTCTCGCATGTCAGTGCCGTCGTGGCCGCCCAGAGAGGGTTCTTTGGTCCATGAATGCCTGTATTTCTCATGATAAGGTGGAAACGGTTCCCACTGGTGATATTCCGGGCTCTTATCCTTGAAGTAAACGGCGTCTCTTTGTTCGTTGTAGAGGCCTCGGGTGCCCTGGATAAGCCAGCGGTTATCGTAAGGTCTGGGCAGCTGCATATCATAATTGATAACTATGGATTTTCCCTTCTTAGTCCGAACGGTAGTCGTCACAATGTCACCCTGTGCGAATTTGCGTTTGGCGTTCGGATGGTCGGGTCCGAATTTTTCGGCGAAATGCTCATTGATGCCGACTGCGTCGGTTGAGGTGGAGGTGACGTAGTCAAAGCGGTCGCCGCAGTTTATGTCCATCCAGCTTATTACGGGGCCCAGCTGGTGGGAGGGGTATTGGTCGCGGTTGTGATTTACTAGGAACTGTGCAGGCCAGCGGTCCATGCCAGTCTGACTATCGAAGAACCAGTGGTCGATACAGTCGTGTGAGTGGGCACAGTGACAATGCATGATTTCTCCGAATAAGCCTTTACGAATCATATTAAGCACAGCCAGATTGTCGCTTCTGAAACTCCAGTTTTCCAGCATCATGCAGGGGATACCAGTTTGCTCGGATGTATTGACCAGTTCCCAGCATTCTTCGAGTGTATAGGCGGCAGGGACTTCAGAGGCAGCGTACTTGCCGGCTTTCATGGTGTAAACAGCCATTGGAGTGTGCCATTGCCAATAAGTGGCAATGATAACTGCGTCTATATCGTTGCGTTCGACGAGTTTTTTCCAAATATTCTCGTCGCCCGAGTAAGCCTGGGGTTTGTTAAAGCCCGCCTTGACTACTCGCCCTTGAGCGGCTTTGGCCCGCTCAGGATAAATATCGCACACAGCGCGGATTTCAACGTCGTCTTTCATTTGTAGAAGGTTGCCCATGAGGCTGTTGCCGCGCCCGCCCATTCCAATTATTCCGATACGGACCTTCTCAATAGGGGGCAGGTTAATCTCATTTGCTGCGTCCGGTTTCGGCTGTGAAGCAGAAGCAGTCGGCCGCCTGCTGCCAAGGGCGAGGCCAAGGCCAACGGAGGTGCCGGTTTTCAGAAATTGTCTTCGGCTGCTTTTAGTCATGGTCATTCCTCCAAATGTAATTTTATTGTTTATCTAAAAGTTCACTTACTATCACCGGCTTGCCTGATTGCGCCGAAAGGTCCGCCGCAAAGCATACCGCGTGAGTTTGCGTGGCGTCTTCTAAATCCGGATATGGTTTTTTATCTTCAATAATGCAATCAAGGAAATGGGACACTTCACCCTCAAAGGGATGATGGGCGACATCGGCATTGTCCGGCAGAATACAGGGGATTTTCAGAAAGTTGTTCTGTCCGGGAAAAAGCTTGGGTGCAAAAAGTTCGTCATTACGCAGGCTGCCCTCGGTTCCATAGATTCCAATGTTGAACCTGTAAGGCATTTGTGCATCGAAGGTAGTTGTGCTTCGACCTATCTTGCCGTCTTTGAATTTAATGTTGACTGAGATTGTACCCGGATATTCTATGGGATTTTTGGTTTTCACCTGATAAGCACAAACTTGCTCAGCTTCGCTTCGGGCAAACCAACGCAGCGCATCTATCGCGTGGCAACCGCCGGTCAAAATTGCTGAGCCACTTTGTTCTTTGCTGCCGTACCATTTATCTTCAGGTGTCATCCATATCCGGTGCATATAATCGACCTCGACCATAAAGATGTCTCCGAATACACCCCGGGAGATTAGGCGATCAATAGTCATCAGCAGGGGGTTCCAGTGCAGGACGAAACTTACGATTGTTTTGACCTTATATTTTTCGACTGCCTGGCGTTGTTTGTGCACGTCTTCGGCAGTTAACGCTACCGGTTTTTCAATAATAATGTGCTTGCTTGCCTGGGCGGCGGCAACCACGTATTGTGTATGTGTATTATGTGGAGTGCATACTACTACGATATCCACATCTTTTTGCTTAAGCATTTTGGAAGTGTCGGTTTCAATGTTGCACTTTAAGCTATAGCGGTCGCGATACCTTTGAGCATTTTCAGGATTCGGGTCAACCAGCGTCCGCACCTCAGAACGCACGTCTTTCTGAAAGGCTTTAATATGCTCCTGGGCTACTGCGCCGCAACCGATAATCCCCACTCCAAGTTTGTTCATACTCTGCTTCCTTTTTTATTAATCATTATATTTCTTCCGGCCATTTTTCATGATAAAAAATAAGGATTACAGTCCTCCAACTGATGATTTTATCTGTTCAAAATTTTCTTCAGCAAGATACTTTCCGTAGTTACGCAGGGCACTGCCGATATTGCGCCAGGCAGTCCAGACATTTTTCTTGCCCCTTGGTGCAGAAAGCTGTTTAGCAACGAGAGTTGCTTCGGAATCGATGAAACGGTCGAGGGTCTTATAGTTCCATGTTGGCATTTTCTGTGCTAATATGGCAAGCCTTGAAACGATTGTTTCTGTAAGGAGACGTCCGTCCTCGGCAGATGCTTCTGTCTTCGGGTCGCGTCCACCGACACCTTGATGGGGAGGATCGCCGAGCCGTGAGAGGTCAACCGTATCAGGATAGAGATGCATCATGAGGGAGGTTTCGCCCCATGCGGCATGGTCGCCGGTATAGTCCACATCCAGTGCAAGGATATACTCAGGTGTGCCAAGGACAGGTATTCCCAGGGCCCGGCTCATACGAACCGCTGTTTCGCGGACTACTATCTGCTGGGCGGCGCCATAATGGCCGGTGAGAATAATAATTGCACGGAATCCATCACGCACCATTTCCCGGCATAACTGTTCAAGCCAGGGGCGAAGGAGTTTGGAAAAGACATTGTTTTCCTCATCCATAACGAACGTATGCGGCTGATCCACACCCCCGACGCCTCCATAAAGAGTCGGGGAAACTAAGCCGCCTCCTTTTTGAGCCGCTCGGACGCACAAAGCGTGTGCTTTCAGTGAATCGACACCCACGCAATTGTGCACTCCATGCCATTCAATTGTTCCGAGCGGCTGGAAGATTGTCGGGCATTTGGTCTGCGCCTCTTTAAGTTCTTTGGGTCTGAAATATTCGAGCCGTACCTCACGCTGAGGTGTGCTGCCAGCGTTGTTAATGTCCTTTCCTGTTGCGTTGGCGCCAAGTAGTGCACCGGCTGCAACAGTACCTAAAAATTCTCGTCGTTTTATTTTTTTATTCACAGCTAATCCTCCTTTGTTTCTATGCTACAGCTATCCATGGGCGTTTACGGTGTTTTGATTTTGCGATAGCCTTTAGAGTAATTTCTACGTCCTGTTTTATCTGGAAATCAAACATGCCTAAACAAATGAAGTCTGCGCCGCTGTCGAATGCAAACTTGATTCCTTCATGGGGTGGAATGGCTCCGGCAGCCATAACCTTGAAGGCTATCCATGGAACTTTTACATCCTGCATAAATGCTATAGTTTCTTCGTGATTATGGCAGAACATATTATCGTGGTATTCTGCATGTTTAGGCGACTCCTTCTCGAACATCTCGATGAATCGTCTATTTTCTTTCGGATGAGCAGACCAGTATCTGTCGTGGTGCAGCGTCTTTATATAAAAGTCGGGCACGAGCCCTTCTTTTTCGCAAAACATGATAGGTTCCAGGCGATGTGCACCTATACCTACGGGGACATCGTATTTTTTCATAATCTCGAAGGCCTTTATGATATTGTCCTGTTTTTTCTGATAATACCAGATGTCACTGGCGCCTCCCCACAAATAAGCCGCTGACGCTCCCAGTTCCAGATGCTCTACCAGCAATTCTTCATACTTATCGATATCCGTGGTGATAACATCGGCAATCCATTTCATTTTGCCGCCCCATTGGTCCCAATATTTTGAAAGTCTGAACTGCTTGAAATTGTGGTTTTTCAGGACAATCGAATTAGCTCCGAATTCCTCACATCTTTTTAGCGTCATAAAGATTCTTTCTTCGGTGTTGTAATTGGCGGCAAGGTCTTTTACGTAATACAAATCCCTGGCGTGCATATTCATGCTGATTAGATTGCTGCCGCATATAAGACGGCCAAGTTTAAGCTCGCCGATTTTGCCGACGGGCATTTCCTTCTGCTTTGCGACTATTTTCGGGTCGTTTAAATCCAGGGCCAATAGTCTTGCATAATCCTGTTGATCAGATCTTGTGATGAAAGTAGGAGCGGTTAGCGCGTCAATTTTATCTTGTGGTTTTCCTTTTGAAAGTTCGTAAGAGGACATACCCAGAACGGGCAAAATACCCATAGATGTAAGTAATTCTCTGCGGTTCGGATTATTTTTACATTTCATAGAACTTCTCCTGAATGAATCTACACAGGTTTCCCAATACTATAGGAATAAACCAATTCTGTACAATATACTAAATTCATCTTGTTTGTGCAATTTATGATAATCCGTATTGCAAAGACAGGAAAATCCCGGCATACGGTTTGGATTGACCTCACTGGATAGTAGCATCACTATTTTAAAGAATTTGAGTTAACGCGCGGAGATTTGCAGTTAGACGAACAGCGTTATTGCCGGGAAATTTGTCTTGTTGTGTGAGTGATCAATCTGGTATAAGTGATATTAAAGATATATGTTAGGAGAAGTCATTATGCTTCGTCGTACTGAGACAACCATCAGAACAATCGTTTGTGCCGTGATGATAGTCTTGCTAACATGCTGCGGCGTACTAATGGGATCGATTCAAGCGTGGCACAGAATGGGCCTGTGTTTTTTCTTAGCTGTTTATAGCGCTGAGTGTTGTGTTTGTGTTTTGCTGAATCATAAAATAGAATCCCATTTTATTCAACTGGAAGCCCAATTTACGGGGAAATCTCCTTCAGATCGGTTAGGAGGCAAATTCGTTCCAAACTCACTCATTATCTCTATGATTATCTTTATCTTAATCTTCTTTGCTCTTGTGTTCCTTGCCGGTAATTGTGGGTATTGGCTAATTCTGAGCATTCCTATTGTGGTTTTTCTAATTGCCAACTTTGTCTTAACGGCGATAATAGTATGGCTTAAGATCAAATACTGCACCAAGTGGCTGGAGGAACTGGTTTCCAGTGGTAGGGAAGGTGAAAAGCACACCTAACAGAGAGAACTATAAGACAGGAAAATTGCGTTTTATCCATTGAAACATTTTTTACTGCTGTTTTGCCCAGTTTAGAAACATTTGTATAGCTTTGCCGAGTACTCCGGCGGAACCTCGAAAAGTGCCGGAGCCGCTTGGTTTATTATCAATCGTGTACCATTCAAAGAAGCCATTGTTTACTCTGACTCTTTCAAACATTGGAATGCATTCCTGATAAGCCTGCTCGATGTAACCGTATGCGATGAGCTGTTGTATCATTCGCCCCCCGAACCAG
>JACKQG010006830.1_pt1 | contig 11804 bp, 12 predicted proteins | sample 8237621 | NCBI WGS metagenome assembly JACKQG01 (sample SAMN15677084, study PRJNA649215) | marine metagenome | biome: marine; feature: Black Sea; material: saline water; isolation source: suspended particulate matter (SPM) from the Black Sea western gyre | collected 2013-06-09/2013-06-10 | depth...
CATATGACTGGAATTCAGTATTCGTTCATGCAACAGGTATGATTCCAACCCAAACAAACGTGGACAAAGCAAGTTCGCAATCTGTGTATCATGATCGGGCAAAACGCCAGGATCGTGGACAATTCTTCCAGGAAGAAATAACCATTGGTGACAATATTTACCTTGCATTTGGTTATCGTGGTGATGTGTCCAGCACTATGGGTGACACAGAAAAAATGGTACGGTATCCAAAACTAGCAGCCTCTTATCAATTCGGTGAATTCGCAGGGCTTTTTGATAACTTGAAAATCCGCGTTGCTAGCGGTGAAACTGGCAATATGCCTCAACCGAAAGCAAAATACACCACAATGTCATCTTCCAATACGGGCGGGGTTAATGGATTAATTCCAGCCTCCACAAGAGGTAATTCAAACATTAAACCGGAACGGACTGCCGAAACAGAGTTTGGTGTAGACTTCTCATTAATGGGTGGTCTGGCTACTGTTGAAGCAACCATGTATTCTCAAAAGATCACTGACCTAATCCTGTTGGTTGATCTTCCAGCTTCATCTGGATCGCTTTACGGTTGGGAAAATGGTGGTGAAATGGAAACCAATGGAACTGAACTTTCTTTGGGTCTGAATCCCACTCAATTGGTGAGCCTGGGTGGTTTAGATTGGAATGTGCGGATGAATTATTATTCTAATGAATCCAAGGTGACAAAGTTGACAGTAGATCCTTATAACTATGGCGGATTTGCCACATTCCTAGGAACATATAGAATACAAAAAGGTTGGTCGCCAACCTCCATTATTGGTTCTGAAACAGATGCAAATGGAGATTTTGTAAAATTAGGTGATGAGAATCCTGATTACCGCTTGTCATTTCATAACTCTCTCCGTTTTGGTCCTGTGGAAGTTGCATTTTTGATCGATCATAAAGAAGGTGGAAGCGCTATCAATTTGGCGAACCTTATCTATGATCTAGGTGGTACAACTGCTGATTATGAAGAAAATGCAGGAGACAGACTTGGAGCATTGGGATCAGCAACAGCTGGTTATATTGAATCAACAACCTATACAGCTTTACGTGATGTAAGTGTTAATGTTACTTTACCAGACAATATTGCTAAAATGGCAGGATTAGAATTTCTGCAATTGGGAATTGCTGGCCGAAACCTTTGGTTAGATACTGAATATACCGGCCTTAGTCCCGAAGTAAGCCAGTTTGGTAATGAAGCTATCGGTGGATCAGTGGATACAAATCCATTTCCATTGTCGAAGAGCTTTTACTTAACACTTTCACTGGGCTTATAAGGAGGATAAAAGGATGAATACAATAAGAAAGAATACATTTTTGAAGATCCTCCCAATGGTAGCTGTACTATTTTGGGTAGGATGTGAAGATCTGGATTTTCCAGATCCGAATAACCCAACAGATGAAACCGCCACAATTCAATCACTTGTGACAGGTGCCGAATCGGCTATGCGTCAGGACTTAGGAGTATACCTTCGGGATCTCTTGGTTGTAGGACGTGAAGCCTATTATCTGGAACCTGCAGACCCTCGCTATACAGGCGAATTGTTGACCGGTCCTATCGATCCAGGTGGTTTCTTGTGTTATCGCCCTTGGCAAACAGCGTATAAGGTGATTGCCAATTGTGAAACAATATTAGCCAGTAGCGATGCTGATGCTGGAGCAACCGGTGTAGCAAAAACATTGGAAGCGTATAGTCTAATGCGTTTGGTGTACCTATGGGATGACAGTGGCGCTCGATTAAACTATGATGGCGACATAAACGCAGATGTAGCAACCAAGGCTGAAGTAATAGCTGAGATCGAAACCCTTTTGGATGGCGGTCATAGTGATCTGCAATCAGCGGGGAGTTCATTCTCATTTTCGCTTTCCAGCGGATTTGATGGATTTGATTCACCAGCTACATTTGCCACATTTAACCGTGGTTTAAGAGCGCGTGTTGCAGTTCATCAAGATGATTGGTCTACTGCACAGACTGCTTTAGACGCATGTTCAGATTGGGCATCTGGTGATGCAAATGATGGTGTTTATCATGCATTTAGTTCTGGCGCAAACGACCAGGACAATGAAATGTATGAAGATCCAACAGCGACAACGATCAAGTTGATGGTTCACCCATCGTTCTATACTGATGCTGATTCTGGAGATACCCGCCTTGCTGATAATGTGGTAGTTCGGTCAGACACCATTACATATGATGATCTGGAAAGCTACTTGGCACCTAACCTGTATAGCAGTTCTTATGACCCTGTTCCCATCATGAGAGCAGTTGAGCTACAGCTATTACAGGCAGAAGTTCATATCGGAAATGCTGATTATTCATCAGCAGAAACGATTTTGAACTCTATTCGTGAAGCTGCCGGTGTGACTGCATATTCAGGTACAGATGCCAGTAATGCGGTAGACAGAGTTCTACATGAAAAACGGTATTCCTTATTTTTAGAAGGACACCGTTTGGTTGACATGAGGCATTATGATAAAACAGATGAATTGCCTATTGATCGGCCAGAACGTGGAGATTCGATCGTAACGTTTCCGATTCCAGAAACGGAAACACCCGGTTAAGTCAAATATTGACATAAAAAAAGGCCTCTTTTGAGGTCTTTTTTTTCTTATAATACAATCAAAATAGGAGTATAAGATGAGAAAAATAATCATACTTTTTATTACTATCGGTTTTTGGTCCTGCAGCGAAAAAGCCATTGAACCAGATTATATTCTTTTGGCAGATCAAAAACACAACAAGTTCAGCAAATTAATTCCCCCTGCCATCACAGTACCTTCAGGTTCTGTGATCCAAGCTGTTACGAGTGAAGCATCCGATGGCCAACTACATAAACATGCGGTGTTAAATGATCTTGTTAATATTGATTTTGGTCCGATCCATCCACTTACAGGCCCCGTCTTTGTCGAAGAAGCAGAAGTGGGTGATGTGTTAGCGGTTGATGTATTAAAAATTGAATTGCATGATTACGGCTGGCAAGCCATTGTTGGCGGATTTGGCTTTTTATCTGATCGCTTCCCAAATCCAAAATTGAATATTCATGAAATTGATAAAGTGAACAAAACCATGAAATTCAATAATAATGTAACTATTCCATTAAAACCTTTCGCAGGTGTGATGGGAGTAGCCCCTGATACGGAAGAGATGTTGTCAACAATTCCACCTCGTGAAAACGGTGGGAATATGGATGATCCCAGTATTGTAGTTGGGTCAACGGTATATTTCCCTGTACTGGTAAAAGGAGGATTATTTTCCATAGGCGATACTCATGCTGTGCAGGGTCTTGGAGAAGTGTGTGGAACAGCTTTAGAAGCACCCATGACAATTACGTATCGGTTGCGAGTTTTGAAAGATAAACCATCTATACAAGAGCCTCAATATGAAACTGACGAATATTATGCTGTAACAGGATTTGGATCGACTATTGACATTGCTACAAAAAAAGCAGTGAATTTTATGGTGGATTATTTAATTGCCAATTATGATATAAGCGCTGAAGATGCGTATATGCTATGTTCTTTGGTGGGGGACTTGAAGATCGCAGAAGTGGTAGATGTCCCCAATATGCTTGTGACTATGCATTTCCCAAAATCAATATTAAATCAGCTTTAAAGTTTAAATCAGTAAGAAAGCCATAAATTATTTTTTTCTTGATTATAGTTCTTTTTAAGGTCAATTTACCAAGAATTCGACAAGGTAGTGTAGCTGTGGATACTACAATTATCTTCATAAAGAAGGGATAATCCCCAGCACACACATAAGGTTTTTTAAACTAATAAACCAAGGAGGCTATATGCGCATCCTTAAACCAATTGCCATTTTGTGCGTTTTGGCTGGTATGCTTTTTGCTGGACAAACGGGAAAGATATCCGGTAAAGTGACTGACAACCAGTCAGGTGAACCATTAATTGGTTGTAATGTCCTTATTCAGGGCACCAGTATGGGTTAATCTACGGATGAAAACGGTGCTCGGTTGAATTATGATGGTGATAAGACGGTTGCTGTTGCATCTAAGTCAGCAGTCTTGGCCGAGATTGAAAGTCTGCTCGATGGTGGGAATAGTGATTTGAGTTCAGCCGGTAGCGCATTCTCATTTTCATTGTCCACAGGTTTTGACGGTTTTGATACGCCTGCTACCTTTGCACAGTTTAACCGTGCATTGAGAGCCCGTGTTGCAGTTCAGCAAAGTGATTATAGTACTGCCTTAACAGCTCTAGGAAATTCATTCCTTGATGCCTCAGGTGGCCTAGATGATGGTGTTTTCCATGTGTTCAGTTCATCTGCCAATGATCAGGATAATGAAATGTTTGAAGCATCAGATGCAGCTGTGATAAAACTAACAGTTCATCCTTCATATGCCACTGATGCAGAAGCCGGAGACCTTCGTTTTAGCAGTAATGTTGCTACACGGGAAGACACAATTAAATACGATGATCTGGAAAGTTTCCTGGCCCCTACAGTTTGGGGCAGTTCCTATGATCCAGTTCCTGTGATTCGCAATGAAGAATTAATTCTTCTTCAGGCGGAAGCGTATATTGGAACAGGTGATTATACATCAGCGGAAACTAACATGAATATAGTACGAACCGTTGCTGGGTTAGCTGATTATTCAGGTACAGATGCTTCCAATGCAGAAGATCGTGTTCTATATGAAAAACGTTATTCCTTGTTTTTTGAAGGACAACGTTTACAGGATTTGCGACATTATGGAAGGACAGCTGAATTACCATTGGATCGCGATGGAGATGCAATTGTAACATTTCCAATTCCCGAAACGGAATAATCTGAATTAAGATAATGACTTAATTGATAAAAAGGGCTCCATTCGGAGCCCTTTTTTTATTACAATATTTTTCTGGGGATAGAATACCAGCTTATTTCTTTAAACCAGCTCGTGCTAAACATGCTCTTCCGAACGCGTCAAATATGGCTTTATAAAAGGGTATTTCCATTACCTTCCACTCCGGATGCCATTGAACCCCCAAAGCGAAATTTCTGGCATTTTTGACTGAAACAGCTTCGATTAAACCGTCAGGTGCAACAGCTTCAATTTGTAGTCCTTCCCCCAATTTATCGACACCCTGCCAATGGACAGAATTTACCCTTGGCTCTTTTTCATCGGTAAGTTGAGATAATACTCCATTTTTTGTAAGGGTTACGCTGTGTGCAAAATCATATTGACCCTCAATATCTTTAGTTGAATCCTCACGATGATCCTGTTTGCCTTCAACTGTGTGAACTTCCTGATGGAGCGAACCTTGATAAGCAACGTTCATTTCTTGAAATCCTCGACAAATTGCAAACAATGGAACTCCTGCATTAACCGCTTTTGGGATAAGGGGTAAAACGGTAGCATCCCTTTGCGGATCATGTTTAGTATTTGGCTTACTGGAAGAGCCACTATATTGATGAGGTTCTACATTAGAGTAACTTCCCGTGAGAAGGATACCATCTACTGTTGAAAACAATTTTTCACTATCTAATTTATCTGCAAGATCCGGAAATAGAATGGGGAATCCATCCATAACATTTACGACTGCAGAAATATACTTGTCACCTGATTGGTGATAATTAAATAAACTATGTTTTTCAAAACAAGTTGAAATGCCGATAATGGGTTTTGTCATCAATTTTTATTTAAAAGTATTAATTAATAAAGAATGTTGACTGCAAAGGTAAATACAGAGATTTGAACAAGAAAACATTCTTATTAATTTGAGAACTGAATACTTGTTGAAAAGTATCTATACGTATTATGCTCATTGACTGAATTTGGATAAAACAAAAGGAAAAATTATAATTAATGCTTAAATCAATAAATCCATCCAATGGTGAATTAATAGCTTCCTATGAAGAAATGACACAGAAAGAAGTGAGTGCCATTATTTCGGATGTTAATTCTGCCTACCAAGAATGGCGACAAACATCATTTTCTCATAGATCGAAGTTAATGAAAAATGCCGCAGCAAACCTTCAAGACCGAAAGGAAGAATTGGGTCGGCTCATGACGTTGGAAATGGGAAAACCCTTTTCCCAAGCAGTGGCTGAAGCGAATAAATGTGCTTCTGTGTGTGAGTATTATGCTGATAATGCAGAAAGAATTTTAGCAGATCAGATTATCGAAACGGATGCATCAAAAAGCTATGTAGCTTACCGTCCCATCGGAATTGTATTTGCAGTTATGCCCTGGAATTTTCCATTCTGGCAAGTCCTTCGATTTGCGGCGCCTGCGCTTATGGCCGGGAATGTGGGAATTTTGAAACATGCATCCAATGTGCAGGGTTGCGCTTTAGAGATTGAAAAAATATTCCACGATGCAGGCTTTCCAAAAAATGTTTTTCGGACATTGGTTATTGGTTCAAAAAATGTAAAAGAAGTGATTGAAAATCCCCACGTAAAAGCAGTGACATTAACGGGAAGCACGCCAGCTGGAAAAGCGGTGGCGTCTCAAGCTGGAGCCGTACTAAAAAAGACTGTTTTGGAATTGGGCGGCAGCGATCCATATATTATTTTGGAAGATGCAGATCTCGACCAGGCGATTACTGCCTGTATGATTGGGCGATTTTTAAATACAGGGCAAAGTTGTATTGCAGCGAAACGGTTTATTGTGGTTGAATCTATCTTGGATGAATTTAGAAGTAAATTATTGGAAGCCATGAAAACCCAAAAGTGGGGGGACCCATTTGATGAAGATGTGAATATTGGTCCTATGGTAAATATCTGGTCACGGGATGAAGTGCATGAACAAGTCGTAGCCAGTATCAAAAAAGGAGCTGAATTATTGGTGGGTGGAGAAGTGCTGGATGTGGAAGGTGCCTTTTATCCTGCAACATTGTTAGATAATGTGAAACCGGGAATGCCCGCTTTTGATGATGAAATTTTTGGACCTGTTGCTTCCATTATTCCAGTAAACGATGAAGCAGAAGCCATTAAATTGGCGAATCAGACACCTTTTGGATTAGGAGGTGCTGTATTTACAAAGGATGTAGAAAAAGGTGAAAGAATTGCAGCAAATGAAATTGAAGCAGGATGTTGCTTTGTTAATGATTTCGTCCGCTCGGATCCCCGATTACCCTTTGGCGGAATTAAAGAATCTGGTTACGGACGGGAACTATCTGAAGCAGGGATTCGGGAATTTACTAATATGAAGACAGTTTATATCCGATAAAACAATGTTAAGGTTAATCGTTTCTTAAACTATTTTTTTGAATTTTCACTCGCCGATCTGCTAAATAGTTTAAGATAAAATCCATACACCCTTTTTTTGCACCAATCAATTCGGGTGGGAAAACACCTTTATCGGAAAAATGCCCTTTAAGAATTAAATTTATTGAAGCTGTTGCTGTGTAACCGGTGGTTCGAGACATAGAAGTAATGCCGGTTTCAATATCGAATTCATCATATAAATGATAGGAAATAGTTTGTTGCTCATCTCGAATTAAAACATCTAAAACAGTGAACTCCGGTTCATTATCTCCTAATCTCCAATCATCAAATAATATTGCTACAGTTTTTTCAATTTGATTAGAATCAAATTTTCCATCTTTATGGTAAGATTTCATGATGTCTGCATGGCCGGGATACCGGAGTGTTTTTTCCTTCATATTGGGAATATGATTCATAGTCGTAAGGATGGATCGCAATCCATCAGTATTAAAGGCTTCTAGAGTACCTGCGTCCTGGATGTCCATTATTTCAATTTCTGACAGGGCAGGTTTGATAACAATCTCACCATCAATCATCATTCGCGCAGAGCGAGTGTATTCTTCAATGACATCAATTGGAGAAAAGGGTGCTTTATAATTGAAGGGTGGTTCAGGATATTTTGGTAACCCGCCCACATAATATTCGAAAGATTTAATCTCCATTTTTGTGTTATGATATCCCAACAAAAAATTGGGAATTCCCGGTGCAACACCAGAATCCACAATGACAGATACACCGAATTTTTCAGCCAATGGAGATAATTCCAGAACATTTTCTGGCGAAAAAGATATATCAACTATATTTTTCCCGGCACCTATGACTGCCATCAGAGTTTGATAACCCAAATATCCGGGAACTCCAATTAATACAATATCAGCAGGTTCCAACCATTCCAACAGTGTTTTATGATCAGTTACATCAAGTTGTATTGTCGTTATATCCGGGTTTCTTTTTTGAACAGATGAGAGATTTTCTAAATTATAATCTGTCAAGTGAACGTGATAATCATTGCTCAAATCCAACGCCATGGTGCTCCCCACCATCCCGGCTCCTATCACATATACATTAACCATTAAAAATTTCCATAATCAGAAACCAAATTTAATGGAATAAGCGAATATAAAAAAACCCGTCAGAATTTTGATAATTCCAACGGGCATTCTAAATGTGATCCGGGTGAGACTCGAACTCACGGCCAACGGCTTAAAAGGCCGCTGCTCTACCAACTGAGCTACCGGATCAAATCATAAAAAATTTGGGGCGGAAAATTACAAGAAATCATCTCTATTTGCACAGAAAAAGACTTGGAACTTTACTCTTAATTATATTGCAAAATTATTAAAGTAGATGTTACTTCTATTAAGTGTAAAAGAATAAAAAGTAAAAGGTGTAGCAAAAAATGGTGTCTGATCATAAAACAGGCCAATCACTTGAACATGAAATAGGAACATCCGTGTTTATTGATAATAGAGAATGGATCATTGCTGAAAAACATACAGGATTAATTAAGCTTCAGCGTGATAGTATTGATGGTACGAGCAGAATAATGGATGTTACGGAAGAAGAACTTCAGGAGATAGTGAAAAAATCGCAGCATCAGTTAGAAAACTGAAACGATTATTTAACCGAAAATTACTCTAAAGATCCTTCGATACAGGTTGTATCGAATCCACCCCGTGTGTTATAAACAGTCGTTATTTTCAAACGTTTTGTTTCAAGCTTCGACTTCAAATCATTAAATATCCGTTTCGTAGCTCCTTCCTGAAAAATACCCACATTACGGAAACTGATAAAATAATATTTCAATGATTTTAGTTCGATACATTTTTTCCCATCAGGATAATATTCCAATTTTACATATGCCATATCCGGTAAACCGCTGAACGGACACACAGCGCTGAATTCATCTGTTTCTGTCATGATGAATTGATTTGGGCTGTCAAAATCAAATGTTTCGAGGTAATCCGGGTTTATGAGTTCTTCTCCACCAAAATCAAGTTTTAATCCTTCTGCTTTTGCCATAATTATCCTTTATATATACATCCCGATGAACAGGTTTCTTTGACTTCTATAGAAGCTAAATAGTTTAACGTGGGATATAATTTTAACCATATCCATTTTGCAAGGTTTTCGCTGGTTGGATTCTCAAGTCCGTCAATATCATTTAAATAATGGTGATCCAACTGATTATAAATTGGTGCAAAAGCTTTTTTGATTTCTGCATAATCGATAACCCATCCAACATCTGGATTAATGGGACCATCTACGGTAATGCGCACAGTAAAAGAATGACCATGAAGACGTTTGCACTTATGTCCGTCCGGAAGGTTTGGAAGAAGGTGAGCCGCTTCGAATGTTATATCTTTATATATTTCCATAATGCTATCAGGGGATACCTAAAAATTTATGGGTTTGCAGACTTAAATTCCAATGGGGATGTAAGCGGCAATATTCCAGTGTTTTTTTGATATTAATATTTAAATCAGAACCAGCCATGGGTTGTAAAGAAAAATGCTTGAATTCCAAATCAATAAATTGTTCAGGGTTTTCTTCTTTTTGGGGATAAACAAATTTTAATTCATGCCCCGAATTTAAAACGAGATCTGATCCAATTTTAGGTGAAACACAAATCCAGTCTATATTTTTAGGAGGTAATAATGTACCGTTGGTTTCGATGGCTATTTCAATCCTATTTTTGTGGAAAGCATCTACCAAATCTTGATCCATTTGCAATAAGGGCTCACCGCCGGTACAAACAACATAGGGGTTTGAAATTGCATTATTTGGCCATTGATCTAAAACATAATTAGCAAGAGCATCAGCAGAATCGAATATTCCTCCGCCGGGACCATCCGTCCCTACGAATTCAGTATCGCAAAAGGCGCAGATAGCTTTATTGCGGTCTTTTTCCAAACCTGTCCAAAGGTTGCAACCGGCAAAGCGGCAAAATATTGCAGGTCGGCCTGTATGATATCCTTCACCTTGGATTGTATAGTAAACTTCTTTGACTTTGTAGGGCATATTTAATCTTGATATTTTAACGGGTCTTTATAATCGGCTTCCAAAAATCCGTTCAATCGTAACTGGCATGAATCACAATGGCCGCATGGTTGCCCTGTTGCTGATGGATCGTAACATGAGTGTGTTAAAGAATAATCTATTCCCAGTGCAATTCCCTTCTGGATTATCTCTGCTTTAGTCAAATGAATAAGAGGTGTGTGGATTATAAGTTGTTGTTCATTTTCAACACCTGTTTTAGTCGCAAGGTTCGCCATATCCTGAAACGACTTTATGTATTCCGGTCTACAGTCGGGATAGCCGCTATAGTCCAAGGCGTTTACACCGATGAAAATATCATAGGCATTCAATGTTTCAGCCCAGGCCAAAGCAAAAGATAAAAAAATTGTGTTTCGAGCCGGAACGTATGTAATCGGAATTTTATTTGATTCAAGTTCTGTGTCTTTTGGAACATCAATATTATCAGTCAGGGCAGAACTTCCAAAAGTTCGCAAGTCTATTTGTATTACTTTATGATCTTTAACTTGATAAACGCTAACTAATTTTTTTGCTGATTCAAGTTCATAGTTATTACGTTGTCCATAATCAAAAGAAAGGGCGCATGGAATAAACCCCTGCTCTTTAGCAATCGCCAAACATGTTGTGGAATCCAATCCACCACTTAATAATATAACTGCTTTCTTCATTCTATATTAATAGAGGTTACTCCTGACAATGTAGTGACCCCGGAAGGACTCGAACCTTCAACCAATGGCTTAAGAGGCCACTGCTCTACCAATTGAGCTACGGGGCCGTTTGTTTCATCAAAAAACGACAATGACTTATTATTCTTAATAACGAGCGGGCAAAGTTAGATATCAGTTTACATAAGTCCAACAATATTGAAACGACCCTAGAATTGAGAAAGAGTACAAAGGGAGGAATATAAATTCAATTTTTTACATTTTCTCTATTGCGCAGAATTATTCAGACTTGTATTTTTCGTTTGCCTTTGAGCCGTGAATTCATGATTTTGAATTTACGTTTTAAGAGGTTGGCAAGTGAAAAGTGAAATGGCTCCGGGTTGGCGTTCGGAGCCATTGTCTTTTATATTCGTTGTAAATTCAGACTGTTATTTGAAAATGGGGGCGACCGGTTTCGACGGGATATGATCTTTGTTAAACTGCATGCGGAGATCTCGGAATTCTCCTAAAACATCCGAACATTCATACATGCCGATTACGGCTACATGGCAGCAGCTTAAGACTACTGCCCGTCCTTTACTAAATTTACTTGTGGTTTTGTAAAAGGGCGTCGACTACGCAAGTTGCTCTTAATATGCGCCCATCGTATTGAGGTAAGACTTTTTGGGCTGGTTCCGCTAGTTGTTTGTCGCTGGCCATTTGTGGAATAAGATCCTGCCAGGAGACTAAGCGTGTAGATGTTTTATGAAGATTTATTTCGGACGGGAGTTCGAATCTCCCCGCCTCCACTCGACTTCGCTCCTCAGAGCGAAGTCGACCGCGCTGAAGTTCTTTTGATAAAAGAACGTAAGCGGGAATACACAACAAATCAGAAAGGA
>JACKQG010006831.1_pt1 | contig 11800 bp, 12 predicted proteins | sample 8237621 | NCBI WGS metagenome assembly JACKQG01 (sample SAMN15677084, study PRJNA649215) | marine metagenome | biome: marine; feature: Black Sea; material: saline water; isolation source: suspended particulate matter (SPM) from the Black Sea western gyre | collected 2013-06-09/2013-06-10 | depth...
AGTTACCACACCACCTTGTGGTAACGTCCTGCGCCTACTATGGCCTCTGCTGACTTCCTGCCCGATCACCTCTGGAATTGCTCCCAGAAGGGCTGCTAAGATAGCGGTAGGGTCCGGTGGCTGTTCCAAGTCTTTCGGCCTGGGCCTCAGTCCGGCTCCCGTGACGGCCTTAGCCGCATATTGGGCAGATCTCCCCGGATAAGAACGTGAACTTTCGCTACACAACCGCAGCATTTACCCTATCTCCTGAATCCGGGGCTTCGTCATGTGGTGCTGACTTACCCGGAGACTGGGCCTTATATGCTGTTTCTGTTCGTCGGCTCATAGCTTTGCGCTCAGGGTTGCCGCTCCCTTTGGTCACTCTCGCCTGCGGCTCGCCTTACGCTTCGCTCCAGCCCTTCAGACGAACCCTCGCGAGTTCGCCCTTGCCGTCGGCTAATGTTTATGTCATTGTCTTACGACATTGACAGGATTCACACATAGGGGACTTTCACCCCATAAATTCACGCCCATGCCGGGCGTACACCATGCCATGCACCGGATCGGCGGGAAAAAGCGCCCGCCTCCCGGTGATGGCCGCGTTGGATGCTTAATAAGAAACTCCCTCAATAAGACATAATAAGCTATGTTTATCCTTGACATAAGGTTATAATTGGTTATAATTGGGCCATGAATGAAGTCAACTGGAGCAAAAAGACAACTGGCAAAAGTTCCGATGAAATACCGTGTGGCAATCACTGATGCAACTCGAACTCTCGTTAACTTCCCTGAATGCAAGAATGTTAAGCCTTTGAAGAACCATATTTATGACTTCCGTTTGCGTGTTGGTCGTTACAGAGTCTTTTTCGATTTTGACGGTCAAATAAAGATAATTGCAATCCAGGAGGTAAAAAAACGCGATGAACGTACTTACTGAACCACAAGTAATAAAACAGGACGACAAACCTGCCTTTGCCGTAATTCCTTGGGATGTTTATCAGGAGCTTGTTAAAAACTATATTCCTGATGAATCTGATGTGTGGTTTCCCCAGGAAGTAGTTGAAGCAAATGTTGTCAGAGGTGATAGCCTACTTAAAGCCTGGCGTGAATATCTTGGTCTGACGCAGGCTGAAGTTGCTAAGCGGGCAGGGATGAGCCAACCCGCATATGCAAAACTTGAGAAGCCTGATGCAAATCCAAGAACAGCGACTCTTCGTAAGATTGCTAAAGCGCTTGGAATATCTCTTGAGCATTTGACGGAATAAAGATAATTTCCACATATAATTCAAACTCTTTTACTGAGATGGTGCGCTCTGCATGCCTATGGCTACTCTGACTATCATGCGGTAACGTGAAGTAAATATTAATTTGCGGGAATCCCAATAAGGGAAACCTTAGCGGAGGCTTGAGCCCCGTGAGGTGAAAGTCTCACGCGGGGTTCTTAGGGAGCTTGGGGCTGGCAACAGCATCCGGCTACCCGACAATGTATATCATGAGATACTACGTCATACGCATACAGGTTGATTTCGAAACACCCCGTGATATGCCACCTCTGCCTTCCTCTGGAAAACAGTGGCGATCAATAGGATATTTCCAGACTTTTTACTGCACAGAGAAGTCAACAGAAAAGGCTAAGCAACTTGTTCATGATTTTTATCGAAAAAACGAAGTCAATCCCGCCGTAAGCTCATCCCCTGTTTCGATGACTTTCACATCATAAAGAAAGGGTCGACATCAGCGATGACCTTAATGCTTCGGCTGCTGATTTTTGCCCTGTTTTTAAACAATATTTGCTGAAGAAAGCGGTGCAGAGGGCCTACTTTCAGCCCCTTTAAAAGGATCTGCCAGCGGAAGTGTTTTGCGACTCGCGGAAGTGCGGCTTCAATGGGCCCCAACACTTGCACGTACTTTAAAAAAGCGGCGTCGCTTTTTAAAAGATCATGACAAAGATCACCTATAGCCAGTGCATGTTGCCGCGTTTTTTCCTTGTTTTTCCCAGAAATTTTAAGCTGCACCATGCGTGCAAAAGGAGGGTAATTCAGCTCTTTTCGAAAATGTATTTCCTGGGCGTAAAATTTTTTAAAGTCCTGGTCCGTGGCCGACAATATGCTGAAATGATCCGGGTTATAGGTCTGAAGAATCACGCGGCCGGGAAATTCTCCCCGCCCGGCTCTTCCCGAAACCTGGGCCAAAAGCTGAAATGTGCGTTCACCGGCTCGAAAGTCCGGAAAATTTAAGGATAGATCGGCACAGATTATGCCGACAAGGGTAATATTGGGGAAATCATGACCTTTGGCAACCATTTGAGTGCCGACAAGTATATCGATAGTTTGATTTCTCAAGCCTTTCAGAATTTTTAAGATGGAACCCTTGCGCACGGTGGTATCGCGATCCATTCTGGCTACCCGCGCATCCGGGAAAAGGGCCTTGACGGCCGCCTCTACTTTCTCAGTGCCAAGGCCCAGCAGGCTGATTTTATTAGAGCCGCAGTTTAAGCAATTTGATGTCGCCGCCAGTGTAAATCCGCAGTAATGACACTTATAGGCACGAGCTCCCTGGTGCAGTGTCAGGGAAATGTCGCAATTTTTGCATCTGATGGCTTCGCCGCAAGCCCCGCAGACCGGGTAGCTGGCAAAACCTCGGCGATTCAAGAAAAGCAGAACCTGCTTGTTGTGCTCAAGAGTCTCTTTGATGGCGGTATGGAGCAAGGGAGTGATAAAACGTCTGATCCCCCGTGTATCCCTATAGTTGCGTAGATCGACGACGGCAATTTCAGGCATAGGTCGTTGTTCGACACGCTGTTTTAATGTAACTTGTGTGAATTTAGCTTGAGTAACGTTATAGTATGACTGCATCGAAGGCGTCGCAGATCCCAGCAGGGCAACACAATTATGAAGTTTGGCCCTCACCACGGCAAGATCCCTGGCATTGTATCGCAAACCGCTATCTTGCTTGTAGGATGTGTCGTGTTCCTCATCTACGATAATAATCCCGATATCTGCAAAGGGCGCAAAGATGGCGGACCTGGCTCCGATGGCAATCGTCACTTCTTGGCGTGCGATTCGCAGCCACTGATCATAACGCTCTCCCGCAGAGAGTCCGCTATGCAGAATCGCAACACATTCGCCAAACCGGGCCCGGAAGCGTCTCTCCATCTGGGAAATAAGTGCAATTTCCGGCACCAGGACCAGCACGCATAAACCACGTTGCACAGCCTCGGCGGCCAAGTGCAGGTAAACCTCGGTTTTGCCGCTGCCGGTAACACCTGTCAAAAGACAGGTGGCAAATCCTTGGCCCAGCAAGCTTAATACCTTTGAAATCGCGTGTTGCTGTTCGCCGGTAAGTATATGAGTTGTGTCGGATCTGATCGGTTCGCCAAACGGATCCCGATAGACCTTTTTCTGTAATATCGAGATATATCCGCCTTTTTCCAAAGACTTGATTATTCTGGGTGCGGACGGGACCAATGCTTTTAGTTTTTGAACTGAGATTTCACCATCATCTTGGACGGCAGCCATAATCTTTTTTCCGGCATCAGATAGCTTTTTGAAAGAAACATCCGAGCCGGGCAGAGCAACATACCGTTCCATCTTGGCTTTAACGGTTTGACCTTTAAGTTTGCGTTTGCCGACAATCAGCCCGCGACGCTCAAGGTCGTAAATTAAAGCATTGGAGACATCCTGTTTGAGCGTGCGGCCGAGGTCTTTGCGGCGCAACGGGTTGATTTTAAGCAAATTTAAGATTTCATTTTCCAGAGGTGTCACCGCATTCCGGTCTGCATAAAGGACCTGCTCACCTTTTTTAGTAACAGCAAGCGCAACAAAATCGTAAAGATTTAAGCCGCCGGGCAGGGCGGTTTTGATGACATCTCCAATCGGATGCAAGTAGTAATCTGCAACCCATTTGAAAAACGGTATCATAGACGCTTGAAAAAGCGGCTTTTCATCAAGGACATCCAAAATGGCCTTTAAATCTTTCTGATAGTTATCCTGGCTATCGCCAAGGATATACCCCGTTACCCGGCGCCGGCCAAAAGGGACCAGCACTCTTTTCCCGACAGATACCAGTGCTGCAAGATTTTCAGGTACACTGTAAGTAAATATGTTGTATACCGGAAGGGCTATGGCTACGTCTATGTTGGCGGAAGATAATGTCATGAAACTCTTATAATCAAAAGAGTAATTGGGGTGCTAACCCGAAGCTCTCATGGAGAACCTGCCTGGATTTTAAGGGCGTCGAACAAAAGTGAAACCCGGGCTAAGCCTTTTTCCTTGACACGGGACGTGCTTTTCTTTAGACTTTAGTTATCAAAACATCCGTAAAAATTCTATATTTTGACACCTCAAGTTCAATTAAAATGAAATTTAAATATAGCGCTATTGTAAATATTTTTCAACCTGTAAGCATGGGAGACAACCGCGTAACCTTTGGAAGCAGAAATTCATGTATTAAAAGAAGGATGATTTTTTAAAGGAGGAGAAGGATATGCGAAAAATTACCAAGCGATCTATAACCTTTTTTCTAATTGCCGCCCTGATTTTTGTTCCATTTGTTACAACCGCCGTTGCGGCCGACCAGACGCAAGACGATGAAATCAGCGCCGGAGCCATGACGGTCGATTTATTGCTTGTCCGGCCGGTGGGTATCGTCTCTGTGGTTTTCGGTACGGCCGTGTTCATAGTATCGCTCCCTTTCTCAGCCCTCGGAGGGAATGCCGGCAACGCCGCTAAAAAATTAGTGGCAGCACCCTTCAACTATACCTTTACACGAAAGCTTGGGCATTTTGAAGAACAGAAGCGTGGAGGTTATTAGACTACATAATGCCGGGTATTATCTTTAGGCACAAGCCTGATGATCTCGTAAAAAGTCACGAATTCAGCTCAAATGTTAATCCTCGAAATACTAAATGCATTCCGGTGGTTAAAATTTTCGCGTTGACTCGGGGCGTCCATACCCCTCGCCCTACTTGTCCCGCTTCGCGGGATCCAATTCCGCTGTCCTGCGGAATTGTCCTTGAACCCGAACAAAAATTTGCATTTTTGAAGAACCCTGCAGCCCCGCTGAGCGGGATTTCCGCTACGCTACATCAAGCTAGCTTGCAGGGAATGTTCTGCCTTGCGGCAGTGCTTCGCAGCGACTGTAAGGAATTCTATCAATTTTTTGATTCTCTCGCTGTGCAGTTCAAAGGTCTCCCCCGGAGCATGCAGACCGCTGATATTAGAATCGCCTTTGCTTGGTTTAAAGAGCTGATACAAAAAGGCAGAACCAACACTTTTTTGGCATACTCAACAAATAATCCATAAGATACAAGGAGGAAAAATGGTAGCCTTAAAAAGTCATGGGATTGACGATTTATCTCAGTTTGCCATGGACGTGATGCGGCGCTCAGGAGAGGAGGCGCTTTCATATTATGGTAAAGGAAATCCACATATTAAATTCGACGAGGACCTTGTTACCGAGGCCGATTTCCACATGATGGAATTTTTTGAAGACCAGCTTAACTCTCATTTTCCTGAGCATCAGGTATTCAAAAACAACCAGGCAAACCAGGAATACACCCATGATGAAAAGCGCTACCTCTGGATTTTTGACCCTTTAGATGGTGTTGCCAATTTTCAAGCCGGCATTCCCCTCTGGGGTATCTCCCTGGCGCTTATCGAAAATTTCTGGCCCATTTTCGGTGTGTTTTATATGCCGGCCACCGGCGATCTTTTTCACGCCCGGGCCGACCAAAAAGCCTATCTGGACAAAGAAGAAATCCACATCTCAGATCAGCAAAATATAAATAATGAAAGCCTTCTATTTACCTATTCTCGGTTTCACCATCGTTATCGCTCGACATTTCCGGGAAAAATTCGCGATTTGGGCTGCACCGGCGCCCATATATGTTATGTGGCCATGGGTCGTGCCGAAGCGGCGATTATTGCCAACGAGTCTTATCAGGATCTTGCGGCCGCCGGTATTATCCTTGAAGCGGCCGGCGGCAAGATCTTCAAATTGGATGGAAGCGATTTTCATCTCAACGAATACCTTGACGGACAAAAAATCAAGGATCATATGCTGGTCACGGCCCCCGACCTGTATTCACAAGTTCGAAACTGTTTACATGAAGCCGCTTAGCAAGGAGAAGCCGAAAAAGCTGAGCGCTCCTCTTGAGGAGCACAATGTTTGAGGAGCGCTTCGCTTGAGGATTAATGTTTTAGCCTAAAGGAGGCCAGGTTGATTTCGCGGATTGATCATATTTCCATAGCAGTTAAAAATTACGAAAAAGCCCGCTTTTTTTTCCAGGACATATTAGGAGCTGTGCCCGGCGCCGGCGCCAATAATCATGACAACAAATTTTTCTGGCAAATTTTTTCCCTGGGAGATCTTTCACGCTTCGAGCTGATCTATCCCACCGGTCCGGACGGGCTTTTAAAAAAATTTTTAAAAAATAACAAAGAAGGCGGTTTTCATCATTTTACATTACAAACACCGGATATTCAAAAAGCCCAACAAACCCTTGAAAAGCATAATATCCCGTATTTCGGATACAATGAATATGGCGACGTTTGGAAAGAGATTTTTATCCACCCCAAAGACGCTTTCGGTGTATTGATCCAAATTGCCCAGTTCAATCCGGATGACTGGCTGGACAAATCCATAGTATTTCCAAAAGGTCAAAAATGGTCCGTGGAAAAGAAAGAAAAAGGTTGTACCTTAAGCTTTCTTCATCCCGGAGGAGGAAAGGTTACACTGGAATTGACTCCGGAGGAAATGAAAAAACTAAAACATGAACTGGAGCAATTTTGATGAGATTTTAAAGTGTTACGGTTTAGGTGGCAGCTTTTCCAGCAACCAGTTGTGCACTTGATCCACCAAGTTTTGCTGATGGCCGTGAAAGCCATGTCCGGCACCGGCAATCTTGACGACCTTTACTTTGCTGCCGGCACCGGCGTGGCTGCTGAGGCGGTCGGCAACGACAGGGTCTGCCAGGCGATCGGCAAGACCATGGACAATCAGGACAGGCAGGGAAATCCGGCCGATATTTTTATACGGATCTGAAAAAGTTTCCGGTCCCCTCAGACTTACCAAGTGATCGGCAGTGTAAAGCGTTTTGCCTAAGGGGCCAAGGTTGATGAGCATCCACTCATTGCCTTTGCCGGCGGTCTTCAACTCCTGGGCACGGCGCAGTAGCTGCGCTGCCGCATCTTGCCCGAAAATTCTCACGTTCCATTCGTACAGATTGCCCGGAGGACCGGTTAAGATCATTCCTGCAATCCTGGGATCTTCAGTCGCTGCCTGGTAATACAGCACCCGGTTGGTTCCCATGCTGTGCCCGTACAGAAATATCGGGCTGTAACCGCGCCGCTGCATTTCATCGACCGCCGCTGCTATGTCATGGCGGTTCTCTTCAAACAGGTTCTTCTTGGGAACCCGATCATGGTCGCGCATATTGACTGCCAGGGTGCAAAAACCACTATCAGTCAGTGCTTCCGGGAGAAATTGCATGACGGAAGAGTAAAAATTGCCGCTATAGCCATGAATTAAAACGATACCGGCCTGATACCGGGATGAGGACGGCCGGCGCACTACACCGGTCAACTTGACACCATCGGCTGTCGTAAGTTGCACCAGTTCGATCCCGGTGCTTTCAGCAGCCCGGGCTGTCGGGCACAAAACAAGATAAAACATTATACTTAGACTAATGCACAATTTTACAAATCGCATCTTTCCCTCCCGAAAATTATAAACATGATCGATGTAGATCTTTTACGCTCAATTGAGGTTTTACATTTTATCACCAGTGGGCCGCAATAATTATTTGATATCCGGTTATATGGCGACGCAGTCGCGTTGTATAAAATCGCGGAGCGATTTTATATTGACAAGCTTGGTTGAGGTATGCCACTTTCCACAGAAAAACCGGCCCGATCACATCCAAACACCGGGAGGTGTAAAATGCTAACCCACAAAACCGAAGTGCGGGTTCGTTTCGGCGATACCGACCCCTATGGTGTGGCCTATTTTGTTAGCTATTTCAGGTATTTTCATAAAGGCGTTGAAGAATTTCTACGCTCTCTGGACATCCCCCCCGAAACCTTTTTTCGCAACCAGCAAGAAAAGTTCGGTATGCCCAAAGTAGCGGCGGACTGCAGTTTTTCCGTTCCCGCCCGCTATGGCGACCTGCTGGAAATGCACACTTCGATCAAGGAACTCAAGGAAAAGTCAATCGTTTTCCAGTTTAAGTTTTACCGCCCCCCCGAAACCCGCGTGATGGCGGAAGGGAGTGTTACTTTCGTGTGCATCGACCACACCTGGAAGGCCAGGCCGCTCCCGGAAATTCTGGTCGGGAAAATACAAAGCCATTTGCCGGCAAAATAATTTTGGGCAAAATAATTAAAAATTAAAAAAATCATTTTGCCATCAATCATTTTGCCAATGTGATTGCAACGACTTTTCTACAAGCCGTTTCAAATTGATTTATGTAGAACAACATCATTTCCTGAGATTGCCAGAAGCAAGCCTCGGCGATTGGTGGCTTTGGCCACCCGCAACCATTTTTCTTTGCTCAGGCCGCGTGCCAAAGTAGTAAGCAGTAGCGCACCTTCCAATTCTCGACTGCCTTTCATAATCATAAACTGGCGATGGTTGGTGCAGGCAAACAACAGATGTCCGTTGGACAGCAAGAAATTATAGTCACCCGGATACTGGTCGATCATTTGCACCGTACTATCAGACAAAGCCTCGAAAAGCATCTCAGGCTCTGTAGCGTTCCTGTGATGGTCTTCAATATGATCCCGAAGGTATTCAAAAACCCTGGCCGAATCGCTTACGGCATCTTCAATGGCAATGCCGCTGCTTTGGTAAGATTCAATGGCCGGTGCTTTGCCGTTATGGGCAAAAATCCAGTTATGACCGCCGAAATTTAGAACAAAGGGATGGGCATGGCACTCGTCCACAAGACCGCTGGTCCGGAAACGGATATGGCAGATGATAATTCTGCTTTTTACTACCCGGGCCAGTCTTTGAAAGCTGTCGTGCAAGTGATCGGAAGAAAAAACCTGTTCAGCCGATTTTTCAACTATGGCCTGTTGTTTACGGAAAAAACCGATACCCCAGCCGTCCATATTCTTTTTAGCCCGAACCGCAAAAAGGGGCATCGATTTGGGGGCGGAATAATCTTTCTTGGCAGACAGGGCAAAAAGGTCACACATCGGTTTTATCTAAAAGTATCAATATTATTTCTGAATATCTAGGGCATAGCGAATCAGCGAATCAACGAGTCTATGATGCCGGATGCTTGATACTGGATGCTGGTTAGGTAAGGAATAGGTAATTCTTGTTGTTTCCAGCATCCAGTATCCAGAATTATACGTCATCAGCGTATAACACATCCGGGCCGGCAATCACCAAAAGCTCGCCTTGGGACTGAGGGTCCGGTGTTATGGGGTGCCATTTGCTGCTGCTCAGCCCTTCTTTGACGGAAGTGACCAGCAGAATGTCTCCCATACTTTCAGACTCCTTGAGAACCATCAACTGTCTAAAGTTGCAAAAGGCAAAGAGAAACGATTCATTGGCCAGAAAAAAAATGTAATCCCCGGGATAGTCGTACAGAAGCTTTTGGATAGCGATGCGCAGGGCAATATATATACTGATATACGGATTTTTGCGGTTGAGCAATACTAATTGATCTCTTAAATATTCGAAAACTCTGGCAGTATAGACATCGAGGTCCAGCCGTGGTGTTTCAGTGGTCTGATATTCGTCAATCTTTTCAACAATTCCAATCTGGGCAAACAGCCAGTTGTGATCCAGAAAGGGGAGCTTGAAGGGGTGGAGATCAGCACTGTGGTGACCACCGCTTTTGGGGCAGTTCACATGGGAAATTATAATCCGGCTGTCGATGACCCGGGCCAGCCTCTGAAAGCTTTCGTGCACCTCATTTTGGCTGAACACCTGTTCTGATGATTTTTCTACTAACGCCTGATCCTCACGAAAAAAACCGATACCCCAGCCGTGCATGTTTTCACTGCCCTTTTGCGCGAAGATGGGCAGGTATTCTTGGGGTGTATAGTTATAGCCTGCCGAGATAGCTAAGATGTCACACATGGTAGTCCCCGCTTCTTATCCCTGGCAAAATAATTTGGGACAAAACAATTATTTAATTTAATTATTTTGCCATTAATTATTTTGCTTATTTTTCCAGTATATTTGGAGCCAGCTAGTTCGATACCGTCTTAATCTGGCTTTCGTAGCCGAGATCCGTGTAAATATCGCATATGGTCTGTACCCACTTGTTTGCTTTGGGGTAATGGTAGATGTTTGGGGCATTCCCCTGGCTCAGCTCAACGAGGAACTGGGTGAAAATGATCCACTGCATAGCTTCATCAATGTTGTGCAGTATGGCTGAATGATATCGAAATTCAATGGTGGAACGATACCAGTAGGAATGGAGATTCAGTCCGTGATAGCGGGTTTTATCATAACGCGTATAATTGCCTGCTTCCTCTTCACATCGATTTTCAGTGGAGTACCAGAGTCGTTTGATCTTACAGTCAACGGATTCTGTATCACCATCACAGATGTCTAAAAAGGCCTCCACATCGATTTCCATGGGCCGGCAGGTCTCCGCATTCTGACGATCACCCGGGATCAACAGATAAAATTGCTTTTCAAAAGGATGAACAATCCGGACGAGGTGCTGTAAGTGTGCGCAGTTGTACTTTGCAGGGTCAACGCCGTGATGGACGTGGAGGCCGCAGGATGCATCGATATCGACTCCCTGGATGTCGCTGAGAAATTGGAACATCTGGTAGACCTGCACCAGATCGGATATTCCACGTAAAATCGGGCTGGTAAGTTCGACGCCGCATTTGGTATGACCTTTTCCTCTAACCGATCCATCTTTCTCGAAATGCCAGGATTCCCTGTCATCACCTATGGGTATCTTGTAATCCTTGATAAGATCGAGCATGTGGCGTCCGTCTTTGCCTCGAGAGGAAATATTGTAAGGTTTAATGATGCCATTATTTGTCGGTATGGCAACATATTGCAGCCCGAAAAATTCGATCTCCACACCAAAGGTGCGGTCCGTGAGGTACTGCAGCATGGGATAACGGGTTTTAAGCTTTAAAGCAATTAGATCTGCTTCAGTCATCGGCGCATTTCCCTTATTGTTTGCCAACCAGAGCAACAATCAAAAGGTCGATAGAATTTAATCCGGTACATTGAAAAATGTCTGTTCGTCGTTTTACAAAAACTATCCTATATGATTACGACTGTTTGTTCAAAGGTTTTTTTATCTGCGAAAAAAAACCGGGCAGATTCTTGAGTCTGGATTAGCTGCCTTCTTTTTCAATAATTCTGGCATCTACGACCATGATTCCATCCGGATAAGCCATGACCGGATTGAGATCGATCTCAACGATTTCTGAATGCTTCTCTGCCATTTGAGCCACCGAGAGCAGGCAGTCTGCCAGTGCCTGTTCGTCTATGGGCGGTTGGCCGCGGTATCCTGAAATAAGTTCATATCCTTTGATTTCCCGGATCATGTCAAGGGCATCGTCACGGGAGAACGGAAGAAGACGAAGACTGACATCCTGAAAGATCTCGACCATGATACCCCCGAGTCCAAAAAGAATGACCGGGCCGAACTGCGGGTCGCGATTCATCCCCACGATAACTTCCAATCCCGGAGGAGCCATCTGGCTCACCAGCACGCCTTCTATCCGGGCTTGGGGGTTGCTGCTTTTAACGGCTGACAGCAAATCGTTGTACGCCTTCTCAACTGCTTCAGCGGAATTTAGATTAAGCTGCACACCGCCGACATCGCTTTTGT
>JACKQG010006833.1_pt1 | contig 11796 bp, 3 predicted proteins | sample 8237621 | NCBI WGS metagenome assembly JACKQG01 (sample SAMN15677084, study PRJNA649215) | marine metagenome | biome: marine; feature: Black Sea; material: saline water; isolation source: suspended particulate matter (SPM) from the Black Sea western gyre | collected 2013-06-09/2013-06-10 | depth...
ACACACTTGACCTGAGCACTGGAAGCACGAGTTTCATTGGCGTAACCGGCACTAGGAATCTGTTGGCTTTGGACTTTTTCGATGACACTCTCTACGGTTACACAACCTCGGATGGCTTAGTTCAAATTGATACGGCAAGTGGATTAGCCATGGATGCTAACGAGAACTTCATCGGCTACATCGGTGCGGCGATGGCAATGTGTTTCGACGACAGAGGTGCACTGCATTACGTTGATGACGCGCTATGGATGATCGACAAAGATTCTGGCATCCGAAACCCTGTTGATTGGATAGATATTTTCGGCTTTTGGACTGAAATGGTATTTGTCGCTGGTCCCAATCAAAAATTTTCCCTTTGGCTGGACGGCACTTCTGGCCATTACCTGGGAGCAAAGATGACCGGCATGACTCCTAATGGGCAGGCAGCAGTTTTGTGGGCAAAGGGTGAGGGCGGCCCAACACCTATCCCTCCCGGGTTCCCTTGCGCTGGCACCATGATGGACCTCAACACCAACATGCAGAAACTCGCCATCATCACCGCCGATGCAAATGGTGAAGCCACTGTTGGGCCAGGTCCAAGGCGTGTCCCCGCCGCCGCCGCAGGATTGATCTGGCTGCAAGCTATAGATCTTTCTACTTGCAAGACCAGCAACAAGATCCTGATTTACCTATAGGGAAGCTCCAGAGGAGAATGCAGAATTCGAAAATCTGCATGAATGGAAGAATCGCGCCGTTAATCGCCAGCCGATTTCGTTACTGTGGGCGCGACCCATGCTTTACAACATCCTTCTTGCCATGGCTTTGGCGCTGGCTCCGGCGCAAACCCAGCCTCTGGATCAGTTGCTCGCAGCGGAGCAAGCAGCCTTCCAAGAATGGGCCGACGATCAGCCAGCGCGCGCGACTCGCACGCTGGCTGCGGCCATTCGTCAAGCTGCCACGGCGTTGCCGCCGGCCGCTGCCGACCCTAGCAACGGCCTTAATGCTGCGGACGCCACCACACTGAGCGACGAACTGGAATTTGCGCTAGTCCTCTACCGACGTTATTCCAGTGAACTTTCGAACCAAAGCTTGCGCCGCGAGCTGCTGCAAGGCGTCGAGATTTCACCGCAGTTTGGGGCGGCGTATGCGCGGCTGGCATGGATGCGCGCCGACGCCGCCGAGCGCTTGGGCATGTTGCAGCAATGGCAGTTCGTCGGCCCGTTTGATAACGAGCGCGGCGCGGCGATGGCAACCGCACTGCCACCGGAAATGGAGCCTGATCCACAGCGCCTTTATTCGGGCAAGGTGCGCGAAGTTGAGTGGCGTCAGCTGCCGTCGATTCCCAACAACGAGGGTGTCTTGCGCTTGCAGCCGTTATTGCACCCATCCGCCCAGGCAGCGGCGATGGCGCGCACTTGGGTGCAAAGCGAAGAGCAGCAAAACGTGCTGTTGTACTTGGGTTTTTCCAGTGAAATCCGCGTTTGGTTAAATGGTGAAGCAGTGTTCGACGCCTTCGGCCAGCACGACTTCCGCCACGATTCATTTGCGGTTCCGGTTAGCTTGCTTAAGGGTTGGAACGAATTAACTCTGAAGCTAGGCGGACGCAGCCGGGGCGCTCAATGGACGGCGCGTTTTGCAGAACCTCAAAGCGGTGCTCCTTTACATTTGCTGCACGTACCTGAGCTGCCACCTGAAATGCAAGCGCACGTGCTCAGCGCGGCTCCCGCTCCAACTTACGACCTCAAGGCGGCTGCTTTCGCGCAAGTGCCGGGCTTGCGTTTTAAGTTAGCACGAGCCGGCAATCACGACGTCGCCAGGGCTTGGTTTAGACGTTCGGTTCTGCAAGAAATCGATCAACCGATGCCGCGCCATTTGCATCCGGGACGACAGGCGGCGGCGCGGGCGGCGGAATTGGCCCCGCAGCAGATTCGTTACCGTTTGCAGCATGCACGCACTTTGTCGCAGCATCAGGAACTGGCGGCCGAAAAGGACGTCAATCCGTGGCTACGGGAGTTGAATGCTGCATTGGACTTGGATCCGGGATTGCCACGCGCTTTGCGCCATAAAGCGCGTCATGCCTCGCGCAATCAACCCACTTTTTTGCGCGCGATAGAGCTGCTGGACCGCGCCGCCGAGCGCGATGGTTTGAGTGTTTTGGCCCGAATGATGCGGGCGCAGGTGCTTTCGTTCATGGACGAGGATGCGCTGGCAACCTACGAAATGCGCCAGTTAATGCAACAGCCCAACATCTACGATTATCCGCGAGTAATGCTGCTCGCTTTGGATTCGTTGAGTAATGCCGAACAATTGTTCCGCCATTATGAGCACATCGTCAAGGCGCATTATTTTCCGTCCGCGATTGAAAAATACAGCCGCTTGGCACAACTGCGTGCAGTCGACGTCGACCCGTTGCAAATTCAACTGCAGCAGCATCGGCGCTGGTCGGCATGGGGTTTGAGCTGGCGTAAAGAATTAGCGATGAGCATGCTTTCCGCCGGCCAGTTGCACGCCGCGATGGAGTTGCTGCAAGAAGCTTTGCTGTTGGCTCCCGAAGATGCAGGGGTCTACAAGGTTCTGGCGCGTGGCCATTTGCTGGCAGGCCGACCGGAGGCGGCGGTGGAGGCGTTGGAAACGGAGTTGAGTTTGGATTTCAGCGCTGAAGACGAGCGTCGCTTGTTGCAGCATTTGCAAAATCAGGGTGCGGCGCCGTTTCATGTTGCCTACCAAGAACCTTTGCCGCAAATTTTGGCACGCGCGGCGGCGTTGCAATTGGCCCAGCCCGAGTTGAGGTCGCAAGGTGAAGCGAGCAGCTTTGAGACCTTACTTAAGCGCGTGGTCGTACGCGTGCATCCCGACGGCACCGCTCATCGCTATCATCGTTTGGTGCGCCGCGTGCTCAACGAACGCGGTGTGCGGGATCTGGATAAGGTCGGTTTTTATGCTGCACCAGGCGATCAAGAAGTGCGCATTTTGAGCGCGGTTGTGCAACACGCCGACGGCAAACGCAGTGAAGCGCCGACCAGTCGCGGCGGCAGGCGTGGCGGTGCTGGAGTGGATTTACCGCCATTGGTGGCGGGCGACATTGTTGACGTGGAATACCGCTTGGACGATTTGCGCACCACCTTTTTCGGCAATTATTTTTCACTGAACGAAACCTTCGCCGACTCCATTTCCACGCCTACTTTAGAAAGCGAAATTGTGTTGATCGTGCCGCAAGATTTTGTCCTAGCCCGGCATCAGCGCGGCTTCGATGACGCGGCCGAAATCAGTGTTCTGGCCGACGGAAGTGGTCGCTATACCTGGCGCCAAACTGGCTTGCAGGCGCTGGAAATTGAAGCTGGCATGCCACCGCCGACGGAATTTATTCCCATCGTGCAAGCATCGAGCTACGCCAATTGGCAGGATTTTGCCACCTGGTGGTGGGATTTAATTGAAGACGAAATTCGCGTTTCGGCAGACATGAAATCTAAGGTACTCGAACTCACCGCACAGGCGCAAACCGCGCAACAAAAGCTGACTGCAATTTACAACTTTGTGGTCACCGACGTCCGCTATAACGCGTGGGAATTCGGTGTGCACGGCTTCCAGCCTTATAGCGCGCCAATTGTCTTTAGTCGTGGTTTTGGCGACTGCAAAAACAAAGCAATTTTGCTGCGCGCGATGCTGAGCGAGGTGGGCATTGAAGCCTATCCGGTGTTGATCCGTTCCTCTGGGCGGCGCTTCGAAGAGGACCTTACTTTGGCTATGGTCAGCCACTTCAATCACTGCATTGCCTACGTGCCATCGCAAGCTGGCTTGGAGGAGCAATTTTTAGATGGCACCGCGCGTCTGCATACCATCGACACCTTGCCGGAGTCTGACCAAGGCGCGCAAGTCCTTATCGTCAAACCCGACAGCTCGGAACGGCGCCTGATTCCTTTTGCTAGCGCCGAACAGAATCACCTTGAACACAACTTTGAGGTGCAGTTGAATCACCAAGACGGCCCGGTAGTTCGCTACACGCGTGCGGCGCGAGGGCGCTTTGATGCACAAACTCGGCACGGCTTCACCGGTAGTTTAGAAGAGCAAATGGAAAACGCCGAAGCGGTGATTACCTCCTTATTTGGGCCGCTACAGGGCGATTTGGAGTTAATCAGTTGGCCTGATTTCGAAGATTTAAATACTCCCCTATCCATGACCTTTCTGGCCAAGCCGACGACCATCGGCCGCATTGGTGATACTGGTTTGGAATTGCCATCCACTTTTGACAAACTGAACTTACTGCAAAGCGTCGGCAGTGAAACGGATCGAAAAATGGACTTGTTAATGGGATCGGCTTGGAGTCAAAGCAGTCAAATTCAGTTTGTATTGCCGCCAAATTCACAAGCTGAATTGCTGGCGGCGGTAGATTTAACATCTGAGTTTTTGGATTATCAACGCAGTTGTGAAAGTAGCGATGGCGTCGTCACCATTCGCGAAACCTTTGCGCAGAAAAAACACCGCATAGCGGCTGGCGAATACAACGCATTTCGCGACCTCTGCCGTCAGATTGACAACGCCCAAAACCAGGACCTCCACATTCACTTGCAGCCATGATTTTTGCCTCCATCCTGCTTTCGGTTTCGACGTGCTTGGCTGCGTCAACGCCACAATCCACCGCGTTGACGCCTGAGTTGATTTTGAATCACCCAGGATTTGCCAGCGCCGATTACAACCAAATCCAAGCCGACTTGCTTAGCGCAATGGAGCAGGACCCGAGATCGGTTTATGCAGCGTCGGCGATGGATGTATTGCTGGAGATCAGCCATCTTTGCGACGAAGAAATTGAACTCGATCGCTGGGCCGCTTTAGCTCCCAAACTAAGTGATCCCGATGCATCGCTCAAGGCACGCAATCGCTTGCTGCGAGAACTTGAGCGCCGCCTTTACCGCGATCAAAACATCACCGCCCCAGATGATTTGTTCGGTGACTTCATCACCAACTGGGCGGTGGTTGGCCCTTTCGGATCCCTGGTAGACCCAGGTTCTTTTCAGGCTCAACAACCGCTGAGCTACGCCCCCGCTGGCAACGCTCCCATTCGCCAGCTGCAAAGCGACTACGTCTCACCGTGGGGTAGCCCGTTGCAGTGGCGCCCGTTAAGCCGTCGCGCCAACACTACCAAGTTACAACCGGCCAAGCTGATCCCTGGTAAACAGGGATGCGGCTACATGTTGGCATATTTGAAGGCTACTCCTCAACCGGCGGAGATCGAATTTTATTGCGACGAGGATTGCGACGTTTTTTGGAATGGCGAACTGCTGTTGCAAAAGCGCTCCTACCTACCTGCCAATGAGCAAACCCGTTTTCGTTTGGCAGTGCAAGTCGCGCAGCAAAACATCCTGCAAATCCGTTTCGACGCGGCCACTTCCCCGGTCATTGCCGCCCGCTTGTTGAATGGAGCAAGCAACGCAACCACCTGGGAGGCCGGCTGGGATAGCTTGCAAAAAATTCTGCAAAGTGCGCCGACGGATCTGCAAACCCAGCCACTGGATTATCCAGTCAGCAGCATCTCGTCCATCATTCAGCAAAATCAATGGCAGCCAAATCCGACCCAGAACAGCGCCGAAACTTTGCTGCAAATGCACTATGACTATCGCCATGGTCGGACCGACCGGGCTATCGCAGTTCCCAAACCGGAAGATGAAAAATGGACCACGACATGGCTGCGGTTACGGCACAATGCGTTGCAAGAAGCCGATTATTTACCGGCAGAATGGGTTCGTCGCGAGCAATTAGCATTGGAAGAGGAATTGCTTCTAAACGGCGTTGTGGATGCGCGGATTGAGATTCGCAAAGTCACCCGAATGGCCCAAGAGGATCAGCCCGAACAAGCTTTAGCAATTGCTCAACAGTTGGTGCAAAACTTTCCTGGCGTGGCATATTTGGATTTTCTTGCCATTCAGGCTTTGACTGAGTTTGACAAAAGTGGACTCATCGCACGCACCTTAACGCAGGAACATTTGCAACGCTTTCCGCTATCCATCCCAGCTTTGCGCGGTATGTATGGCTATGCCAACCGCGGCCATCAACCGTTACTAGCGATCGATTATCTGCACCGCGCTTTGCAAGCCGATGGCGCGCAAAATCACACCTTTAATAGTTTGCTGGAGGAATTGGTTTCTAGCACAACGGAGCACCGCACCCTAGCTCGCGCTTTGTTGAAAAAAAGGGATCAATTATTCCCTCAATCATCGACAACTCAAAACTGGCGACGTCGGCTGTTACGGGAGCGCAATTTATCTGCGGAAATTCGCCAGGAATTTGAGCAAGCTGTGACGACTCGGCCTTACTCCAATGCCCGTCAATCAAACTTGGTTGAGTTCTATTTGGAACATGGATACCACGATTTGGCGCGCCAACAAATTGAAAAAGCGCTGTGGCAGCATCCTGGCAATGCGCAATGGTCTTCAACGCTGCAGTTATTGGGAGCCACTCCTGCTGAAGAACAATTTTTCCAAGAATTTGCGCCGGATCGCAGCGCCGCACTTGCCGATGCCGTCCTGGCCACCGACGCATCCACCGCGCTGGTTTTGGATTCGGGCATGTATTACTTCTACCCCGACGGCTCGCATCGACGTTTGACCCACACCATTTCCAAAGCGCTGGACCGCAAAGGCACGGAAATCTTGCACGAACAAGCAGCCGCTCGAGGAACCCGGATTGCGCGCGTGATTCAAGCCGATGGCCAAGTATTTGAACCGGTCTTAGTCGAAGGTGCATGGGTGATGCCGTCGCTCAATCCTGGAGACTTGGTGGAAATACAATACGCCTCGTTTGAAGAGGGTACTCCCGGTAGCATTCCGGAAGTTAGCTGGTGGCGTTTTGCGTCTTTCACCGAGCCTTTTGTTTTAAGTCGTTATGTGGTCTACTTGCCGGCGGAAATGAGCGGAGAATGGCGTCAGTTCCAATTTGAAGGCAACCACGAAATCGTGCCTTGGAAGGCTGGTAGCGTGCATATTTTCACCCAGCATTTGTCACCGCGTTTCGAAGAGGAGCCGATGCGCCCTAGTGACGAAGAGGTGTTGCCATGGGTGCAATTTGGAGCCGATTACCCGTTGCCGGAAATGGCCGCCTACCACCTGCGGATGGGCGCGTGGCTGGAATCAGTGACCGCCGACATGCACGCACCGCTGCGCCAAGTATTGCAACAACTGCCGAGCGCTTCCCAACCGCGTGATCGTGCCGAAGCTATTTACAATTGGGTCACTAAGCATGTGCAAGATTTTGACGGCTTTGAAAACCTTGCTTCGATATATCACAACAGGCGCGGATTCCCGATCGGCTTGATCGCCGCGTTACTGCGCATGGATGGCATCACCGTGGAATGGGCGGTTTTGCATCCGCCGACCGCGCCGCAGCTGGACACTCGCCCCGCCAACGCCTTCCGCAAACGCCAGGACTTCGGCGAAATGATCCTGCGCTTGCAATTTGACGATACTGGCGCTGGAACAGGCAACGCCGACGCCGTCGGCTGGCTGGCGCTGCCCTACGGTGGCCGTGGCTTCCCTTTCCTCAAGGTCCCGACCGAACTGGCTGGCGCTACCGCTCTGGTCTTTAGTGAGCACGGGTTGCGCGAGGAAACGCTGCCTATCGCGCCATTGTTGGACAATTGGGATACCGACCTCAGCGTCAGCTACACCCTGCAGCAAGACCGTAGCGCCCTGACAACTGGAATGGTCCGGATTTCGTCGGCGCAAGGGGCGCTGTTGCGCGAGCAAGTATTAGGCGCGGAACCAGCCCAGCGCTCTCAGGCGGCGCGCCAAATCGTCGGCAGCTTGGTTCCGGGCATCAATTTGAAAAAATGGGATTTTGTGCAACTGAATGAACGTGGCGCCGACTTTGAGTTGACCTTCGAGGGCACTATCCCCAAATTTGTCTTGGGTAATGACAATAATTTAGGCTGTAGGTTGCGCCTGCAACCTATGGAATTAGCCTCGAATTTTGGCGCGGTGGAACGCAAATGGCCGCTGGCGATGCGCATCATCAATCGTTTGCGCTGGCAGGTCGAATTGCGCGGCAATGACATTTACGATTTGGATTATGGCCCTTCCTCAAACTTGTTACAGCGGCCTGGCTTCACCTACAACTTTGAAGTCGAAAAGAATTCCGACCTCGTCAAGGTCACTCGCCTCGTTGAAATTGGCGGTTTGTGGTTGGAGCCGGAAGAACTGGCCTCGTTTTTGAAACAAGCAAGTTCCCAAGAGCAACAAGAAAAGCGCGCGGTCCGGCTCAGTTTCCGGCAGCAGTAGCGTCGATTTCGGAGCAGCGCGCAAACTCAGCCAATTTTTGCATCGAGCCGTTCCATTCGCCAGCGAACAAATCGGCGGCGAACTCGCCTTCGGACCTGCCGTCCTCCAACAAGTCCATCAGCGGCGCCAAGTACTTCGCATCCGATGGCATCAGGACACACAAGTCAACCAGCTCCCGCGCCAGATCTAACAGCCTGCGACGTTGCGAGTTTTGGTGGGCCTCGGGTATAACCGCGGCGAGGCCATGTCGGTGCGCGTCCAACCAGGTCTGCTGCAATTCATCAAAACTCCAATCGGCGCAAAGTTCCCACGCTTGCTGCAGCGCGTCTTGTTGATAAAACACGCCTTTGATCAAGGCAGCCAACGCCAAAGTCATCGGCGGGCATAACGAATCGGTACAGCGCAATTCCAATTGCGGACGGAAGCGAACCTCCGGGAACGGCGTCGACAAATGCAACTCCCAATCCGCTTCAGTGGCATCGCCGCGCTGCAAATGCTGACGGAAAGTAGTGCCACGCATATCGACGCATTTGCCATCGCGGTAGAGGAACAGCATCGACATATCCAGAGCCCAATCAATGTAATCCTGAAAGCTACTCTCTGCGCTCATCAAACTTGGTACTAGGCCGCATCGCGCAGGATCGGTACGACTCCAAACATGACCGCGCCACGAAGCAAAACCACTGTTTTGACCCGCGCATATGCTCGAATTAGCAAACATCGCGCTCAATAAAGGCGACAAGCGAAACATGGTGCGCATTTTATGCATCGCGTCGGCTTCATCGCTGTGATCAAAATTAATTTGCACCCCGCAAGTGGCTTTCATCATCCATACCCCTAAATCGCCAGTGCTTTGCAAATAAGGTTCAAGGATGTCGTAACGAGTTTTGGGGATGCGCTGGATTTGTTCCGGCCCCACCCGCGGCTGCGCACCGACGGCGAGGAATTGAATGTCGCGCTGCTGTTTAATCTCATCCAAAAGCGCGACATAGCCAGAAATTTCTGCCGCAACTTGCTCCAAACTGGAACAAGGCGTCGATCCGAATTCAATCTGCGCGCCCGGTTCAATCGTAATGGCACGACCGTCAGCGGCTCGCAAGCCAAAGATGTACTCGCCCTCCAAAATAGGCTTCCAACCAGTGCGCTTCACCAGGTCGTGCAGGATCCCCTGCACGCCGTCCGCCCCTAAATAAGGAATGGGATAGCCATCAGGGTCAGTAACGAACTGCTCGTACTCTACCCCTAGCTTCCAATCGGTTCGTGGCCGATGCCCGCGCTCCAGAAAGTTACGAAGGTTTGCCTGCTTCATTGGTGGCATGAGGAAATGGCGGAGGTGCATGGGAATCGAACCCACCGGGCCTGGCCGAACCAGTCCCCAGCGGCTTTGAAGGCCGTGCAGGACGCCAGCCCTGATCCACCTCCGACCGCCCACATATTAGCGAATCGGCCACGGCGATGCCTGTGTGCCCCAAAACTCTAAATCACCATCGACTGCTGCACTTATTAACCAGTCACCTGCACGGCTAAATTTCAGCAGATGGAGGGCTTCAGCATGACCTTGAAAAGAGGTGCAAACGCCACCGGTTTTGGCATTCCAAATTCGAATTTTCCCATCTTGGAAACCGGCCGCCAAACTGCTTTCGAAAGGGTGCCAGGCCAACGCAGTCAAGCCGGCGGTCGATACCGGCAAGGTTACGACGTCTTTTTTTTCCGGAGGCACCAAGCCTAGCATTTGAAAAATAGCCACACCGCGCGTCGTCACCACTGCGACGTCCTTGACGGAGCCGATTGGGTGGTCATTGACTTCGCTACCGGCAGGCGCTGGTCGCAGTGCAAGAATTTTAGGTCTACCCGGGAGCGCTGCAGAATTTCCGGCATAGCGTTGCAGCAGGTGCCAGGAGTTACTTGTGAATTTCAGTACGTCGAGTTCTTCCTCGCGCAACACCCAAAGGACGTCGGCACTGGTCCAGGCGAAATCAAGTACCGAGCCTTGATTAAGGAGGACTTTGTGCTGTTCCTGGGTCAATAAACTTAGCGTTTGGGTTGCCATATTAACCATGAAGAGGCGGCGTTGATCAATGACCAAACAAAGCCACTTTCCGTCCGGCGAAAAAAGCATTTGCAGCTTAGATTTTGGAATGATGGATGCCTGCTTTTCTTCACTCAAAGTGAGAGTACGAGTAGCACCAGTTGCGACTTCAGTCAGACGCAATTGTCCAGAATCGTCCATGCTGGCCACGTTTTCCGCATTTGGCGACAAAGCAATCATTTTGGGCTTAGACGCCAGCTGCGGCAGGCTGGTGACCGATTTCCCATTCTGCTCATCCCAAAATTGCACCTCATATTTTTGATTGCAAGTCACAAATTCACCATTCCAGGCCACCGCGGCTAACTTCGCCGGTGCGGCTGCTTGCTTGCCAAATAAGCGCATGCGTTCGGGCTGCAAATTCCAAAGGTGCACAGCGCCGTCGTCGCCGCCAGTGGCAATAAATGAGCCCGCCGTGCTGACCCGGACGGCGTTGGCAAATGCAAAATGAGCGGGCCATTGATTTTGCACAGTAAGTTGGCCGTCGGCGTTTAGTTTGACAACACTAGCCATGCCATCTTTGTCGCCAACGATATAGCTTTGTCCCTGCGGCATAACGGCCATGGAATTTAACGCGGATTGGGCTGCATTACCGCCGCCGATGCATGCTCCACCTAAAGTTAGATTCCAAAAATATAGATTTTCATCGGCGCTGGCAGTGGCCAAAATCTGATCGTCCTGCAAAAATCTCAAGTCGTAAACAAGCTCGGTATGTTTTTTCAAAACGGGCATCAACTCACTACCAGTTTCAGTTGAGTACACATGCACGTTGCGCTCGCCATCGGCGACCGCCACCTGCTTGCCGTCGCTGGATAGAGCCATAATTACCGCGCGCGGAGGCACTTCAATTTTGCGAACTATCTGCTGCGTGCTGCGCTGCCAAAAATGAATTTCACCCGCGTCGTCGCAACTCGCAAGCCACGAGGAATCCGGCGCAAAAACAATGCCACCCACACCCGCCCAATGGCCCTGGTAACTTGCCACCTGCAGCCAACTTTCGGTGTCGTAAACGCGTACTTCTGCAGTATCTCCTCCGGCAGCGAGGAAATGTCCGTCCGAGCTGAAAGTAGAGGCATAAACCCCAAGTGAAAATGGCCGCAATTCACGTGCGACCTGACCAGTTTCCGCATGCCACACCGTCACGGAACCGTCGCCGAAACCGCCCACTACAAACTTACCTTCGGGGTGCACATCCAGGGTCAACAGGCGCGGCCCACCGGGCGGCCGCAAGGTGCGCAAATGTTGGCTCAATCGCCGATTGGCGTGTCTCCATGACCAATCACGTAGCGGCGATTCACACAATTCCAGCAAGGTGCGGGCGTCGCCAAAGCGGAAACCCTGAATCGCTTCGTCGGCAGCTCGCATCAAGATGTCATAGCGATTAAATCGGGCGTCGGACCAACCAGTTTCGGCACGTTGTTTGGCCAAGTCACGCCCTTGCAACAGTAACCCGCCGCGCACCAA
>JACKQG010006834.1_pt1 | contig 11794 bp, 8 predicted proteins | sample 8237621 | NCBI WGS metagenome assembly JACKQG01 (sample SAMN15677084, study PRJNA649215) | marine metagenome | biome: marine; feature: Black Sea; material: saline water; isolation source: suspended particulate matter (SPM) from the Black Sea western gyre | collected 2013-06-09/2013-06-10 | depth...
GAGTGTTGGACGCCAATGCTCGGTGGGTTCGATTCCCATGCACTCCCGCCATTTTGGGCAATCCTTACCATGAACGCATTCCGCATCATCGCATTCCTTGAAGGTGTCTCGTACATCTTATTGCTCGGCATAGCTGTGCCAATTAAATACATCAACGCCGACCCGACTTACGTTAAATTGCTCGGCATGCCACACGGAATTTTATTCGTCGCCTATGTATTAATGGCCTTCAAATTCCAAGCCTCACAAAAGTGGACGACGCGCGACCTTGGCATAGTCTTGTTTTGTTCAATATTGCCATTCGGTACATTTTACGCCGATAAAAAATACTTGCGTTGAGCTTCGACCTAACCTCATTTTTTACAGCCGGGCATCGCGGCAAAGATGCGCTGTGTTTGGCTATTGAAAGTGAACGGTTTTGCGTTACTGCCAGTAACCAAGTAGTGCAGTATTCAGCCAGCAACGGCATTGCTGCAATCGTTGAGCAACTTAGAGTTATCAGTGGCTGGAAGGCAAAGTATGAAGGCGAGAATATCATGTCATTGCACGCTGCAGATGGCCGGGCGATAACCCTCGAACCAGGCGGACAAATCGAATTTGGCACTACGCCGCAAATAAGCATTGGTGCTCTAAAAGACGAGATTGAGCATTACCGACAAATGCTCGATCAGGTAGCTGCAAGCAGCGGCAATAAGTTTATGTGCGTCGGCGTCCATCCATCTGCCGAACCACAGCACATCGAGCGCCTACCCAAAGCGCGTTACGACATTCTCGAACCGCATCTCCAACAAGCCGACGACCTAGGTATTCACATGATGAAAACCACCGCCGGGGTGCAAATCAATTTCGATCACACCGATGCCGAAGATGCGATGCTTAAATTGCGCACCGTATTCGCGCTGTCGCCAGTGATTCAAGCAATGTTCGCCAATTCGCCAAAGCACGGTTTTAAGTCATGGCGCGGCCACGTATGGACGCGCACCGATAACGCGCGCTGCGGAATTGTAGAGTCGTTAGTCGACTCTGCATCTACTATTCAAGACTATATCGAGTATATGTTAGACGTGCCCATGTTATTCATTGAACGCGATGGGGCATTCGTCGATATGCGCGGTAAATCATTTCGTGACTACTACGCATCAGGTGCAGCGACTGAAGATGACTGGAGTTTACATTTATCTACGCCATTCCCCGAAGTAAGATTTCGTCCGCAGATTGAATTGCGTTGCGCTGATGCAGTTTCAGACGAAATGGCTTTGGCCTTGGCGGCGTTAGTGAAAACTGTGTTTTACAATCCTAGCGCTTTACAGTCGGCATATGAATTGACTGCCGACTGGACATTCACACAACGTGTTGCCACTTTGCATAACGCGCATAAAGACGCGCTTGATGGTTTATCGCCCAATGGTAAACCGCTGCGCGATTACGCACAGCGGTTACTGGATTTAGCGCAACAAAGTGCTACTCCGGAACAGTTGCAGTTTCTGCAGCCGCTACTCTGATAAACTCGATCATGCGTTTCTCTTGCTTTTCAATGTCTTGTAGTAAATTCAAAAAGTCAGGAAACTGATCTTTGCTAAGGTGCACGCCATCGATGTTGGTGGTCGACTGGATATTAATTTGGCGCGCAGACTTTTCAATTGAAATGCTGTAGTCGAATCCGTCAATAGATTCACTGCGCGGTTCAGGACCATAAGCCAAGGTGTAACCGCCATCTGTTGTGATTTGTATGTTGAACTCGGCGGACTTGCGAAGCGGATAAACAAAATCAAATTTGCGCTCGGCCTTGCCTAAGTCTTTGTGCATTTCAGCAAAACTCGGAAAGCGTGGACGTGCACCTAAGCGGTCGCCATGTGCTTGCACAAAATCAGGGATGCTGCCACTAAAGCTGTAATGAAGCAGGTGGTCGTCAACATCTTGATTAGGTTGGTAAAAATCGCCGCTAGTGACATCGATGCCATCAACAAATGTGCCAGCAAAACTAAGTTTAAATTTATTGATTTGGTCAGGACTTACTTGCTCTATTTGACGTCGCATATTTGCGCCATCCATTGTTAGTACATGCACCTCGCCACTGATTTGTGCGCTACCATCATCGAGGATATGGAAATTGATGTCGGCAATGATGTCGGACATGTCGAATGGTGAGCCCGAGTCAAAAATTTCTAGGCGGTAAGAATCATACGAGACAATAATTGCTTCGGCACCATACATAGCGGGCTTTGCCATACCAATCGGCGCATGATGCTCAATACACATCACCCACAGCGGCTGTTCACCGGCAATTGTCGGGGGCAAACGTAGCGCCGGTACTTTATAGTCTTTGCCGTGGTAAAAGGCAGGCCGCGACAAGTTGAGGTGTTCGGCTTGCTGTTTAATGAATGCCCATTCGTGGGCAATACCGTTAAGTTCAAAAAGTTTGCTCAACAAGCCTATTGGCAGACCTCTAGTCGTTAAAAAAGTATCGATGATGTTGTTGTAACCAGTAAATTCACTTATCAAATTTTGAACTTCGTTGTAGATAACAGTGGCGCGTTGTTGCTCACTACCTTGCAAATCCATTTGGTTTAGCCACTGCCTTAGCTTTTCTTCTATGTCGGCCGGGCACTCAGTTATTTTAACCATTAAATCATATAGGTGGTTGGCCCTAATCGCGAGATCAGAACTAGAACCAAAGCTGACGTTCGGTAGCAAAGTCGAGGTGTCGGGCATGAATTCTTCCATTGACAAACCTGTGGCATCACGATTTTCAAAAACATGGACGCTGCCAGTTTGGTAATTTTCAATAATTTTCTCGTCGTCAAAGTTTTTAACAACAAATTCTCCGAGAGCTTCATTATCAATATAGTAAACTGCGCGCGAGAGCGCATATGGCTGATTGAAAGCTTGCATACGAAACCTACCTAGCTGAGCGGCAATTCCAAATGCACCGCTTGCAGAGAATTCAAATTTTGAATCAATCACATCGCCAGGTTCGAGGGTGGGTAGCTCCCATGAGTCGTCTACTTGGTGTGCTTCATAAATACTGCCATCAGGCTTGATGACGCGCATATGGATAGGTGTGCCGAGAACTGGTTGAGTGCCGCTGCTCAGCGCACCTTGTTGGTTGTTGATTTGAGTTAGGGTATGAGTTTGCTGAATGTAGCCGTTGTCAGAAAAAACGTAATACAAAGTCGAATCCAATAAAAGCGAAGTAGCGAATTCAGAATTAACATCGTCGCTGCTGCGTGTTGCGAGTGCAGCTATATCATCTGGTGCAAAGTCACTGAAGAATGAATCACAGTCTGGGTTTAAATTTAGCTGTCGCTGCCAGTTTATGCCATTGGTGCTGCTAGGGCTAAGTTTAGTGGCACGGGCCAAAAGCGCCTTGGCCTCAGAGAGTTGATCTGCTCTATAAAATGCAGCGGCAGATGCTAGGGCTCTATCGTGTGACAAAGGATAGCTATCACTTTTAGATTTGGATGTCGTAGCAATAGCAGTAAAATCGTCTGCCAGTCGATACCACTTGTCTAATAGAGCAATACCCACCGTTGAATCAGGACGTTCAGCTAGTAGCCGCTCAATCATGGCAAAAGCGCGAGACTGCTGTGTTTGGCTGCCGCGCAAAAGATTTTCTATAACAATTTGTGCGCCGATACCGGTTGATTGCAGCCTTTGTTCGAGTAGCTCGACCAATCGCGGTGCATTGCCTGCATTGTCGGCTTGTCTAATTAGTAATTCCCATGCATTAGGGTCATTGGGATAGTCAATGACCAACTGCTCGAGCTCGTTGTTGATTAATGAATAAGTAGGGTCGAAAGGAAGTTTTGAAATCGCGCACAAAACACGCACCCGCTGGTTGTCAGGCAGGCTTTCAAATATACGTTGGCATAATGCGACGGCATATTCATTCTTGTTTTCTTTTAGTAACCGAGATGTTTCAGACAAGTAAGCCTTGTCTATGTAATAACCACTTGCTTCAATCTCAGAAAAAATATCGGCCAATAATTGGCGTTTTATGCTATCAGGATAATAATAAATTTTATCGAGGGTGATAAACTGCGCTAGAAGCCAAGCAAGTTTTTCGTGGGTATTCATTTCTTGCGGCTTAGCAACTAACATTGCATCATCAATTAAGCCAAGGTTTGTATGGAGGAAAACTTCTCTGATCTTGTCAAAGGCATCGGTGCCAATAGATGGCGGGAATTTGCTAACTAATGCCGTAGAAAAACTTGCACGGTGTGGAATCATTGGGAAAGACTTAGAATCGCTCCATTCGCTAGTTGGCAAAATGTTTCCTGCGCCATCGAGAACGCGCGCCCCAATTAAAGGATTACTGTTGTTGGCATAACAAACCACCAACTCGTTCCATCCTTCAGCGATTGGCAGCTGGTGCAACAATTCATTCTGGCGGTTGAAAGTATCCAATTCTCTGTGGCCGAGAATTTCAGTGCCATTCAACCACAGCTGCGCAGCTTCATCACAGTAAACATTAAGTAGCCCGAGGCCAGATTTGGCCTTAAAGTAGGTAACAGCGACTCCGTAACCATGTTGCTGCAGCGCATTCTGAGTTGGCAAGCAAGCCTTAGAGTGCGGACGCCTGCTGATTTGCTGCCATTCACTGACGTTTTCCCTTGTAGGTAAATCAATCTTTTGATCAAGGGCATTGGTCCATCCAAATTCGCCAAGATTGTTTTGCACATACCAACTGCTAATCCATGAAGAATGCATGTCTTCAGCAAAAAGCGGTCGCAAAGGAATTGAAAAACGCGAGGCGCTTAAGCCATTGTTGAACGCGTTAATGATGTAATCACTTGCAATCCCATTGTGCAATAATTCGATAAGGCGCGCTAGACGAGCACTGGACAGGTTGTTGCCGCCAAATGAACTAAGCATCATGCATGCCTCATTGAGTAGCACCGAGTCGTGGTTGATTTCAATGGCAGTTAGTAAGTCACTCACATAAGCATCGTAGTCGCCAGAAATTAAACCAGGGTGACCGTAGATTAATTCATGAGACAATTTAAGGTTGTCGATGTCAGTTTCGAAAATCTCGACTTGCTGAGAACTGGCAAACAGTAAAGAAAAGCTAAGCAGTAGAATGTTCATTAGTTGGCCTCCGAAATGCGGATGATTAGGTTTTGGGTATCGTCGATGGTGCGGCAAAGTCTACGGAACTGGTTGTAGTCTTCTGCAGCTATGCGTGGTGAACTAAGAGTTATCTGTTCGTCAATAGTTAAGTTGTTGCCATCAATAGCCATCGTCCATGAATAACTGCCAGTCGAATTACTCAAAGCCACTGGCTTGAGTGACTTGACCTGATAGTTAAGCGGCACAGCAACATGGTATTTGCGTTTTTTAGTGTAGGCATGGCGCAGCACAACATCTGTTTCACGTGTGGCGAGGTCAGCAAATTGAATTAACATACGGTCTTTAAAAGGCGATGCATCGAGTTCAATTGCACCACTGTTTACAGTTGCCCATTTAGTAAAATTGCCCGAAAAGCCAAAGCTCGGAGTTTTCTTTAAATCGTTTTGTTGCGGAAGTCTAATTTCGAGATCGCCCTCAAAACTACCAAACATTGAAGACGCAATATTTTTCATGCGCTCTTGGTTTTGCTCAATGCCATTTGAAAACCTCACTCGGTTTTGATTGTCGAAACTACCGGAAGGAATATTGTCGTAGACAATATGCGCTGAGCCATCGCTGTTGAGCTGGACATCTAGGTTAGACTTAACTAAATTAAACGTAGCCTCTTTGAACGGAATGAATTTTCGAGTGCTTCCCTCAGGACCAACAACCAACACTTCTGACCCACGGTCGTCAAACGGAAAGTTTTCTATGGCTGTCAGAGTAGCGGTACCATCAAGATATTGCTCTTTAATGCCGTCTTGCTCGGGGAGGTAAGCGACACAATGGTTAAAGTGGCCAATCATTGCCAAGCTTAAATCTTCCTGCGGACGACGAGCTCGCAACTCTGAAGTTCCGCTGCGCTTGATTAATACCAACAGTGCATCAATATCAACTTCTGCCAGCATTGCACGCAATAAAATAGCCTTGTCCTTGCAGTCACCGAAGCGTCGACTAAAAATTACTGGTGCCGAGTATGGCTGTAGCGCGTGCACGCCAAAGCCCCAGGCGTTATAACGGATTTCATTCGTCACGAATTGGTAAATAGCCTCGAGCTTTTGCTGCTTGGTGCTTAAGCCGGCAGTCAATTCTATGACTTTATCGGACATTTCTTTAGTGACCGTAATGCTGTCTTCAACCAGATTCCACCACCATTCACCAAACTGCTCCCAGTCACTATAAGATGTCGCCTGCACAGTAGTGATCAGCTCGCTGGCATGCGGCATAAAGCTCTCGGGTTTAAGAGGCAATATCTCGCGAGCTGTCCAATCATAAATGTTACCCTCATCAGACTTAGTGCTTTGCTGAATAATCGAGTCATTTGAGTTAGTGGTATGCAGCTGCAGCGGAAGTTGCGAGTCGGTGATTAGCGTTAGCCGAGATTCGCGAGTCGGCATGCTTGGCTTCGGCGACAATTGATGATTTAGTGAAAAATAGTTGCCAAGATACTCGCTGCGATCGTCGTTAGACAAATACTCGATATCGATTACATCGCCAATCTTAAGATTTGGAAATTCTATGATGTAAGCACGCCGTCCTCGTCCTACTGGAATGTCAGTTGAGCCGCCATCAGAGCTATGCACAGTTGCTGCAAGAATTCGCAGGTCGTGTAAATACTTAGATACTTTCATGACCGCCATTTGCCGCGCGCCCTCATTGCTTAAAATTCGGATCACATCGCGGTAGTAGCGTTGCGCTTTGCCTTCGGGGCTAACCTTGATTACCGCGCGCCTTAACAGGGTTTCTAAACTGTAGCCAGGCCATATTTCGTCAAATGGATGGCGCTCGATTATGTCTAAATAATCTTCGCGGTGCGGAGCTTCGAACGACTCTTGTGCAGCGGTGGTGTCAATGAGTTTCAGCAGCCGTTGCTCGCTGTCATTGTTGTAATCTATCTCGAGCTCTTTCTTGAGGTTCACGACAGCGGTTGGGTAATCGTCGGCATGTAAAGCGCTACGCGCGCGATGATGCCAGATATTTGAATTCTCAGGTTTGATAGCCGCAGCACGATCTAATAATTTATTAGCCGCGTCGGCATAGCCGGCATTGAGAATGCGCATAGCATATTCACACATCAAAACAGTATTCCAGGGGTCAAGCTCGAGCAGTGATTCTAATTCGGCAAGTTCAGAAGAAATTTCAAATTGCTCGCGGTGGCGGTGCGAAATTTTAATCGAAGCTAAGTGCGAACCATGCGAACCGAAGGAGGCAAAATGACTATTTATTCCGTCAGTAAACTCACGCGAATTCTTGTCGAATGAAAGCAGCGCCCGGTAATACTGATTAGGGTAAGCAGTAATCAGCGGATGTTTTAATGCCTGCCGCGCGGCGCGTAAAGACTGTGGACCATAATTAAAAGATTGATAGGTGTCTGCTAAGTCGATTAACGCAGGTGGTGCTGAATCACTCAATTCAACAATGCGCTTGGCTAGGTCGATGGAATCTTTCTTTAAACGCTGATATTGAATGCTAGAAATTAGCTGCAATCTTAGGTTTCTAATATTGTCTGGCGCTTGACGCGAAATTATTTGCGACTGATGCAACCATGGATTTAAATCAATTTCTTCCGCTGCTTGGTGCGGCTCTGGAAATAAACTATTTGCATATGCTAACCGATAAAATAAATTTTCAGGCTCATCTTTTACGGCTTGAGCAAGAGCATCACGACCAGGATGGCTGCTGCGTGGTTCGATGTTATATAGCATCTCTAAAATACCCGCACGGTAGTTGTCGTCTTCAAGGCGGTAGTACATAAGGGCACCAAGTTGCTGAGGTCGCAGCTTGCCGGCAGAAGTTGTCGCTGCAAGTTTCGCCGGATATTTGCCCTCGGGCGCAGTTGCACGGTGCTTTAACAGCAGTGGCCGGTGTTCAGGGCTGTCGTCAACCAAACGCACCTTTAGTTTTGGTGAATGATCGCGGCTGCCTAATTTGAATGCCAATTCATTCCATCCAGATTTGAGATTAAGCGGCGCACTAAAATTATGTAGAGCAATAGCATGCCGTCCGCGCGCTTCGAGTATGGCCTCGCCGTTGCACCATGCTGCGATTTCTCCGTCAACACCAATGGTGGCATAGGCGATTTGTGCTGCTGGCGAATAAACCCAACTACGCATTAAGATTGCGCTTTGGCGGTTTGGGTGTAATAGTTGACCAAAGTTTAATTGACCATGCGGATGCACACCGTCTGGCGTGGTGCGCCAACTTACATCGCGAACTTTTCCTTGGTAACTTTGAGTGTTGCCATGTTTTTTTTCTGCTGCAAGCTGCGAGTCAAATGCAATGCCGCGCTCATTGTCGAATGGCCCAATGAATTCAAATTTATGTAGATGTCCGAGTTCGTCGACGGAGCGTGGGGACAAATTGCAATACATTTCATAAATGCCGCCATCTGCCGCAGATATTTCTAGCTCAGACAATGCTGAATAGACTGCTGTTTGATTGCCTATAATTTTAGTGATTTGGTAAAGTTTTAATCCCATGAACTCGGTGTGGGCGCGCAGCATTGATTTGTCGCTTAGGTCGCCCTCGTCACGCAGCAACTTTAAATCGCTTTCGATTAACTCGATATAAGTATTAGTGGCAGCCAGGTAATCGAGATTATTTAGCAGGCTTTCGGCTGTGTTTTCAAGCGCAGCAGTGTTTTCTGCAGGGATGTTCTCGGGGCTTGGCGTAGAAGCGCAAGCAGCGTAGAGACCCGCAATGAGGATGATTGGCAATATGCGTTGCATAGTTGTTATTATACGTCTTACATGCTTACGCTTAAACACAATAGACGGCTCGGTGTTGCCTTAATCGCGCTTATTTCAGTATCTGCGATTATTGCGATTTTCTTGGTTGAACCGTTGCTACAAGAATTCAGCTTTCACGATTTCTCGGATAAGCGCGAATTTTTCGGTGTCCGCAATTTTTTCGATATTGCCTCGAATCTACCCTTTTTAATCGTAGGCATTCTCGGTGTGTGGCAGGTATTGAGCTCAGAGCGCATCCAGCTTGTCAGCGAATTGAGACCGGCGTATTTGATTTTGTTCGCTGCAGTCGCTGCGGTGGCTTTTTGCTCGTCGTATTATCACTTTAACCCTAACAACGAGTCTTTAGTCTGGGACCGCCTGCCGATGACGTTGGCCTTTATGTCGTTGCTGGCGATTGTAGTCGGCGAGATGCTTTCTGCTAAATTGGGCAGGGCGTTGCTATGGCCGCTGATCGCCATTGGCCTTTACTCGATATACCACTGGGTTTCCGCCGACGACCTGCGTGTGTACGTGTTGGTGCAGTTTTTGCCGATGCTGCTGATACCCGTGATGCTATTTTGCTTTCGCGGACGTTTTGATAGTGTGCGCGGGTATTGGCTGCTGCTGCTAGCTTATGGCGCGGCTAAATTGTTCGAGTATTTTGATGTACAGTTGTTTGAGGTTCTTGGGGTTGTAAGTGGCCATTCACTTAAGCATGTTGCGGCCGCTTTGGGCGTGTATGGGTTGCTGAAATCTTTTAGTCAGCGGCAACTTGCGCATATGTGATATTTGTCATATAGTATGTATATGCCAACCGCCAACCTCAGTAAACGCCAAGCCGATGCGCTGCGCATCATCAGGCGGGCGATTCGGCGCGATAGCATGCCGCCTACACGTGCCGAATTAGGTGCGGCGCTGGGGGTTAGTGCGCAAACCGCGCATTTTCATTTGGTGGCGCTCGAGCGCAAGGGGTACATCCGAATGGGCGATGGTGCGCGTAACATTTTTGAGGTGGCTGACCAAACATTGCCTTTAGTCGGGCAGGTGGCAGCCGGCATGCCGACATTAGCAATCGAAGATTACATCGAGGCGCTGCCGGTGCCGTCCACGGTTGAGGCCGACTTTGCCTTGCGAGTAAATGGCGATTCCATGATAGATAGTGGGGTGCTTGACGGCGATGTGGTTTACATCCGTCAGGTTGCCACGGCTGATGCGGGCGACATGGTGGTCGCTTTGGTCGGCGAAGGTGAACAATGCGAAGCAACGCTAAAGTATTTTTTGCCAGATAACGAGCGCATTGTTTTGCGCCCAGCCAACTCTGATTTTTCTGATATTGTTGTAAATAAGGGCGACAATTTTTCTTTAGTCGGTAAAGTAGTTGGTTTACACCGTAGCTTTTAGGCATAATATTATTTGATGCAACCTAGCTGCCTAACCGAAATCGACGCCGATTGCTTGCCCGAGTTTTTGACTCCGGCGAAGGGCTTATTGTATTTTGAGTTGTCAGGCGATTCTGTTGGCAGCGATGGCGAGTTTGCTGTCGGCAGTATTTTGTCAGTTGATCCAACTCTCGATGCCGAACCTGGCGATACTGTCGTCTGGTGGACGGGCGTTGAGCGCACTATGGCTTTGGCGCGCATCGACGAAAACATGAATTTTCATGGGTTGGCAGGTTTTGCGCCACCAGTTGCCGAGCAGCCAGCTAAAATTCGCGGTGTACTTTCAGGACGTTTCAATCCTTTAAGTTAAAGGTAGTTGAAGCCGCGATCTGTTCTGCATGTCGATCTCGACACTTTTTTTGTGTCGGTAGAACGAGTGCTCGACCCAAGTTTATGTGGCAAGCCGGTGGTGGTCGGTGGCTCTTCGCAACAACGTGGCGTGGTGGCAGCGGCATCTTACGAGGCGCGAAAGTTTGGTGTACATTCGGCAATGTCGATGGCACAGGCTTTGCGTTTATGCCCTGATTTGACGCGGGTTTCTGGCACCCACAAAATGTATGGTCGGGCTTCGCGTGCGGTGTTTGGTTTGCTAGGTAATTACACGCCAATCATTGAAAAGGTTTCGGTCGATGAGGCTTATCTCGATTTAAGCGGTACTCATCATTTGTTTGGCGATGCGCTTGATGCGGCTGATGAAATGCGGCGGCGAGTTAAAGATGAATTGCGTTTAGATTTAAGTGTCGGCGTTTCGACGAATCGCTTAGTGAGCAAGGTGGCGTCGGCGCATGCCAAACCTTTTGGCTTATGCGATGTGGTGCATGGTAGCGAAGCGCGTTTCTTTTCGCCGCTGGCGGTAAAGAAGCTGCCGGGTATTGGTCCGGTTACGGCGAACAAGTTGCGCGATTTTAATATCGACCACCTAGGTGTATTAGCAGATACCGAAGAATGGTTTTTGCAAGATGTGTTTGGCAGTCATGGTCAGTCCATGCAGCGCCGCGCTCGCGGAGAATGTGTTGTCGAAGTATGTCCGCCATGGCAACGTTCAGCGCCCAAGTCGATAGGTCACGAGCAAACTTTTGCAAACGACATCGACGACATGAAATTACTGCGTGGTCATATTCAGTTATTACTCGAACAGGCTTGTGCGCGCATGCGTTCTAAATCGTTGGCGGCTAAAACAATTAGTCTAAAAGTAAGATTCGCCGATTTTGTTACGCAAACACGCGATGTCAGTTTGCCGCAACATAGCGATAACGAGCAGCTGTGGTTTAAGCAGGCAACCGCTTTGCTCGAAAAGATGTTAAGCCGTCGCAGTTTGGTGCGATTGCTGGGCGTCCGCTTTACTAATTTTTCTAACAACTATTATCAGTCAGGTTTGTTCGATAGTGAAAGTAATGAACAGCGCGCGCGTACTGCTATTGCCGACGAGTTGCGTGAAAAATACAAGGGCAGCAGTTTTAAGTCGGGGGCTAGTTTGTGGGTGTCCAGTTAAAGGTCGCTACGCCTTGGCACTTTCAC
>JACKQG010006835.1_pt1 | contig 11794 bp, 10 predicted proteins | sample 8237621 | NCBI WGS metagenome assembly JACKQG01 (sample SAMN15677084, study PRJNA649215) | marine metagenome | biome: marine; feature: Black Sea; material: saline water; isolation source: suspended particulate matter (SPM) from the Black Sea western gyre | collected 2013-06-09/2013-06-10 | depth...
ATATAAAATTCCTTAACCCACTCACCAAGATAAAATCGCGGACACATCTTTGCATTCCCGTAATTAGAATCTTCAAGCAACAGGTTCTTAATATTATTATACTTCGATAAATAAATCATTGACTCTACTCTGGCTTTTTTTGAATAAGTGGTTGATACAACGGGTAATAATAAAAGGTTTGTTATCCAAAAGAATATCCATGCAGCTTTTAGGATTTTTTTCTTATTGTTGAATAAAGATGATTTTTGCAAGAAATCCTGCCATCCTATCATACCGAGTAAAATAATAAAAGGTATAATTGGTAATATGAACCTTTCCTGCTTATTTGGAAAAAAGGAATGAAACAGAAGAAAAATAAAAGTTGGTAAAAAAATCAGCAAATGTCGTTTCCATGTCCGGAAGAAACCAAAAAATAAAAAGAAGCTCACCGGAGGCACTAAAAATCCCAGAATTACCAAAATATAATTATACCATGAGCCTGTTATATATGTTTCGGCATTTTCAATATTATAACCCACGTATTCTCCCAATTCAGCGAAAGGACGCCCCCAGATGAAGTAATCGATCCCTCCCTGAATCAATACTATTGAAAACAAAAAACTTAATCCATACCAAAAGGCTTCTTTCCATCTTAATTTAATTAACAAAGCAGCGCCAATCCCAAAAGCAAAAATTAAAGTTTGAAACCGTACCGAAAAAGCTAATCCGATAATAAAGCCGGATAACAAATAATATTTAAACGAACTTTTTTCATCCCAATGATTAATAATTATCCAAACACCATAAACCAGGAAAGGAATACAAACGACTTCCACTAAATTCCTGACACTTACAAACGGCATAAACCAATAAACAGCAAGTAACAACCCGGTTATTCTCGCCGTTTTTTTATCCGATAACTTTTTAGTGATTTTATATCCGTAATAAACCGTTATCAATGAAAAAGCGCCATGAAGCAGGCGGATAATAAACATTTTCGTCTGAGGATTAAAAATACCACCCACTTTCATACATAATAGCACAATGTAATGAATGCCCACATAAAAAAAACTATGGCCTGATGGCACTGCTTCCGATTGACTACCGGGCAACCATCTATTATAATCAAAACCATCGACCCACGACTGGGCAGCTTCAATCACAAGGAAATGGTCATCATGCATTCCAAATCCTTTTGAAAATATTGCAGCTACTAAGCGTGTAATTATAGCAAGCCATATTATCAGCTTTACAGGATGATTTTCCCATAAATCAACTATACTGCTTTTCATCGTAAAGTCTTTTAATAATTTACAAAATTAGTTTTTATTGAATTAATGATTATTGATTTTTTTGTAATAAATTTGATAACTCTAAAATGAACTAAAATAGATAATTATATTTGTGATATATTTTTTGAGACTGTTCAAATTATAAAAACATTATGCTTCCTTTAAAAAAAAGTTTTAAGTTTACTGCGTCAGTATTTATTATTTTATTGCTGACATCATTTAATATTAATAACGAATTCGGTATAACTATGAATTCAGGTTTTAACCCTCAGCAACCGGATGTTATCAGCTTACCCGAACCCAGATTCTTTTCGGAGTTATCTGTTGAGCAGGCATTGCTGAACAGGCGTTCTGTCAGGGATTTTACAGATGAGCCGGTGACTTTGTCTGAAGTTTCACAGCTTCTCTGGTCGGCATACGGCATTACCGAAGAGCATTCATCTCCTTCCTTCCTTAGGGGAGGGTTGCGAACCGCCCCTTCGGCAGGCGCTCTTTATCCTTTAGAAATATATCTTGTTGCCGGAAATGTGAAAGGATTAAAAAAGGGAATTTACAGGTATATTTCCGACGGACATTTCCTGGAACTGATTTCAGAGGGTGATTTCAGAAAGGATTTAAGCGATGCCGCCTTAAACCAGGAGTTTATTGCACAAGCCCCGGCATTGCTGGTTTATACTGCAATTTTTAAACGAACTACTCAAAAATACGGTAATAGAGGCAGGGAAAGATATGTGTGCATGGATTTGGGTCATTCGGCACAAAATGTTTACCTCCAGGCTTATGCACTGAATATCGGAACTTGTGCCGTTGGTGCATTTACCGACAGGATGGTTAGCATGGTGATGCAATTACCCGATAATGAAGAACCGTTGTATATTATGCCTTTGGGGAAGTTTTAAGTTACTGGTAGTAGTGTAATTGAGTTATTAGTTATAGGTTAAAAGTTATAGGTTATTTGGCGTTCATTAGAAGAAAAACTTACAATAAAATAAATGAATAAAAGAAAAATGATTTGTACTTTTGCAAATGACAATAAAATAAAATTAAAATGACATAAAGAATTGAAAATAAAAATATGAAGCGTTAGCTTTTATTTTTGTTCAAGAAAACTGGAAATTTTCAAGAAAGACAATGAATAATAAGTTAATGCTCACGCTCAGCGTGGGCTTAATTTATCTTGTCTTTCGGGTATTCCAGTACCTCTTGAACGGATAAAGTTACAGTTCCACGCTTTTTTATTTTATAATGTTTAACTGCTTTTGGGACTGGGGCAAAACTAAATTTTATTTATCATGAAAAGATTAATTTTTGCAATTCTCGGAGTATTGATTTTTTGCGGATTATCAGCGCAAGAAATACCACAAAAAATCTCTTACCAGGGTAAACTTTACGAAGGTAATCAACCGGTTAATACCCCAAAAGACATTACTTTTAAAATAGGCACGTCCTGGGAAGAAACACATTTAAACGTACCAATTAATGATGGCTTATATTCGGTAACACTTGGCGAAACAACACCAATACCAATAAGTATTTTTGATAACAGTACAAGTGTTAGTTTAGAAATTACTGTTGAAAGTACTAACCTTGAACCAGAAACAGATATTCTTTCTGTTGCTTATGCTTACAAATCTGAAAAATCCGTTGATGCTGAAAAACTTAATGGTCAAAATCCAACATTTTACAATAATTGGAACAATTTGAACAATATTCCATCTGACATTGCTGATGGTGATGATGTGGATGATGCTGATAATAATTCTTCTAATGAATGCCAAACGCTATCAGTAAGTGGAAATACTCTATACATAAGCCCATGTGGTAATTCGGTTACATTACCCGGTGGTTCCTTGTGGACATCAAGTGGAAGTGATATTTATTATAATACAGGAAAAGTATTTATTGGTACTACAACTTCATCTGGTTCTCTGGCATTAGAAGTACAGAATAGTTTTAATAATGGAGCTGCTATAGGAGCTTATGACTATACAAATAGTTCAGCTGCTGCTGTGTTTGGAATGAGCAATAGTTTTGCTGCTATTCAAGGAAATGGAAGTAATGCTAATTATGCAGGTTATTTCACAGGTAATGTCAGTGTATCTGGTACTCTTTCTAAAGGTGGAGGGTCGTTCAAAATTGATCATCCTCTTGACCCTGAAAACAAATACCTGTATCATTCATTTGTAGAATCACCTGATATGATGAATGTTTACAATGGAAATATTGTGCTTGACAGTAATGGAGAGGCAATTGTTGAATTGCCTGAATGGTTTGATGTATTGAACAGGGATTTTCGTTATCAGCTAACATGTATTGCGGGTTTTGCACCTGTTTACATCGCTGAAAAAATATCAGGTAATAGCTTTAAAATTGCGGGTGGAACAAGCGGAATGGAAGTTTCCTGGCAGGTTACAGGTATCAGACAAGACCCTTATGCAAATCAAAACAGAATACAGGTAGAAGTTGAAAAATCTGAAAAGGAAAAAGGACATTATCTGCACTATAAAGAATACAATCAGCCTATTGAGAATAGTATTGAAGTAGTAAATAATCCTAAAATACTAAATAAGATAAAAGAACAAAATATGGAGGGCAAAAAATGAAACATATTAAAATCTTTCCTTTGCTGTTTTTGATAGCACTTTTCGGGAATAGCAAAGCACAGACATATAGCCAGCCGGCGGAAGTGATTTCAGTCGGTGGAGGTGAATCTTCGGAAAGTTCTTATTCTAATTTTGGGGTAATTGGTGAAACATTTGTAAATCGTTGTGTTTCAGGCGGGGATTATGATGGCTACATAGGTTTCTTTGGTGGAGCTTGTGATAGTACAACTAATATCAGAGAAAATATAAATAATCAAATTATCAGCATATATCCAAATCCGACAACTAACAAACTATTTATTGAAATGCAAAACAGACAAGATGTAATTATAAGCATTTTCAATTCCTTAGGTCAAATAGTATATACAGCAAAAATTGAAACAGATAATAAGACAATTAACATTTCCGGATTACAGAAAGGATTATATTTTGTTGAAATCAAAGACTTAAAAGGAAATATTATGTTGTCAGAAAAGATAATAAAGGAATAACCTACGAAACGCCAACAGCACCTAAAAATCATAAGGCGGTTAGTCTCATTCTGATAAGAAATTGCTAATTTTGGCAACATGGTTGAAATTTATGTAATATGAATAATTAAGGATGAGGAATTTTTAAAGCTTAAAGACAGACTTATATTACAACTACCTGTTACAAGCCAAAAAATAATCAGAAAGTATAAAAGTGTAAATGTTATGCAGAGTTCTCTTTTGGGAGAGTTAATTACGGGGCAAGTTCTGAGTAGAAAAATGTTAATTCCTGCTTATCAGATTATTATAAAAACATCTGATAAAGGGAAACCTTTCCTGTCAGAAGATTCAAAATAATATTTTAATATTTCTCACTCCGGCGACTGGGTAGTTGTGGCTTTCGCCGATACGGAGGTTGGTATTGTTTCAAATCAATTCCGATAAACATAGGAGTATAGTTTATAAATCCTTTTCTGAAATTGTTTTCATACCCTTAATTCCAGTATTCTATCATTTGGTTCGGTACTATATTTATCTATATCAACTGACAAACAACCTTCAACAACTTCATAAATATTTGAAAGTAATTCTTCATAATTATCACCCTGGGTTGCACATCCAGGTATAGAAGGAACCTCTGCCCAATAACCACCTTCTTCAGCTTCGTGTACGATAACCTTTAACTTCATTGGAATATATTTATTTAACATTAGCAAAAATACAAAATATTTAAATATGATGAATGAAAATGAACTTCAGAACAATATTTATCTAAATTTAGATTTTTTTAACAAACAAAATAAAACAAATCATTATGTTTGTAAATAAATAATTTTCAAAAAAATCCGAATAAAAAAAATGGTTGAAGTTTACGCTATACAAACTATTATAGAAAATGAATTTTTAAAGTTCAGAGAGGAACTTATTTCGAAATTACCTCCTTTTAGCCAAAAATTGATAAATAAATACAAAAGGACAAAAGATGTGCAAAGGTCGCTTTTGGGTGAATTGCTTACAAGAAGCATTTTAAGTAAAAAACTTAAAATACCGGCTGAACAAGTTATTATTGAAAAATCAGAGAAAGGCAAACCCTATCTTGTAAATAATAATGATTTGCACTTTAATATATCTCATTCGGGTGATTGGGTCGTTGCTGCTTTTGCAAGCATAGAAGTTGGGATTGATATAGAAAAGATTAAACCTGTTAACTTCAGGATTGCAGAACGGTTTTTCTCAAAAGAAGAATTTGCTGCATTAGAAAAAAAAGCAAAGAAAGAAAAGTTAGACTTCTTTTTTGATTTATGGACTTTAAAAGAAAGTTACCTGAAATTGTTAGGTAAGGGTCTTACAAAATCATTAAGCTCATTTACTGTTATAGAATTAAATCGTAAATTCTCTCTTAAGGAAAACATGGAAGATGATATGCACGAGGTATTTTTTAAACAATATCAAATAGATAAAGATTATACGCTTTCTGTTTGTTCATTCTCAGATAAATTTTGCGAGGAATTGAAAATTCTAAATTTTATGGATTTATAATATGCAAATAAAATTGACACAAACAGCTATTGAGAAATACAAACCCGAAATCGTAGTTAATATTCCAAAGGATTCCTGCGATATATTTGAATACCACCGCGCTGAAGAACTGATAGAATATGGCAGTGAACAGATGAGGAAGAGGCTGGGATTATAGTTAAGGACTATGTGTTGAGTACTTCAAACTTTTTTCGTATTATTGCTGCCATTTTTAATAGCATGAATGTACAATATAAATCCAATAGCTCAAACTGATACTGTTTTCTTAGGTGATAGCCTCACCGAGAGTTTTGACCTGCAAAAACATTTCGGCAGAAACGACCTGAGGAATCGTGGTATTAGCGGTAATATGACACAAGATGTCCTGTACCGCATAGAAGAGATCACCAATGCTAAACCGGCCCGTGTTTTTCTGATGATCGGGATTAACGATATTTTTAATGAACTGTCAGAGGAGACCGTTGTTTCAAATATTGAAAAAATCGTTAATGAGATCAGTGCCAAATGTTCTGATACTGTTCTTTTTGCGCAAAGTATTCTCCCTGTGAACGAAACCAACCTTATTATTGATGAAAACCTGAACACTAAGATATACAAGATAAACAACCGGTTAAGATTTATATGCAAAGAGAAAGACCTTCGTTTTATCGACATCCATCCCGACTTTCTGAATAAAAACGGGGAAATGGATGCCGAATACACTTACGACGGCGTTCATTTAACAGAACAAGGGTATATTTTATGGGCGGAATTGGTGCAGGAGTATTTATAAAAGTTACAATATTTTTTAATAATTTAGCAAAAACAAAAAATTATGTCGCCTGAACCTGGGCAATTATTATCGAAAATAAATTCACCTGCTGATCTTAAGAAATTAAGAGAAGAAGAATTGCCACAGCTTTGCAGCGAAATAAGGCAATTTATCATAGAAGTGATCTCAGCTAATCCGGGTCATTTGGCTGCCAGTCTTGGAGCAGTGGAGTTAGCCGTTGCCATTCATTACGTGTTCGACACGCCACACGATAAACTTATCTGGGATGTAGGACATCAGGCTTATGCTCACAAAATACTCACAGGAAGAAAAGAACTTTTTCATACTAACAGGAAATTCAAGGGATTGAGCGGGTTTCCAAAAATGAATGAGAGCGAATACGATGCTTTCGGAACCGGGCATTCTTCAACTTCCATATCTGCTGCTCTTGGAATGGCGGTTGCTGCGGCACTATTAGATAAAAACGGAAGGCAGCATATTGCCGTGATCGGAGATGGATCAATAGTCAGCGGAATGGCTATGGAAGCTATGAACAACGCAGGCGTATCAAATGCGAACTTGCTTGTAATCCTCAACGACAACCAGATAGCCATTGATAAGTATGTTGGAGCTATTAAAGAATACCTTGTTGATATAACCACTTCCCGGAGCTATAACAGGCTAAAAGATTTTGTATGGAAAGTCATGGGCGGTAATACAAAATATGGCGTTAACTCAAGGTCTATTATCAAACAAATTGGTAATGCAGTAAAATCTTCAATCCTGAAAAAGAGCAATTTTTTCGAGGCTTTCAACTTCAGGTATTTCGGACCTACCGATGGGCATGATGTAATACGGTTAACAAAAGTCCTGCGTGACCTTGAAAAGATCGAAGGACCAAAGTTACTGCATATTATCACAAAAAAAGGTAAAGGACTTGAAAAGGCGGAGAAAGAACCTACAACTTACCATTCGCCGGGTGTTTTTGATAAAAAGACAGGTGAAATCAAAAAGACTGAATCTGCTGAGAATCTTCCGCCAAGATACCAGACTGTTTTTGGAAAAACCATCATCGAATTAGCAGAAAAAAATGAAAAGATCATAGGTATTACTCCCGCCATGCCCACAGGTTCTTCATTGAACATGATGATGGAAAAAATGCCTCACAGGGCTTTTGATGTTGGAATTGCGGAGCAACATGCAGTTACTTTTGCAGCAGGATTGGCAGTTCAGGGAATGATACCTTTCTGTAATATCTATTCTACATTTATGCAAAGGGCTTACGACCAGGTAATTCATGATGTTGCCTTGCAAAATCTTCATGTTGTTTTTTGCCTTGACCGAGGCGGATTAGTAGGAGAAGACGGCGCCACACACCATGGAGCTTTTGATTTGGCTTATTTTCGTTCTATTCCAAATATTACTATTGCAGCTCCATTAAATGAGGAAGAACTTCGAAATATGATGTACACTGCCCAGTCAGACAACGTAGGAACATTTTCTATTCGCTATCCAAGAGGCAGAGGTGTAATGCCTGAATGGAAAACACAGTTTAAAAAACTGGAGATCGGTAAAGGACAAAAAATAAGGGATGGAAAGGATATTGTGTTGATAACAATAGGGCATGTGGGTAATTTTGCCATTGAAGCATGTGAAATTCTGGAAAACGAAGGAATAGAAGTTGCTCATTTTGATATGCGCTTTCTCAAACCTATTGATGAAGAAATTCTACATAAAGCATTTAAAAAATTTAATAAAATAATAACAGTTGAGGATGGAACAATAGTAGGAGGATTAGGAAGTGCTGTTCTTGAATTTATGGCAGACCATAATTATCAGGCACAGGTAAAACGACTCGGCGTCCCGGATCATTTTGTCGAACAGGGAAAACCCGAAGAACTTCAAAGAGAATGTGGGTATGATACCGAAGGGATTGTAAAGACAGTGAAAAAACTCTTGTGATTAACGATTGAAGAATTCCTAAGCTTCGAGGATTAACGATTGCAGATGTTTTAATTCCTTATCCGAACGCCTGTCAAACGCAAACGGGTTCATCAATCAAATAATCATTAATCCTTTTCCTAATTTGTTTTACATGTTAAAATCTTTCAACATATTTCACAATTATCATAACTTTGCAAAAAACAAAATTTGAATGCTTATTACCAGACAAAATATACCTCGCTGGCTGATCTTTCTGATCGACATTTTTATAGTTTTATTTTCAATTATCCTTGCATATCTGTTACGATTTAATTTTCATATTCCTGAGATTGAAATAAAACATATACCACAGGTACTTGCCGTCGTTATAGGAATCAGGGCGCTCAGCTTTATTATTTCCAAGACTTATGCCGGTATTATAAGATACACCAGCACGGAGGATGCTGTAAGGATATTTCTTGTCATACTTTCGGGCAGTATTTTATTTGCAGCAGCTAATCTTATCTCGTATTATTTTATTAATGAAAGCTATATCATACCTTTCTCAATAATAATAATTGAGTTTATTACAGTGATTTTTGCCATGATCACTTTCAGAATACTTGTTAAAATGGCATACTTAGAACTGATAAATCCGTCAAGAGAAAAGACTAAAGTAATAATATACGGAGCAGGCGAAGCAGGCTTGATAACTAAACGTGCACTCGACAGGGATGTTGGAACACGAAATAAAGTAACAGCCTTTATTGATGATGATAAAAATAAGCAGGGAAAAAAACTCGAAGGTGTGAATATTTACAGCTTCGAAAAAACGAATGAATTGCTGGAATCCGATACAATTGACAATATCATTATTGCAGTTCAGAAACTGAAACCCGAAAAAAAACAAGCAATTGTTGATGTGTGTCTTGCTTATGACACTAAAGTACTGACTGTGCCTCCTGTTACTAATTGGATTAATGGAGAGCTAAGCTTTAACCAGATTAAAAAAATAAAAATTGAAGACCTGTTGGAGCGGGATGAGATAAAATTGGATGTAGAAAAAATAAGACGGGAATTGACCGGAAAAGTGATCATGATCACCGGCGCTTCAGGTTCAATAGGAAGTGAACTGGTGCGACAAATCCTGAATTTTAATCCAAAAAAAATTGTTCTTATCGATCAGGCTGAGAGCGCTTTGTTTGTCCTGGAAGTTGAATTAACAGAAAAATATCCGTCAGGGAATTTCGAAATCGCTATTACTGATATTTGCAATAAAGTAAGAATGGAAAACGCTTTTAAGATTTTCCAGCCTGAAATTGTTTACCATGCTGCTGCGTATAAACATGTTCCGATGATGGAGAATAATCCGTCGGAAGCGCTATATACAAATATTAAGGGAACGAAGATAGTGGCTGACCTGGCGATGAAATATGGAGTTCAAAAATTTATTATGATATCTACTGATAAGGCTGTAAACCCTACCAGTGTGATGGGAGCTTCCAAAAGGATTGCTGAAATTTACACGCAATCGTTAAACCAGAAAAACGGAACTAAGTTTATTACCACACGTTTTGGAAATGTGCTCGGATCCAATGGCTCTGCTGTAACTCTTTTTAGAAAACAGATAGAGAAAGGAGGCACGGTAATGGTTACACATCCGGAAGTTATCCGTTATTTCATGACAATAACTGAAGCCTGCCGACTGGTACTGGAGGCGGGTATGATGGGAAAAGGCGGCGAGATTTACCTGTTCGACATGGGTAACCCCGTGAAGATAGTTGACCTTGCCAAAAAAATGATAGCATTGTCGGGTTTAGAGATTGATAAGGATATCCAGATTAAGTTTACTGGACTTCGCCCGGGTGAAAAGCTTTATGAGGAGCTTTTAAATAACGAAGAAAACACACTCCCCACGCATCATCCTCAAATCATGATAGGAAAAGTAAGGAGGTATGATTTTAATATGATTTGTGAAGAAATTGAAGAATTAATCTCTCTTTTCGATAAGCAGGATAATACTGCCATTGTCAGGAAAATGAAGCAGATAGTACCGGAATACAAAAGTCAGAACTCGGTCTTTGAAAAGCTGGATGACTGAATATTTACTAATTCGATATAGTTTGCTTTGTTGACAATGATTGTGAAAATTATACACAGAGGTGTCAATGTTTTACTTTTAGCTTTCTCTCTAATTCTTCAATCCGTTTATCTTTTTCTTCGAGGGTTTTATCTTTTTCTTCGATAGCTTTTTCATTTTCCTCAATAGCTTTTTCATTTTCCTCAACAGTCTCTTTCATTTCCCCGATAATCTTTTCTTTTTTTGCAATAATACGTTCCAGATTTTCTAACTCTTTGAGAATTTCGTCTTCAACATCCATTGTTTTTCTGAGTTTAGGCTCTGCTATCGCTTTTTGCAATCTACGAATTACGGGCTGGTATTTTTCAGGGAAATCTTCTTCTTTTATATTTAAAATATGAGTATCTTTTTTAATCGTACTTTGATCAAAAACACTCAAGAGCATCAATAATTCCGATTGGCGTTTGTCTTTTAAATATGGTATTTGAATAATAAAACTGTCGTGGGTGAGACTTTCTATAAATTCTTCTTTTTCTTTAATCACTTCGCCTGAAATAACATTGTAATATTTTCTTGCTACCTTTATAACAGGCGCATCGGTATGAACCAAAGTATGACCGAGAAGATAAATGCTGATGATGGGTAAGGCTCTTGCGTAACTTTCCTCTGGCTCCTCTACTTTATATATATTTTCGTTACTGGCATATTGTTCAGCAAGATATTTTCTGAAACGCATTATGTCGGTTGGGAATTTAGCTTTCTGTATTTCGATAATAACCTGTTTGTAGCCGTCTGTCGTTTTAATCTTTGCCGTAAAATCAAGGCGATATACTGTTAATGACTTTCGTTCTATATCGCTTCGGTATTCTGTTGGACGAAAATCCAGTTCTTCAATTTCTTCTCCGATAATTGCTGAAATTATTAATTTGGCAATTCTGTTATCGTCAAGCAGATATTTGAAAACAACATCATATATTGGATTGGCTATTTGCATTTTTACAGATTTTATAGATAAAACAAAAGTACAAAAAAATGAACAATAAAAGTATTATTTAGCCGATCTTTTCTTTTTATATCCTTTAGTTATACTGAAACGCCCGCCTGAACGAACGGGCAGGCATAAACTTTACAAATGTCAAATTAATTAACTATTTGGC
>JACKQG010006836.1_pt1 | contig 11794 bp, 12 predicted proteins | sample 8237621 | NCBI WGS metagenome assembly JACKQG01 (sample SAMN15677084, study PRJNA649215) | marine metagenome | biome: marine; feature: Black Sea; material: saline water; isolation source: suspended particulate matter (SPM) from the Black Sea western gyre | collected 2013-06-09/2013-06-10 | depth...
TGTGACCGACCACCCAGATCGTTTTGCCAATCTTGAATTGTGTATCCTGTACTAGCGCCAAAGAATGTCACGTCAAATGCACGATGGGCCAGCCCAGGCGCTCTCAAATTTCATATTGCAATCTGAAATTGCAATGCGTCTCTTTGATGTTGATCAAGATCAAGCGCGGGAAGAGTTAGTTTCTCTAAAAATGGCTGCCACTTCTGCTTTTCAGCAAGTGCGAAATTTTGTTTTTGAACTACGCCCAATGATGTTGGACGATTTGGGTTTGATTCCAACCTTGAAGCGTTATTCTGAGGCATTTAAAGATCAAACTGCAGTTGAAGTTGAGTTAAAAATTTCTGGTTTGGAGCGCCGCCTTGAATCGTATATTGAGGTGATCATCTTTCGGTCGCTGCAAGATTTGTTGGGGTTCGCCCATCGAGAAGGCGCGGCGACGAAAATAACGATCTCAATGAATATAGGCGAAAACAATGTCAAGATTTCCATGGATGATAATGGAAAAGGTTTTGACGTTGAAGAAGTCTTCAAGGGATCAGGTATCTCGATTAAGGCAATCAAGGATCGCATTGAAATGTTGGGCGGCTTCATGGAAGTCGAAAGCACAGGGGGCAATGGTGGGTATTATAATTTCCAAATTCCCGTTAGCGCCACGAGCCAATCCGTATTTACAGAATTGTAAGGGTTTGCTATTGATCTCTGGTAGAGATTTGCTATAATGGTTTTGACATATATTAGGTCAAGTCTTATGAGAAAGGAGGAAGTAGCTATGTTGTTCGCACCGAAAGAAAAAGGCCAAGGTTTAGTAGAGTACGCGTTGATTCTTGTTTTAGTAGCCGTTGTTGTGATTGTTATTCTTGCTCTGCTCGGCCCCGCCATTGGTAACGTTTTCAGCAATGTAATTAGCAACATCTAGTAGTTGAAAATCAATAAGTATACATATACTGAATAAGGTTCTGTCTTATGGCAGAACCTTATTCAGTTAAATCGGCATCGCTAACAGCGGCATATATCTTGCAATGTTGTAAGATGCCCACTTTCAAGGTGCAGGGGGTGGAAATTATTTACAATATCAGGTAGACTATAGGTACTATTCACCCTTCACTTATCTGAATTGGAGCATCATTTTAGCGATAAAATTGGGGAACAAAATGATGATAGGATCGAACTTCTTTAATTAGCCAATGACTGGGAGGCTATTATGCGTCGAGGACGAGTTTTCTTTTACTTAGCTGCAATCTTGATTCTGGTTCTGGTGGGTGCCTTTGTTATTCTGCAACGCTTTCAGCAACCCTCTGGAGAGGGTACCGCGGATGCGCCCGCTCCGACGCCGATCATTGATTTAGTTGAGATCGTCGTAATAACCCAGCCAACGCCGCGAGGTACGGTTCTCAATGAAACCATCCTAGGACTCATTGAACTACCAAGAGACAACGTGATCGAAGGCATGTTCACGGATATGGCTCTTGTGGTTGGCCGACAAGCGAAGTTTGACCTGGATTCTGGCATCCCTGTAACTGCTGGAATGCTGGTAGATGCAGCCGCGCAGCTCTCTGACACTGGTTCGATAGCATCACTATCAATCCCACGTGGTAAGGTTGCTGTCTCGATACCGATAAGTCGCTTATCGAGTGTTTCCTACGCACCTAAATCCGGCGATCACGTGAGCGTCATCGCCACGATGATGTTCATTGATCTGGACAGTGAATTTCAGACTGAATTGCCAAATCATGTTAGAGTTGCTTCGGGTCCGTATATAGACGCAGAAACAGGTCAAGCCTTCATAACACTTGATGTCGAAAAGCCTTCTGTTGATGCGCCTACTTCATTTCCATTCTATGGCCGCACTGAACTTGACCCAATCCTGAACGAGCTTGTTTATGTTGTTCCAGGTGAATTACAAAGACCGCGCATTGTTAGCCAGACGGTGCTTTACGATGTTGAAATTCTGCAGATTGGTGATTTCCCGTTAGTCGAAGAGGAACCACAAGCACCTGCAGAAGTGATTGATCCGGCTGAAGCAGCTGCCCAAATTGATCAAGCTGGGCAGGCCCAGGCAGCAGGTGAGCAAGAAGCAGCGCCAATTATTCCTCCTGACGTGATCACCATCATTGTCAACCCTCAAGATGCAGTGACCCTCAATTATCTACTTTTCAGCGGCGCGGAATTGACCCTGGCGCTTCGAGCCTCTGGAGATGATTCGATCACTACAACCGAAGCAGCGACCCTGCAATTTCTGCTGGATGTCTATAATATCCCCATTCCAGCCAAATTGCCCTATGGGATGAACCCCCGCATAGACGAATTGACACCACCCATATTGGAAAACGACTCAGTTCCTGAGCAATAGAATCAATGCCTAGCATGATTCTATCGGAGACTTTACATGGCTGATGGCGACAACATTCGCGTGATCATTGTTGATGATGTTCGTGAAACCCGAGAGAATATTCGAAAGCTATTACAGTTTGAAAGTGACATTGAAGTTGCTGGTGTTGCGACAACTGGGCGTGAAGGTATCCAGTTAGCCCGAGATGTATCACCAGATGTTGTCTTGATGGATATCAATATGCCGGACATGGACGGCATCACAGCAACTGAGAATATACTCAAAGAGCTTCCTCATATTCAAATTGTAATTCTGTCTGTTCAGGGAGATCCCAACTATATGCGCCGGGCAATGCTCGCCGGTGCACGTGATTTCTTGACCAAACCTCCCATGGTCGATGAGTTGATCGCTGCGCTGCGACGCGCAGGCAAAATGGCTCATGAGGAAAAACAGAAAGCTGAAGTCAGATATCAAACCACTGAGCTTGGCGGTCCATTAGGGCCAGGGGATTTCGGAACGGGGGCTTCTTCGTATGGCAAAGTAATTGTAGTGTTCAGCCCGAAAGGTGGCGTTGGTTGCACAACAGTTACTACCAACCTGGCAGTTACCTTGCACAACGCTGAAACTCCGGTCGTGGTCGTCGACGGCAATCTGCAGTTTGGCGACTTGACGATTGTCTTGAATGAACGTGGCAAGAACAGCATTGTTGATCTTGCGCCAAGAGCTGATGAATTGGATACAGATATTGTCGATGATGTACTTATCACACATCGCGCAACTGGTGTGAAGATATTGGCCGCCCCCCAAAGCCCTGAGCAAGCCGAAAGCATATCAGGTGAACAATACGGCAAAATACTGGCTTATTTGCGCAGGCTTTATTCATATGTCATTGTCGATGCTGAATCGGCGTTATCAGATATCGTTTTGAGTGCTTTTGATGCCAGCACGATGGTAATTCTAGTGGCCAACCAGGATATTCCTTCTATCAATGATGCTCGGTTGTTCCTGGATTTATCAGACGTTATTGGTTTGGACCGCGATCGAATATTATTTACCCTCAACAAATTCGATAAGCGCATTTCTATAACCCCAGAATCAATTAGTGAAAATTTACGTAAAGAGATCGCCATAACCATTCCGGTCGACGAGCGTGCGGTGCTGCCATCGATCAACCGGGGTTCTCCGTTTGTACTCGCAGATAAAAAACGCCCTATTGCTCGGGCAATCCTTTCTTTAGCTGAAACTGTCCGTCTTCAGCTTGCCGAATTAGAATCAGTAAATGAGTGAAACTATCGTGTGCGTTAGTAGTCGAAAACAGACCTAACCAGGAAGTGTGATGTATGTCTTTATTGAGACGAATTGAGCAAGGCCAATCGGGCGGTGGAGATGAGGGTGATCAGGGGAGATTAAAATCGCTGCAATCCAGGAGAGTCGCGCCACCTGATGGAGATGCTCAGCGTGACACCTATCTGGATTTGAAGACTAGAGTACAGAATCGTTTGCTGTCTGAGTTGGATCCAACAACAGATGTTACTCAGGTTGGGGTTGTTCGAGGAACAATTCGAGAATTATTTGAACAGGTTCTTACTGAAGAAAATATAGTTCTATCTCGTCAAGAGAAACACCGCCTTTTCGAGCAGATTGCAGCTGAAATTCTGGGATTTGGACCTCTCCAAACATTGTTGGAAGAGGAGGACATCACCGAAATCATGGTGAATGGGCCGAAGAATATCTATATAGAAAAACGCGGTAAATTGCATCGAGTGCCCCTTTCATTCGAGAGTGATGAGCATGTGATGCGTATCATTGAGCGGATCGTTGCCCCCTTGGGGCGGCGCGTGGACGAGTCCAGCCCCTATGTGGATGCTCGTTTGCCTGATGGTTCGCGTGTTAATGCGGTTATCCCACCGATTTCTCTTGTCGGCCCTACGTTGACCATTCGTAAATTTTCCAAAAACCCTATTACCATTGAGCAGTTGGTCAAATTTGGTAGCCTGACACCTGAGTCCTTGCAGTTTTTGAAAGCCTGTGTTGAATCTCGTTTAAATGTCATCATCTCAGGTGGTACTGGTTCGGGCAAGACGACCCTCTTGAATATCTTGTCTCAATTCATTCCATCGGACGAGAGGATCGTGACCATCGAGAACGCGGCTGAATTGCAGTTGCGGCAAGAACATGTTGTCACGCTCGAATCCCGCCCGCCCAATATCGAAGGAACAGGTGAAGTCACCATTCGTCAATTGGTTGTCAACTCCCTGCGTATGCGACCTGATCGAGTCATTGTCGGTGAGATTCGTGACGAAGAAGCATTGGATATGTTGCAGGCTATGAATACCGGTCACGATGGCTCCATGACTACCGCCCACTCTAACAGCCCGCGCGACACACTGGCTCGTATTGAGACCATGGCGCTGATGGCTGGCATGGATTTACCCATCCGTGCCATACGTGAGCAGATTGCCTCGGCCATCGACTTGGTTGTTCATCAGGAACGTTTGCGGGATGGCACGCGTAAGGTAGTCAACGTCACAGAAATTAGCGGTATGGAAGGTGATGTGATCACCATGACGGATATATTTGCCTTTGAGCAGCAAGGCTTGGAAGATGGTGAAGTGCTTGGTGAATTACGACCAACTGGATTGCGACCAAAAGCGATCAGCCAGATCGAGGCCTCAGGTATTCATCTTCCGCCATCTATTTTTGGTGTTGGTGCGCGGCGCGGATATTAGGAACGATGACCGAATCTAAATGGAGAGTAGCATAGAATGAATCTTCTTCTGATTGGTGGTGGGGCGCTGATATTAATACTGCTAATCGTCGGAGTTGTTGTCTCTATGTCGGGGCAATCTTCTCTGGTGGAGGAGCGCCTTACCGAATATGTGGGGGATGATTTTTATCAAGATGCTGCTGGCGAAGAGAAGGCATCCCCGGTTTCTGAATGGGTAAACATACAAGTCGAAGGGACGCAATGGGGCGATGGTGTCTCGCGCAGCCTTGCCCAGGCTGATGTTAAGTTGAAACCTGGTGAATACCTTGCCCTGATTGTCATTGCGATGATCGGGCTTGCATTTGTAGCCTGGTTTTTTGGCGGACGTTCGATTGTCTCAGCGATCATCGGGGCGATTGTGGGATTTTTCTTGCCCAGATTTTATATTAATAGGCAGAAAAACAAGCGCCTGGAATCATTTAGTGGTCAGTTGCCCGATATGCTTAGTTTGATGGTCAATGGATTGCGAGCGGGTTTTTCTACTGCCCAAGCCATGGAAGCAGTCAGCAAAGAGATGCCACCACCGCTGTCAGATGAATTCAAGCGGGTCGTGCAGGAAATGCAAATTGGACTTTCGATGGAAGACTCCATGGATAATATCTTGCGGCGCATTCCATCAGAGGATTTAGATTTGGTGATTACGGCCATCAATGTGCAGCGTGAAGTTGGTGGTAACCTGGCAGAGATTTTGGACACCATTGCCCACACCATTCGTGAACGTGTGCGCATCAAGGGTGAAATCCGGGTTTTGACAGCCCAGGTCATGTATTCGGGCCGATTTCTGGCACTGCTACCTTTTATCCTTTCGAGCATTATTTGGTTTGGGAACAGGGAATATGTGATGTCAGTTTTCCAGCCCGATGTGATTTATTGCGGATTCGCCATTTTTGGTTCAGCATTGTGCCTGGTAGGTCTGGGCTATTTTGTCATGATGCGCATTGCGGATATTGAGGTATAAAGATTAGGATAACTCCATGAATATTACATTGATTTTGATTGTTGTCGGTGTGATCGTGGTGGGCGCAATTACGCTGGTAATTGTTGGGTTACGGGATCGCTCTGGGAGTGAAGACGCGCTCCAGGAGCGTTTGGCAGATTTTGTTGGTAGAGGAGAAGTAGCGACGCTCGAAGAGATCGAGATGTCGCAATCGCTTACGGATCGTGTCATTATCCCCATGGCGCGGCGCTTTGGCGACGTGGTTCTCAGGATCACTCCCCAGAACGCACTCGACAATACGGCTCGCCAAATTGAAATAGCCGGTAACCCCCGGGGCCTTGAACCAACATTATTTTGGGTAGCTCGTTTTGGAGCCGCCATCGGTATCGCAGCGCTGTTATTCTTCGTGCTTTCAATTAGCTCGATCGACTGGCCTTGGTTGCGCAAAATAATGATCGTTGTTGTGTTTACAGTATTGGGCTTTAATATCCCTCAACTTTTGCTCAATAGCCGCATCAACCGCCGACAGGACGGTATCCGTAAAGCTTTGCCCGATGCTTTAGATTTATTGACCATTTGCGTCGAAGCGGGACTGGGTTTCGACGGTGCCATGGCCAAGGTCAATGAAAAATGGGATAACGAACTTTCTCTTTCATTCGGCAGAGTATTGCGTGAGATCCAATTGGGCAAGCTGCGCCGTGACGCTTTGAAAGATATGTCTACTCGCATCGATATTCCTGAAATGACCAGCTTTGTTGCCGCGATCGTTCAAAGTGAGCAATTGGGTGTCAGCATGTCTAAAGTGCTACGTATCCAGGCTGATCAGATGCGTATCAGACGTAGACAAGCAGCAGAAGAAAAGGCTCAACAAGCCCCTATCAAAATGCTCTTCCCCATGGGAGTATTGATCTTCCCATCTTTGTTGATCATTCTATTGGGACCGGCAGCGGTGCAATTGATGCAATCTGCTCTCGGCCAAATGTTTTAAGTCATCATCTTTTCCGCTCTGGCATGCTTATGAATGCGATCATGCATCAGAGCTTATTTAGCAAGGAGTCCATTGGTGCGCTATACTTTGTATCGATGGAGTTGGGCGGCTCTTGATCTGTTATTTCCGCCCATCTGTGGGGGATGTGATGCTCCAGGCACGCGTTGGTGCCCAGAGTGTCAGAAGAATACTGCGCGGATTAAAACTCCACATTGCCAATATTGTGGGCAGCCTGTCTCGGGGCAAGACCGTTGCGATCGTTGTGCTGAGTCACTTCCTAAAATGACCGCCATTCGATCGTGGTCAATTTTTGATGGTCCGATCAGAAATGCGCTGCACCGTGTCAAATACCAACGTGACATTGCCCTGGCGGAAGTGCTAATGCGACCTGTTGTAACCTATGTACATGACCTGGAATGGGGCATAGATATTGTTGCCCCAGTTCCGCTCAGCAAGAATCGGCTTCGAGAGCGCGGATATAATCAGGCTGACCTTCTGGCGAAACCATTAGCATTGGGAATGGGTTTAAGATATCAACCAAAAACGTTGAGGCGTGGACGAGATACACGGTCCCAGGTTGATCTTAATCTGGCGCAACGCAGAGATAATGTAAAAGATGCTTTTTCCGCTACGAGTAAGGTAGTAGATGGAAAAGCAGTCTTAGTTGTAGACGATGTCGCCACAAGCGGATCTACGCTAGATGCCTGCGCTGAAGCACTTTGGCAAGCCGGCGCAAGCGATGTTTATGGAGTGACTCTGGCACGTGCAGTATTAACATCGAACTAACTCAATTTGTCATTGCGAGCGTGGCCACCAGAGCTGAGCAAAGCGTGGCAATTCTTCAAGAGGGAAGAGATCGCTTCGTCGCACAGCTTCGGTGGCTGCTCACGATGACCCAAATTAGAATGGAGGTATACGATGGCAATGGAAGTTAAACTGTTCGTACGTGATCTAAAACTGACTGAGAAATTGCACGATTACGTGGAAAACAAGGTCAGCAAACTAGATCGATACATTAATAATATTAACGAAGCGCGGGTAGATTTGGCTCATGTCAAGAGCGCGCGTGATGCGAACGATCGCTATGTGGCTCAAGTTACGATCCGTGGGAAGGGTTTTATCCTGCGGGCTGAAGAACGTTCTGATGATATTGTGACCGCAATTGATGCGGCTCTCCCTAAAATTCAACGCCGGATAGAACGATATAAAGGCAAGCATCATATTCATCGCGGCGATGGCGTGAGTGCTGCTGATGCAACCATGGAATTTTCTGAGGATATGGATGGAGTCGCAGATGTGGACACAGATCCAGAGATCGTGCGCCGTAAACACTTCATTCTTACCCCTATGGATGAAATGGAAGCCATCGAGCAAATGGAATTGCTTGGCCATGAAGATTTCTTCTTATTCCTCAATGCCCACTCCGGGCAAATCAATGTATTATATAAGCGACGTGATGGCAAGTATGGCGTCATCGAACCCGAGATTGCCTGACCATCTCAATTTTGTCATTCTGATCGAAGTGAAGAATCTGCACATTTGATTTAGAGAGATACTTCGGCCGCTTGCCCGCGGCGCGCCCTTGGCGGCTCAGGATAACAGTCCATCAGAATTTATCATCGTGTGGTGGCAGACCCCTCTGCCACCACTTGTTTTTAATGCAGATTGTTTGTAGCGGGTGTAAAATAGTTCTGTCAGAAGAATCGCCCTTTTCTTGAATTTATGAAGTAGACAGAAGCAGGATAAGCAAGTATCACGCAAAGCCGCTAAGACGCCAAGAAAACTTACAAGAAACACTTTGCGACTCTGCGTCTTGGCGTGAGAATAAACTGTGTTCAACATGTCCGTGTCCAATTGCCTAACAGAACTGTAATGCCTCCCGATACCCCAGACCTATTGACCTTGGTATATACTCAATGTAATCTTTAATATCGATGGTCTATTTACGATATGCTCGCACTCGGTAGGTGTGAGGATGATTGTTATGAAAAAAATGTCTTCTCAAAATAACCCTACTCCACTTAATGGTCAGAATGAAAAAGCCCAAGGAATGGTGGAATTTGCTCTTGTTTTACCAATCTTGTTGCTCTTAGTAATGGGGATAATTGAATTTGGGCGATTGTTGTTTATTTATTCCGCCGTGAACACTGCTAGCAGTGAGGCGGTGAGGTATGGGTCTGCTGTAGATGATTCTGGCGGGACAGCTCGCTATGTCGATTGTGCGGGTATCGAAGCAGCTGCATCTACAATTGGATCATTGGTCGATATATCATCAATTACGATCAGCTATGATGAGGGACCTGGTGAGGCGGTTATATCTACTACCTGCCCGCCACCAGACCCAAGCGATATCGTTGGCGGCCGTGATCGAATTTATGTGCAAGTCCAAGCGCCATATTCACCCATAGTGCCATTCGTGGCGCTCTTCGATAATCTCAGCTTTACATTAAGTGCAGATAGCTACCGCACGATCGTCAAAGATATTGAACTTGGCGAGGGCGGTGCGCCTTCTGGAGGTGGTGGTGGAGGCGGAGGAGGGGGTGGTGGGGGATGTGATCCAAGTGTCGCAACCGTTAATTTCGAGGCAGATAAAAGTCAATTGGAAGCCGCAGGGAATATTGATGTCTCGATAAATATTACTGGATCACCAGAAGATGTTGTTACGGTCGAATTTAGTGCTACGGGGGGTACAGCTGTAGGCGGAGGAGATGACTATACTATTAGCACGTCTAGCCCTGTTACGCTTCCGGGAACGATCACTATTCAAGTGCACGACGATTCGACGTTCGAGCCAGATGAAACCATTGAATTAACCATGGGGACGGTAACCTGCGCCACCAAAGGGGATGATGTAATTGAGTTAACCATCTCGAATGATGATGCCCCATCAGCAGATCCGGATGTATCAGTCTCTTCGGGCAACAGCCCAATTGCTGAGGCTGGCGGCGTGAGTACCATAACGGTAACTCTATCTGCTGCACATGCTTCCCAAGATGTGACTGTTAATTTCAATATTGGCGGAACAGCTGAAGGTGAAGGTAATGATTTCACTTTATCCAATTACTCCGTGATCATCCCTCAGGGTAACCTTAATGCAACTACGACAGTTACGGGCCTTGATGATGCCGACACTGATGATGAGGTTGTTATTGTTGCAATGTCATCCTCGGTTAATGCCAACATAGTCGCACCAAACTCTTACAGTGTTACCATAACAGATGATGATGCTGCTCTTACTATGCACGTTGATGATTTGAACGGTTGGTATAGCGATGGTAAGAACGCTAATTTTAAAGATGCAAATGTAACCATCAGAATAGTTGACGTGGGAGGCTCCCCCCTCGAAAACGCACTAGCTGGAGGAACCTGGGGTGGGGGTGGTTCTGGATCTGCAAGCTGTACGACGAATGCCAGTGGTGAATGCACTGTGGTTGAAGAAGACGTGCATCAAAATGATTGGCCAGTCACTTTTACCGTTACCAGCGTGGTTAAGGCTACTTATACCTATAATGCGGCCGACAATGTTGTTTCCGATGTCACAATAAATTATCCCTAAGCGATGGATTGCGAGCAAAGAAGTCTAATGGACAAAAAAAGCTTGACTAAACAAATTTGCCTTGATAATTGCTCCCCAAAGCACGAGGGTGGACAAAGCCTTGTTGAACTGGCCATAACTCTTACAGTGATCCTGATCTTGCTGGCAGGAATTGTAGATTTGGGACGCGCTTTCTTTGCCTATATGGCCTTACGTGATTCGGCGCAAGAGGCAGCCTTGTTTGGGTCCATTGACCCAACCGATACCATTGGAATGAGCAATCGCGCATTGGCAGTCTTAGCAAACCGAGTGGATACTTCGAATGTGACCATTACACCGGTGGTTTCGGGGAGCTCATGTGGTAATGGAAGTAACAGTATCACAGTCACGGTACTTTACAGTAATTTTGCTATCACAATGCCTTTTTTAGGCACCTTAGTAGGTACCCAAAGCTTCGACATCTCGACCAATATCACTGATACTATTCTAAGCCCACCTTGCCCGTAATGGAGGTATGACGATGTTACCAATTCAAAAAAAATCTGAGGAAGGACAAGCTTTAGTTCTCTTAGTGCTGGGGTTTGTGGCATTCTTGGGTTTTGCTGCCCTGGCCATTGACGGTGGGATGGTCTATTCAGACCGGCGGCATGCGCAAAATGGCGCCGATGCTTCTTCATTAGGAGGCGCGGGCTCGGCTGGCAATACAATGGAGAGCTTGGGAGTGTTCTATGCGAATTTTGATTGCTCTGGTTTTGGTAATGCAGCCACCGATATCGGCCAAGTACATGTTGCAGCATTAGCGGCTGCCAGCACCCGGGCAACCAGCAACGACTACTCCATCGATTACGATATCTCTGACAACCATGGTGTGGTGGCGACATGTGTCGATGATGAAGACAAGGGTTCTTATATCGATAAATATATCGATGTCAACACCCATATTACAAGAGTAACCGATACTGCCCTTATTCATTTCGTCTATAGCGGCCCTGTGCAAGAACAGGTTGAAGCGGTTGCCAGAGTACGACCACGGACACCATTAGCTTTTGGGCACGCTGTTGTGGCTTTCAATGATGCTCCATGTCAGGGGAATAGTTTAATAGGAATTAAATTCTCCGGCAGCAGCGATGTGGATATCAATGGCGGAGGCGTGTATTCAAATGGCTGGATGGTTTGCAGCGGCGGCGCATTCTATGTTGATTGAGTTGATGGGTATGTGAATTATGCAAACTCGACCA
>JACKQG010006837.1_pt1 | contig 11793 bp, 19 predicted proteins | sample 8237621 | NCBI WGS metagenome assembly JACKQG01 (sample SAMN15677084, study PRJNA649215) | marine metagenome | biome: marine; feature: Black Sea; material: saline water; isolation source: suspended particulate matter (SPM) from the Black Sea western gyre | collected 2013-06-09/2013-06-10 | depth...
TGTATCATAACTATTTATGACCAGTATACATATTTATACCTTTCTGGACAGAGCCGCTTTTATAGAGTATTTCTGTAAGTTTCTTGCAATAATTTAGCGTCTTCTTCAATGTTTGGGCTTTCACAGATTACAACGCCTGCAATCTTGAATTCTTTCCAGACTTTTAGCAAGTCTTTATAGTTCATATCACTTTCTTTCAGGATCAAGTGGTTTCTTTCTCCTTTCTCTGTGTAGTTTATCCCTGCCATGTGAATGTGCATGTTTTTCAAGCCTTCTTTGCCAAGAGCTTTCTCGATTTGTTGTAGCATATCCCTGAATTCTTCTGTTGTATTGTTTTTTCCAGCAGTTCTTGCATGCAGATGTGCAAAGTCAACGCAAGGCATCACTCCTTCTACTTCCTGGCTTATATTTAGAAGGTCCTTCAAACCTGAAAACTGCGTTGGCTTACCAGTTGTCTCAGGTCTTAACCAGATATCAACTCCTTCATTGTCAAGTGTTTTCCTTATCTCCTTTATCTTATCTCTTATGTTGTTGTAAACCTTTTCAGGTTCCATCTTCATGTAGAAACCCGCATGAAAAGTCACACTCCAACCACCACAAAGATGTGCTATCCTAGCAGAATTTAATATTCGATTCATACTAGCATATAGCTTAGGTTTTTCTATTGCATTAAGGTTTATGAAGTAAGGTGCATGGCAGGTGAGAACAACGTTTTCTTTCTTAGCAACCTCTTTTATTGTAGGCGCCCTCTCTTTTGTTATGTTAATACTCCTAACAAACTCTAACTCCATACAATCAAGACCTAACTCGCGAACATATCTAACACCGTTCTCAGTATTATGGTCAGGGGTAGAGATAGGGATACCTGCTGTACCGAATAGAAGTTTTTTCATGACAAAGAAAACGTGTAGCTCATTGTTTTAAATTTGTTTCTATTTTTTCTTATCACCACTCAAAGATAGAAAAATTTAAATATAATATGTGTATAAGAATGCAATTAAACAGGAGGGATATAACATGACATATGAAGGTGGAGATAAGCAAGACTACCAAGGTAATAATGGAGATAGTCAAACGCAACCAACATATCAGCGCTCATCATTTAGAAGAGAAAAAAAGGATCCTTGGAAGTGGCCTATAATAATAGGTATAATGGCTGTATTGTTCAGTCCTATAGTTTATTTTGGACTCAAGGATTACAATCAAGATAAAGCACAAACAACTCAGCAAGTACAGAGCGGTGAGGTTGAACAAGCAGTCTTAGATTCTCTCAAAGCTCTTGAATCAATCGACAGCACAACAGTAGAGCACTAAGGACTAGAAAAATACTTCTATTGACTAAAATTATAGAAAATTATATAAAGAGTAAACTCCAAGAATTACATATTAAAAAACTTTCAAAGAGGTGTTAATATCATGATGAATAAAAGAGGTTCCTTAAATCTCAGCATACAAGCAATTGTTATACTGGTCATGGCAATGGCAGTGCTCGGTCTCGGATTAGGATTCATCAGAACTCTAATGGGCCAAGGACAAAGCCAATTCGAGGAAGCTATTGGTAGCGTAGAGCTCGATAACCCTCCATCCGCAGATGAACCTTTCACAGCAGACGCGAACATTAAAGTAAAGTCTAGTAAGGAGGATTCATTCAAGGCAGGAGTTTACAATGACGGGACATTCACAGACACCTCTTATGTTAAGATTGAACTAGGATCTTGTATACCTACAGCTGGTAGTGCCATGACTATCAGATCATTAGCCCAACAAATTTCTGAAGGAGATTTTGCAAGTTATAAATCTATGATAAAAGGTAACAGTGTAGATGCAGGAACTTATGTTTGTGAGTTGATTGCCAAAGGATATACCACTGCGGCAGCAGGAACTGCTGTTAATCCAGAAGAAAAAATGGTTAAGCAAGTTGAAATCCAAGTAAACGCGTGAGGTGTAAAAGATGAATAAAAGAGGTTCCTTAAATCTCAGCATACAAGCAATTGTTATACTGGTCATGGCAATGGCAGTGCTCGGTCTCGGATTAGGATTCATCAGAACTCTAATGGGCCAAGGACAAAGCCAATTCGAAGAAGCGATAGCTAATGCAAAACTAAAAAACCCTGCGACCGCTGACCAACCAATAACTGTGAGTCAGATCATAAAAGTGAAAAAAGGAAAAACAACTACTTTTGAAGTGGGGGTTTACAATAATGGTAACGCAGGAAATCCTGTGACTCTCTCATTAGCAGATGGTGACCAAATAAATTGTCCCGTAGTCATAACTGGAGAAACTGGATTTATATTAGAATCATTGGACCAAGACATTCCTGAGGGCGATGCAAGTGGCTTTATTGTAAGTCTTTACACAGGAAAAAGCCTCGACATAACTATATCATCAACTTTTATTTGTAGTATAGAGGCAGGTTCTTTGTCTAAGCAATTCTTTATAGAGGTTGGAACATAGTTGGAGGTATCAAGAATGAAAAAACACATGTCTAAGGATCAGGAATTTGAAATTATGAAGTTAGTGCTTGACAAGTTCTTGTGGATTGGGGTTATAATCATGGGCTTTGGTTTCTACAAGCTTATGAGCCTAAGCAAAGATTTTTGGTATGGATTCTCAATCCTGGTTGCAGGAGCCATCGTGATGTTCTTGTTCATGTGGCTGATTGTCAAAGAGTACCACTTCATGAAGTAACAATAATTTTTTAAGTTTTTTAAAATGGACAGAAAAGGTTTCCAGATAGCAGTGAACTTCTTGGTTGTTATCATTCTCTCTCTTGTATTATTCGGCGCTGGTATGGTTATATTCACAAAGATTATTGATAAAGGCACGGATTTTCAGGCAAAAATAACCGACAGGATGCAGGAGCAGCTTAATGCAGCAATGGATGACGGCAGCGTGATTGTTGTCCAGCCACAGAGAGTGAATGGGAAGAGAGGTAAAAGTGTTCTTTTCACTGTTGGTTTCTGGAATGAGTTTCCAAACGAGTATAATTTCAAAGTAGTTGTAAGTGACAAAGATGGCTTAAGTGGTGCTATGAACTATTTCACAGATCCATATCCAGACACTCAGCCTAACCAAAGACAACACGCTTTAATAAGTATTGACATTCCAAAAAACAGTGTTAGTGGCCAATATGCTTTTGATGTAGAAGTACAATACAAAGGAGATGCTACTAATCCACCAGCAAACTGGGAAAGATATGATAAACCAAAAAGAATTTACGTAGTTGTTCCTTAAAGAGCCTCTGCTAACTCCCTTAACACTTTCTCAGGGTCTTCTGCTTTCACAACTCCAGAAGCTATCAATATACCATCTGCTCCTAGCTCTATCGCTTTCTTAACGTCTTCCCCTGTCTTCACGCCTGCACCGCACAACACAGAAACATTTGCAACTTTTTTCACTTTCTCTATAGTATCAGTTATCACTTCTGGTTTTGCTGTGCTTACAGAAATATCTCCGCCTATCAGTTCTGGTGGCTCTACTGCTATCATGTCTGGTTCGAAAGCAGCTACTGCTTCTGCAGTGTCAGAATCATTTGCGCAGACAACAGTCACCAAGTCGAGTTCTTTCGCTATCTTAACACTCTCTTTAAGCATATCTATCCTAAACCTGTCCTCGGAATGATTCAACAAAGTACCTTCTGCACCATTATCCTTCAACGCCTGCGGAAGATTATGACCTGTATGCGCTCCTGGATGTATAGGGTCCATGTGCTCACTAAAAACAGGTATGTCTACAAGTGAGCTTATCCTGTTAAGATCAACCTCTTCAACAGCCAATACTATATTCTTGCCTGTATCATGGGCTACTTTCTCGCATATCTTTGCTAATCGTTCTGCTTCTTTGCCAGTGCCCTCTACATATGTTTTGAAGTTAACTATAATCACAGGCAGTTTCATTTTAGAAAAATAATTCTATAGAAGAAGTATTAATATTTTCTGTTTTTAATTAGTGCTCGCCCATTATCTTCTTGGCCTTTTCCTTTATCTCTAGCATCTGCTTCTTCTTCTCAATTTCCTCGTCTGTAAGCATAGGGTCTATGTTAAAAAGTCTCTCTTTAGGCTTTTCTCCCCATTGTTTATCCAAGTATTTGGCAAAGCTACCCTTTGAAAGCTTAGTATAACATCTAGTACAATACTTCCTCATATCACTTGCTTCTATGCATTGTTTGCATATCGGCTGGCCACACCAGTTACAAGTGTTCTCACGAGTAAGGCCATGAACAGAGCACTTAAACTCACTCGCCATTTTAACCCCCTACAGTATGATAATGTAAGAACAAGTATATTAATGTTTTTATTTTCGAAGAAAATAAAAGCCCAAGATGCTAATTTTGATGTTTGTTTTTTCTGAGCCTAAATAAGAATATTACTGCCAAAACAACCATTATCAAGCTTAGGAATTGTCCCATACTTATTCCTAAAAACCTAGGATCATCTCGCCAAAAGTTGACTACAAACCTTAGAACACCATAAAGCAATACAAAGCTCCAGAATATCATTCCTTTCTTTAATTTCTTCAAATCTTTCATAAACCACAGAACTCCAAAGATGACTAAATTCTTTGCAGCCTCATACAACTGGGATGGATGTCTGCAACCCTCAACGTCAGGGAACTGCACACACCACTTAAAATTTGTTACAGTTCCCCACAACTCTCCATTGATAAAATTTGCAATTCTACCAAGAAATAATGTGAATGCAAATGGTATCATCAACAAGTCTGCTAAATCATAGAATGCGATTTTATGCTTCTTCCTAAATATGAAGTAAGCGATTATTGCACCAATCAATCCACCGTGGAAGGAAATACCACCATGCCAGATAAATAGTATCTCTAACGGATCTGTCCAAAACACTGAAGGATTGTAGAAGATAAAATGTCCTAATCTACCACCAATAATTCCTCCAAGTATCAAGTAAACTATGAAGTCTTCCACTGCATCCTTTGTCAGGTTCTTAACCTTCTTGCTTTTCGCAGCATTCCAAAGAATAAAGTATGCAAGTAAAAAACCTATAATATATACTAAACTATAGTACCTTATCTCCAAGAAACCAAGTCTTATAAGAACTGGATCAATGTTATGGATGAACATAGGACTATGATAATTATTTGAATATTTTTTCTATCTTTTCTTTCAAGGCATCTTTTGGCAGCGCTCCTACAATCCTATCGACTTCTTTACCATCTTTCAAGAAGACCATTGTTGGTATGCCACGAACTCCATATTTTGCAGCTAATTCATCGTTCTCATCAACATTAACCTTGGTGAACTTCATATCTTTCATCTCTTCACTCAAAGCCTCATAGACTGGGCCAAGCATCCTGCATGGTCCGCACCACTCTGCCCAGAAATCGATTATTACTCTTCCTTCCTTTGTCTCAGTACCAAAATTTTCTTTTGTCAAATGTATAATTTTAAACACCTCAACACTTTGAAAAATAGTTTTTTTATAAATGTTTTCTTCTATGTTTATTCCTTATATATTTTTTAGTGTCTTCAATGAACTTTATATATTTGTATTCTCCTATAAGAAACAAACCAGCGATTATCAACAGTATCCCCTGAAGTATAGGCAGAAATATACCTGCTATTCCAATGATTACCAAAATAATTCCAAGCACTAAGAAAATTGTTTTTTTAATCATCAGATTAGAAACTTCTTCTTATTAGAAGACATATCAATGAAATCATCAGCCTCGGCTAACAACTTTGCGGATGTTGTCTTCTTGAAGGAAATCACCTCTGCCCTGCATCCAAGTGACTTTACATACTTTAGAAGGTCTGCAAAGTCTCCGTCACCTGAAACAATGACTATGGTATCCACTTTTGGAGCCATCCTGATAACATCCATAGCTATACCTACATCCCAGTCTCCCTTTTTAGCTCCTCCAAAAAAGGTTTGCAATTCTTTGCTCTTGACTTCGAATCCTATCTGTGTCAGTCTATCATGAAAGTTCTTTTCACCTTTAACATCCGCCTCTATTACATATGCGAATGCCCTTATAAGCTTTCTATTACTGACAGCGGTTTTTAGTATGCTGTTAAAATTGACTTTTGTTTTGAAAAGATTCATAGCAGAATAATACATGTTCTGAACATCCACAAAAACTGCAATTCTCTGATCTTTATGTTTTGTGCCTGGCATTTTTCCCACCTCTCTTAACAGGAGATCTTGCAATGTCTCCATCCTTATCAACATAATACAGGTATCCTTTCTCTTTTTTGACACCTGCTTTTTCAACTTTTTCGTGCTTCCTCTTTCCTTTATCAGCCCTCTTCTTAGCCATATACACACGTGATATATCACCTCTCTTGTCAACGAAATATAACCAACCAGGCTTCTTAGAGATACCAGTTTTTACAACCTTCCCTTTCTTCACATTCTTCACTTCTAGTTTCTCCTCTTCTCTCTTCTTATGTCTACTAACCTGACGTTCATCGTATAATATGTTGCATTTCGCACAGTAGAACTTATGAATTTTGTCACCCTTCACATCGCCTCCACAGACAGGGCATCCTTTCTCTATAGTTATGACCATTTTAAAATTCTATAGTATTATATATATTTTATAATTTTCTATTATTCAAACCCCTCAATCCTTATTATCTTGGCTTTCTCCTTTGCTTTCCTTACAGTTATAATATCTCCTTGTTTCAATGTGTAAATCTTCGGATTGTTATCGCTTGCAAAGTGTGCATCACCTCTTACAAGCTTGACTTTTATTGTTTGATTATCTCTTAGAATGACTGGATCATACTCTTTCACAGGATTGTTAAAAGCAATGCCTATACCCTCTTCAAAGGTAGTTCTTGTGATTGATTCAAAATAAGCTGTGGAACCGAAAGGAGTAGAGATTAATACACCATCACTTATTACCTCTTCATGCTCTTTGGTGCCATCAATACTCACATCCAGTCTTATAGCTTGATTAGGCCTCTTATTCCTTATAATGATGTCATTCACAGCCACTAACTTATTAGTTCCAAAAACACCTTCAAGCTTAATCTCTTCTTTTATGTCGTAAGCATTCATCCTTATAAAATCCAGAATTGTCTCTCTGCTGTCACCAACACATTTCTTGCATATCTTGCTATCCCTTATCAAAAGCTTTGGAACACCAGGAAACTCTCTTTCACAGAGAAGAAATGTCCCATCGCCACCCAATGAAACGACAAAGTCAGGACTATTGGTAACGAAAGTCAAACCTTTCTCCCTCACAATCTTCCTCATATCAGAGAGCTTTGACTTGTCTTTCACACAGATAGCAACCTTTTTCATGGATTAAAGAGATAAGACGGTTTTTTAAATAATTTATGATTAGAACTATCATGAGAAAAAATTTATAAATTACAGACAATTCTACTAATAAATTAACTTGGGGGTACTTAAAAAATGAGAAATTTAATTATTAGTGTTTTGTTGATTGGAATTTTCTTAATAGTTGGTTGTGTGCAACAACCAGCAGCAGAGACAACAGAAGAATCTGTTGAAGTTGTAGAGGCAGAAGTGATTAAGGTTGGATTTATGGGTCCACTAAGTGGAGACGCTGCTAGCTATGGAGAAAGTATCAAGAGAGGAGTAGATCTAGCGATGAAAGAAATGGGCCTTGACAACGTTGAATTAGTTGTTGAAGATTCTAAGTGTGAAGGTAAAGAAGCAGTTACTGCTATAAACAAGCTAATCTCATTGGATGGCGTAGTAGCAATCGTTGGAGAGGTATGCTCAGGAGCAACACTGGCAGCAGCGCCGATTGCAAACGAGAACAATGTGCCAATGGTGAGCCCTTCATCAACAAGTCCAAAAGTATCTGAACAGGGAGAATACACTTTCAGGACTGTTCCTAGCGATGCCTTGCAGGGAGACTTTGGAGCAAACCTGGCTTATGATAGAGGGTATAGGAAATTGGCTGTTCTTTACACTAATGAAGAGTACGGCCTTGGTTTCAACAATGTTTTAACTGAAAGTTTTGCAGCCCTTGGCGGAGAAGTCGTTGCTAGTGAAACATTCGAAAGAGGCGCGGTTGATATAAGAACTCAGCTGACAAAGACAAAGGATGCTGAGCCTGACGTGATATATATCATAAGCAATTCTCCTGATTCAACAGTTGCCGCATTACAACAGATGACAGAGTTAGGGATAGAAGCAGCTATATTTGGTTCTGAAGGACAGAAAAGTCCGGCTATTTTAGAGGGTGCCGGCGAGTCAGCTGAAGGAATGGTTGTGACAGCAGTCAGTTCTGGAACAAGCGGCTTTATTGAAAGACACCAAGCTGAGTATGGCGAAGCGCCAGGTCCATTTGCAGCCCAAGGCTACGATGCTTTCAAAGCGATTGGCTTGGCTGTAGAGCAAGGCGCAACAACTGGTGAAGAGATCAAAAACGCTCTGTTTGGAAGTGACTTCGATGGAGCATCTGGACACATCGTGTTTGATGAGAACGGAGATGTCTCTGGGAACTACGACGTGTTCGAAGTTCAGAACGGAGAATTCGTTTTGACAAGTTAAATTATTTTTTTTCTTTTTATTTTTTGAGAGGTTTTTTAGATGTCTTTATTAGCTCAGTTAACAGTTAATGGTCTGATTGCAGGAGCTATATATGCACTGGTTGCTGCTGGTTTCTCTTTAATATATTCCACTAATAAATTCATGCATTTCGCTCATGGCATTAGTGTTGTTGTTGGTGCTTATATTCTCTACTCGTTATTTTCATTGATTGGAATCCCTTTTTATCTCGCTTGTATATTAACCTTAATTTTTTCAAGCTTATTCGGACTCGGAACGTATAGACTCATGTACTTACCATTACAGAATAAAAAGGCTTCAAATGTTGTTCTGCTTATTGCAAGTATTGGAGTATTAATTTTATTCCAAAATGTCATCCAGCTAATCTTTGGTCCAGATGTTAAAAGCGTTGGTTATATTAAAGTGGCTAGGGGGTTAAACGTTTTTGGAGCAATAATCACACCCTTACAAATAGTTATAATTCTAATATCCATAACGCTGTTTGTTTTGCTTTACTTGTTTATGAAAAAATCAAAGCTTGGAAGAGATATGCGTGCTGTTTCTGATAACAAGGAGTTAGCAAGCATAATGGGTATTAACCATAAGAGAATTGCAGATTACTCTTTCATTATCGGCTCTTTCCTAGCAGGTGTTGCTGGAATATTAATTGGTTTAGAGCAGAATCTTAATCCTACTATGGGAACTATTTTAATCATCAAAGGTTTTACAGGCGCTGTCATTGGCGGCGTAGGATTTATCCCTGGAGCAGTACTTGGCTCTTTCTTGTTAGGTCTAGCTGAAAACTTCAGTATATGGTTTCTGCCATCAGGATACAAAGATGCGATTGCATTTGTCTTATTGTTCATATTTTTATTGTTAAAACCTACAGGCTTATTCGGCATTAACAAGGATGTGAAGAAATAATGATTTGGCCTTACTTGACACATTTATTGATATTAATAGGGATTTATGTAATCCTTACAGTTAGCCTAAACCTTGCTCTTGGTTATACAGGACTGTTAAACTTAGGTCATGTTGCTTTCTTTGGAATTGGCGCTTATACATCTGCACTTCTGACAAAAGCAGGAGTTCCTTTCTTGTTAGCGTTTATTATTGCTGGGATCTTTGCAAGTATTTTCGGTTATTTACTGGTTTTAGCTACTAGAAAACTTAAAGGGGATTATCTTGCATTGGCAACTCTTGGTTTTAGTTTTGTGATTTACTCCTTGATGCTTAATTGGACTGGCTTAACAAGAGGCCCTTTAGGCATTCCAGGAATAGAAAAACCATCTTTTTTTGGCTTAACAATAAGCTCAACTTATTCTTATCTTATCTTTGTTGCAGTAATCTGCATATTATCTGTCTTTGTGATTTATAGAATTGTTAAGTCTCCTTTTGGACGACTATTGGAAGCAACAAGGGACGATGAGATGGGACTAAGGGTTTTAGGAAAAAACACCTTTAAGCTGAAGTACAAAGCTATGATGATATCAGCGTTCTTTGCAGGAATAGCAGGTAGCTTGTTTGCTCACTACATCACTTATATTGATCCAAGCTATTTTACAATACCAGAAATTATTCTTTTATTATCCATTGTTATCGTTGGAGGCATAGCTTCAATCAAAGGGAGTATTGTTTCGACATTTGTCATATTATTAATTCCTGAAGCATTAAGGTTCTTGGCTTTGTCAAGCTCAATTTTAGGACCTGCGAGACAAGTAATTTACGCTATGATTTTATTAGGAATACTATTATTAAGACCACGCGGAATATTTGGGAGAGTAGATTTAGAATGACACTTAAAATAAAAAGCATTCACAAAAACTTTGGAGGCATCAAAGCATTGGATAAATGCAGTTTAGAGATTAAAAAAGGGAAAATAACCGCGATTATTGGACCAAATGGTTCTGGTAAAACAACGTTATTCAACGTAATATCAAACATAATTAAAAAGGATAAAGGAAAAACATATTTTGACGGAAAAGATATAGCCAGATTAGAAGATTTCCAGATCTCAAGGCTAGGAATATCTAGAACGTTTCAAGAAGTACGCTTATTCAGAAATCTAATGATAAAAGATCATTTGGAGATTGCATTATCAGACTCTGATGAGAAGCTAATGCAAAATCTTTTTAAGAAGAAAAAATATGATGTCAAGAAAATAAAAGGAATCCTAAACCTTGTTGGTCTTAATAAGTCATTGGATACTTTTGCAACAGACTTGAGTTATGGTCAAAGAAAACTGTTGGACCTGGCTGTTGCCATTGCAAAGCCACACACGCTCTTATTATTAGACGAGCCAGTTGCAGGAGTCAATCCAATGCTAAGAAAGGATATTAAAAAAATACTTAGAGAATTGAACAAAAGAGGAGAAACAATACTATTGATAGAGCATGACATGAATTTCGTAATGGACTTAGCAGAACAAATCTTTGTTATGGATTACGGAAGAATAATTGCTGAGGGAAAGCCTAAAGCAATACAGAACAATCCGAAAGTATTAGAAGCTTATTTAGGAGATTAAAAATGCTTGAAATCAGAAACCTATTCGCGGGCTACGGAGAGCTTGAGGTATTGAAAGGAATAAACCTAACTGTGAACCCTAACGAGATAATCGCCTTGATAGGCCCTAATGGAGCGGGAAAAAGCACAGTTATAAGGTCAATATTCAACATAGCTGATGTGAAGAAAGGAAAGATTTTCTTCAAAGAAAAAGACATTACAAGAATAAAAACTCATGAACTATTAGAACTTGGAGTAAGCTATGTCCCACAGGGAAGGATTAATTTTGGAAACCTAACAGTTAAGGAAAATCTCGAGATTGGAGCCGAGCTAATAAAAGATAAGGATATCATTGAAAAAAACTTAAACGTTGTTTATAAGAAGTTTCCAATACTAAAAGAGAGAAAGAAAAAATTAGCAATGACCCTAAGCGGTGGACAACAGCAGATGCTCGCGTTAGGAAGGGCATTGATGCAGAACCCTTCCTTGCTTCTATTAGACGAACCATCCCTAGGGCTAAGCCCAATATTACAGAAAGAACTTTTCAAAACAATCCAAAAACTGAAAGAAGACGGAATATCAATACTAATAGTCGAGCAAAACGCAAAGAAAGCAATAGAGATAGCTGACAGGACATACCTCTTGGAAGATGGAAAAATAGTTTTGAAAGGCGGAAAAGACATTATCAAGCACAAGAAGATAAAGAACGTCTATTTAGGAGGGAGATACTAATAGGGTTTGTCCCAAGAGTCTGATAATTTTTAAAAAAAGGTTGTGAATTATTGCTTT
>JACKQG010006838.1_pt1 | contig 11791 bp, 10 predicted proteins | sample 8237621 | NCBI WGS metagenome assembly JACKQG01 (sample SAMN15677084, study PRJNA649215) | marine metagenome | biome: marine; feature: Black Sea; material: saline water; isolation source: suspended particulate matter (SPM) from the Black Sea western gyre | collected 2013-06-09/2013-06-10 | depth...
CCCAACCAAATGGTTCAGGTAGCTGGTTGTTCCTTTGGCAATGCCGCCCAGGATCACAACCCCCGGAACTATTGGGTTGGAACAAAACAATCCGCCAGCATGAGTACCGGGAAAATCTTCCGTAACATTGTGAGATAATCCGGTGAGTGAAAAACCGGGTAACTGATATTGTGTCACGATTCCATCTCCGCCTGTGTAAACACCCGTATAAGTCCACAAATACGGTTCTCCCGCACTGTATGAATCGTGTGTTAATCCTTTTGCATCATCCGTAAAAACCAGTTGATTCAGCAGAACTCCATTGCGATCGATCAGCATGAGTACATCCGATTGCCAGTTCGAAACCCAGAAAGCATCTTCGTTCGGATCATAAGCGATGGCATCGACGACAATCTGGGAATTGATCGACCCTACAATAGACTGCGAACTAAAATCCATCTTGAAGATCGTGTTAGTTGATCCGCTACCACCGTAGAAATACTCGCCATCCGTAGTTAAGTCATTTAAACCAAAAGGAATATTTGGAATGGAAAAGTTTTCGATCCAGGTTCCAGCTATATCAAATTTGGCAATCTGATTGTTCAGGGAATTGGAGACGTAAAAATATTCCCCGTCTGTTTCCACACCACTGGGACTGGCAAAACCGGATAGAGTTGTTACATCGAATTGAAAATGCAGATCCCAGATTTCTTCAGATTGGGAAAATAGAGAAAAAGAGATAAAAAGCAGCAGAAATGTAAAAATTATTTTTTTCATTATTTCCTCCAAAAACAACTTAAGTCAAGACAGGCTGAAGCCTGCTTAACTCAAGTTTTACAACAATTCTTCTTTTCCGTCCTTCTTCAATTTCTCAACTATTTTCTTCACATCTTCGGAACGATCTTTATTTGCGATCAGAAGCGCATCTCCGCTATCTATCACCACAAGGTTCTTTACTCCGATGAGTGCAACAAATTTATTAGAATTTACGTAGTTATTTTTACTTTTAATTATTTTATTTTTACATTTAAGAACGTTATTATTTTCATCTTTGTGGGAAACATCGTAAAGCGCTTTCCAACTGCCCACATCACTCCAACCGTAATCTACCGGGATCACAATTCGTTTTTCTGCTTTTTCCATAATACCAATATCGACAGGAATCTTTGGCATTAATGCATATTCTTCGGCAATATCAGCAGATAATCCTTCCGCATTCCATTTTGTGTTTATTTTTTCCAGAATCTGTGTAACCTTTGGAAGGTAATCCTGGTAAGCTTTAAGAATGGTTTCGATCTTCCACATGAACATGCCACTATTCCAGAAGAAATTTCCTGCATTCAGAAAGGTTTTAGCTGTTTCTATATCAGGTTTTTCCTTAAACTGTTTCACGTAAAACATTCCTTTCTCTATTTCTCTACCAGCTTCAATGTAGCCATAGCCTGTTGCTGGATAGTCTGGTTTTATTCCGAATGTTACCAGGTTATCTTGTTCTGCTGATATTTCACCAACATCCAGAGAAGCCAGAAAATCGTCTTTGACAGTAATTAAATGGTCAGCCGGCAATACTATCATCTTTTCTTTATTATCGTATTTACGAGCGAGATATTGAGCGCTGAGAGCAATACAGGGCGCGGTGTTCATCCCGAATGGTTCGACGATGATATTTTCAGCGGGAAGTTGAGGTAGATGCTTTTTTGTAAGTTCTACCTGAGATCGTGCTGTAACGATAAAAATATCTTCTATCTTAATTTTAGGAAGCAATCTTTCCACAGTCATTTGCAGCATGGATTTATCGGATATGATTTTTAAAAACTGCTTTGGATTGAATTCTCTACTGAGTGGCCAGAAACGAGTTCCTATTCCACCTGCCATAATAAGAGCTATCATAATTTCTCCCGGTTGAAATGCTTTTTATTCAAGGTTTGAAAATCCTGTCAAAGAATCTTCCAAACCACATTTATCTTCTATTATCTATTATATTTGTGCCTTCAGGTAATGTAATCTCAAAAATATTTTCCGGCAAGTTTTTATTAATCTTTTCGTTGGAAAACTTGTAGGTTACACTATTGTCATCAACGTCAATGATAGTAAATTCGGTTATCAGGAAATTTTTAATATTTACCTCGATCTGTTGGCTGTCCGGAGTTACCAGATTGATCCTGAAACTAATGCTATCGCTTTCGATCAATTCTTTTTTGGAAACATCCCAATATTCTGAAATTAATTTCACCGGTCTCAATTCGGTTTGTATATCATTTGAAATGAGCGCCTGATGGGAAGCTGCATCATACATCGTGACAACATCTTTTTTTATAAGTAATAATTGTCCTGCAGGTTCACTGTATTTCATCAGGAAATGATCCGTGTTATAATACATTTTTCCTTCTGATTGCTTAATTATATCAAGTTCCTTCCAAAAATTTTCTTGCTGAAAATCTGCTTCGTAACTCTTTATATTAGAATAGGTTATCAATATGTCTTCATATACTGATTCTAATTGGTCATCAGCAAAAAGAGATGCCATTAGAAATAAACAGCTTAGTGCAATTCTAATCTGGTAGGTAGCCATAGATCTTTAAATCCTCTTCTGTAGCCATTACTTCACGAGATTTGCTGCCAACATGCGGTCCTACGATTCCAGCTTGTTCCATCATATCGATAAGTCTTCCAGCTCGTGCGTAACCGATCTTGAAATGACGCTGCAGCATGGAAACCGAAGCCTGTCCTGCCGTTACCACTGCTACTGCTGCTTCAGGAAACAATTCATCATCATAATTAAATTCATCCAGAGTTGTCTGTTCGTCGGAAATAATTGTGATATCTTGTTTCGGTTTGGGTTGTGTCCTCAAATAGTCTATCACATTATGTATCTCAGAAGGCAAGATATATGCTCCGTGAATTCTGTCGGGTCCTGCTTTTCCGGGTGCCAGGAATAAACTGTCTCCCAATCCCAGAAGTTTTTCTGCTCCATTGGCATCTATGATAACACGAGAATCTATTTTCGTGGAAACCTTAAAAGCAATTCGCGAGGGAAAATTGGCTTTAATAACGCCTGTAATAACTTTAATGGAAGGACGCTGGGTTGCTAAAATAAGATGAACACCAATGGCGCGTGCCATTTGAGCCAGGCGGGTGATGGGTCTTTCTACATCCCTGCCCACGGTCATCATAAGGTCGGCTAATTCATCCACAATGATTATAATATGTGGCAAAGGGGTATCTTCGAGCGATTCATCTTTTTGGCGTAGTTTAATAATCTTTTCATTATAAGAATTCAGGTTTTTTACTTTATATTTCTGAAGAAGTTCATATCTATGTTCCATTTCGACAACACCCCAATTAAGGGCAATGAGAGCATCTTCGTTATTTGTAACTACTTCCTGAATAAGATGTGGAATACCCTCATATCCGGAAAGCTCGATGCGTTTGGGATCGATGAGAATGAAGCGAACCTCATCGGGTGTTGCTCTAAAAAGAATACTGTTTATTATGGTATTTACACAAACACTCTTTCCGGAGCCGGTTGCTCCAGCGATTAGCAGATGTGGCATTGTAGCCAGATCGGCAACCATCGATTTACCAGAAATATCTTTTCCCAGCCCAAAAGCCAACTTACTTTTCATTCCTTTTATTTCATCGGAAAGCAAAATATCTTTCAGGAAAATGGTATCCCGGTTTACATTGGGAATTTCAATACCGACGAGCCCCCTACCGGGAATAGGCGCCTGCACCCTGATACTTGTTGCTTTGATAGCCAAAGCCAGGTCATCTGCCAGAGCATGAAATTTATTAACTTTTATACCTGCAGCGGGTTTAATTTCATATTGAGTAATAATGGGACCGATGTTCACATTCATTACTTCTGCATCCACATTGAATTCCGCAAGCTTTTGAATAAGGATATTGCTTACCTCACGAATATTAGCTTCTATATTTTCGCGGTCTCTTTTTGTAGGTTGTGTGCTGGTAAGGAAATCTTCAATTTCCGGAATAATATACTCCCGTGGAGTATCGGTTACTAGCTCTTTATCCTGGGTTAGTTTAGGTTTGATTATTTTCGGTTTAGGGTTTTTTTCTTCATTTTCATGACTAACATGATCAATAATGTTTAATTTCGATTTTTTACTCCTATCGTCATCTAATATTTTTATTTCTTTAATCTTTCTGGTCTTTGTTTTTTTCTTCCCGGGCACTGCTGGTCTTTTGAAAAATAAACTACCGATAAACCTTATCGTATTATAAAGAGCCTTATAAAACCAGACAAAGAAGTTCTTAATATTTTCCACTTCAAAAATGATGAGAATGCTGGTAATAACAACTGCAATTGATATTATAAGTGTGCCGGTACGGTCAAAGATCTTCACCATGAATTCAAAAAAATTCCAGGGGATCACCCCCACCAGCAGAATCCTGATCTTCTCATTGATAACAAGAAATTCGTTCACCTGAAAAGAAAACCTGATGAAATTGAAGAAAAATGCAAAAATAATGAAGAATAGAATCTTCTGCAAAAACTTAATTTTATCCTTTGCAAAGATCATAAAAAACCCGATGAGCGCAGTTCCCGAAAGCAAAGAGAAGCAAAAGAACTTACCGAAAATATACAGTAGCCAATAGCCAAAGAAAACACCAAATATACCGATCGGATTATTAAAATTCGGAAATTGGAGTTTGATAAATCTAAAGAAAGTGATATTGGAATTCTTCATGATCTCATAATCAAAATTCAGAATGCGCACATCACCAGAGATGGAAAATAGAAATAACACGGATAATATTAGCAAAGCTAATCCAGCGAATACATACAAGAAACTTTTTTTTCCTTCGGTTTTCATGTTTTTACTCCATTTAAATGCTGAAACGGATTTTTAATACGTCACCATCTTTGACAATGTAATTTTTTCCTTCTAATCGGAATAAACCCTTTTCACGCAGAGCTTTTTCGCTGCCAAGCCGTATCAGGTCTTCATAGGAAAAACACTCTGCCCGGATGAATCCTCTAGCTAAATCGGAATGAACTTTTCCGGCTGCATCTACAGCATTCTCGCCATTAACGATAGTCCAGGCTCGAACTTCATCTTTTCCTATCGTAAAAAAACTGATATAGCCAAGAAGTTCGTAAGAGAGTTTTGTAAGTCTGTCCCGTGCAGATTCTTTTATATTCATATCTGCCATGAAATCCTGCTGTTCTTCATGCATAAGTTTACTTAATTCCATTTCAAAGTTACCGGCAAATTCCATAACCTTATAATTGCTGCGAATCTTTTCTTGTAATTCTGAATTGTGTCCTAAATTCTTCTCATCTGAGTTCAGGATTATCATCATTGGTTTCTGACTTAGAAATTGAAAGCCGCGAATTGATTTTTCTTCATCAGATGGAAAATCAATATTTCTTAGTGGAATATCTTTATTTAAGCTTTCAATTGCTTTACGAACAGCTTTTTCTTCTATCATTAGTTCATTATTTTTAACACCTCTTTTCAGACTGAGTTCGATTTTTTCAAGTCTTTTTTCCGCAATGATCAAATCAGAAAGAATAAGTTCAGTATTTATTATTTCGATATCAGCAAGAGGATCTGGTTTTCCTAGAGTTTGGTCTATTATTTCATCCTTAAAGTTTCTAACTACTGCTGCCAGTGCATCTGTGGTCTTTGCCAGAGTTAAAAGAGAATTAGACAGACTTTCTTTTCCTGCCACCCTTGGTAATCCTGCAAAATCGATATATTCTATAGTTGCATGAATGATTTTTTTAGGCTCATAGAATTCAGCAAGCTTTGAGATTCTTTCGTCTATAACTTTTACAATGCCAAGATTAGGTTCTGTTTTTTGAGTTGAGTAGCTGGAGATTTCAGCATCAAGACCGGTTAGAGCATTAAAGATAGTAGTTTTACCAGAATTTGGTAAGCCAATCAACCCGATTTTCATTATTTTTTTCTCTGTTCTTTATAATTCAGTAATGATCTGATCTCTGTCGGTTTCAACATACGCCACATTCCAGGAGGAAGTTTTCCAAGTTTTAAATTACCTATTTGAAGGCGTTTCAATTCCAATACTTCCGAACCTATTGCTTTTAACATATATCTAATTTGTCTTTTTCTGCCTTCAAAGATGGTCATTCTAAGTATTGTAACTTCTGATGTTCTTCTTTTCACGTGAACAATAGCAGGCTGGGTTACTTTTCCTGAGATTTTAACTCCTTTTCTCAGTTGCTCCAGTTGAATTGTGTTCATATTTCCTTTTACTTTTACTTTGTATAGTTTTGGAAGTTTGTAGCGTGGATGAATTATTTTTTCACTAAAATCACCATCATTAGTAAAAAGTAATAACCCTTCAGACATGTAATCAAGACGTCCTATGGAAAATATATTGACACCGAAATCGGGAAGTAAGTCATAGACAGTACTTCTGTTGAGTTCATCTTTTTTCGTTACCACATATTTGGGGGGTTTGTTTTGCATAAGATAGATTTTCTCAGAAGTGCGTTTAAGTATTTTGTCATCAACTTCCACAACGTCTTTTTCTTCATCGACGATTGTTGAAAGATCAGTTGTGGTAATTCCATTTATCTTTATTCTACGGTTTGAGATCAATGCCTCCACACTTCGTCGTGAACCCATGTTACATTGCGCAAGGTATTTATTTAGTCTTACCATTCTTCGAGGCTTTCTTTAATTATGTAATCAAAAAGATCGCTTATTATTTTTTCCTGTGCTTCTTCCTCTGTCTTGAATTCACTTATCTCTTCAGAAGAAGAATATGTTTCAGATAGTTGTAGAGCATCATTTTTCAAGATGATATTATTCTTTTTCAGGTCTATAAAACTGATTTTAAATAATATCCGAACTTCATACTCTTCTACATTGGATCCAGCATAAGAAAGTATTTTATTGGAATAATCCAGTATTTCGCCTTCCAGCTGACAATCTGGTGAAATACCCACAATTTTTAATCTACCGTCATTTTCGTAATTGCTTGATAAAGAAATATGAATATTTTCTTCAAGATTGTATTGGGTTGTTTTATTCTCAAAAGGAATAATGATGATGCTTTTCAAATGTGGATACCCGGTAGTATACACTGAATATGTGCAGGAGCACAATATTATAATAAATATAAATAACAATGATTTTTTCATATTCTTTAGCAATTAAATATTTCTTTTTCTGTCAAGAAATTAGTCGTAATGCTTGACAGAAAATCTTGTATAATTCAATAAAGGCAATATAAAATATTTAGCAGGAGTATAAATGACAAGAGATTATTTAACCATCAAACAAGCAGCTAATTTCCTGAAAGTAACTGATTCAGTAATAAGAGAGATGATAAAATCGAAATTATTTAAAGCCACCAGAAAAGGAAATATCTATCAGATAGAAAAAGCAGAGGTTGAAGAATGGCTGGCAAATTTGAATGAAAGAGAAATAGAGCAATTAGCCCTGAAACGTTCTGTCTGTCGTTTTTCTGATTATTTTAAAGCTAAATTTATCTTTTTGGATTTCTATGCAGACAATAAATATGAAGCAATTGCCGAAATGTCAAAAAAAGCTAAAGATCTTAAAATAGTTAAGGATCACAGATGGCTTTATCAGGTTGTGGTAGCAAGAGAAGAATTAGTTTCTACGGCTATTGGAAAGGGGGTAGCACTTCTTCATCCACGTCACTTGCATCCATCTAAAGTCAAAAAGCCTGCGATTATATTCGGTCGTTCAAAGAATGATGTGGAATTCGATGCTATAGATAATCAGCCAGTAAGATTGTTCTTTATGTTGTTACTTCATAATGATGCTCAACATCTTTTCTCAATTTCGTATATTTCGAAGCTTTTAATGAATGAATCTAATCTTAAAATACTACGCAAAACCTCATCAATCGAAGAAATAGAAAAAGCTTTAACGAAAAACGTCTTAAGGTAAGTTAGTGTTTCACGTGAAACATTAATCAGCGTAATATTCTTTTAACCAACTTAAAGTTGAAAAATATCTATTGGAAGCATTCCATAAAATATATCCGTCACTTTTAACATTCTCGATAGCTTTGATCTGTGAAATAATATATTCCCGATTATAATTTACTTTCCAACTGTTGGCTTGAATATATGGTATGACTTTACAATTTGGCTCTGTGTATTTTTTTGTTAGTTTTGTTGCTTTATATATTATAAAGTAAGGTTCATTTGATACATCTTCCCTATATCCAAAATTTTCAGAAAAATGTGAGGAATAGATCATGGGATGTATTGCATCTAAATGTTTAGTCATCTTTTCTATATCCTGTCCTGTAGCTGCTATATCCGATTTTCTTTGCCAAGCAACAATAGCGAAAACATCAGCTGTTAAACCCACATTATATTTCGAACAAATATCTTTTGCCTGAATAATAAAATCTTCGATTATGTCAGATTTTGATCTTAAAATATAATTGCTATCCGCTTTCGCAAATAGAGAATCTTCTCTTTGAAAAGAAAAAATAGCGTCAGATATACTTCCTTGTGTTGGAAATCTTATATAATCCAATTGAATTTCATCGACTCCGCTTTTTGCTATTTTCTTTAATATATTCAATAATTCTTTTTGTACTTTCGAATTTGAGGGGTCCAACCAGGAGGGTTTTCGTTTTTGGCTTTCTTTCCAATATTTTCCTGAATGCGACAGTGGTCTTAAAGTTGAATCACATTCTGCAGCAAATTGATCGTGGAACATAACCACCCTGGCAACGGCTTTCATTTTTCGCATGTGAAGCTCTTTAACCACCTTTGGAATATTGATTATCGGTTTTATTTTTTCGTCTGTTAGGATGTCTTTTTGAGGTATTGAGAAGAAAATGTGTCCATTCATGTTTTTCAGGTCAAAAATTACCGTATTTATACCTGCTGCTTGAGCACTATTGAGTATCGAATAAAATTTTGAACTTGAAACAGTGTAAGCGGTAAGATATATTCCTCGAGTGCTTTCTAAAAAAATTATTTTACTTTTCTGAGATGTTACTTTTTTATCAGATTCTATTTTTATCGTTGTATGTTTTATAGTATCAACTATTGCTTTTTCTGTACTTTTACTTCCGTTTAAACTCTCTTGATTAATTTGGATTTTTTTTCCGCAGAACAAAATCAAAAAACAAAAAAATACAATTACTATTTTTTTTATATTTTTCATATAATTTATTCGACACTATAAAAAATAAATATTCTTTTTCTTATAAATCAATTTGAACTCTCATCCGATTTTATTGAATTAAGAAGATTTCCCTGCACAATTAAAAGAAAATGATCAATATCGTTCACTATTTTCCCGAAAGATGAAGCCGAACCAAAGCTCTTTTCAGAGAGATTTCTGCCCTTCTGAAATCAATTTCTATTCCAGAACTTTTTATTCTTTTCTCTGCTCGTTTTTTTGATTCTTCAGCTCTTTTATGATTAATTTCATTCTCTTTTTCTATTGTATCACAAATAATTACTATAATGTTATTCTCGACCGTGACGAATCCATCATGTATGGCATATTTATCAATTTTAATCCCTTTATAAAGCTGCAGTATCCCAGGTCTAATCTTTGTTATGAAAGGCGTATGGTTTAGATCTACACCAAAATCTCCATCTACACCAGGAACGATGATGTGATTAAAATCATCTCGAATCTTTATTTTTGTAGGTTGAATTATTTCTAAATGCAATTTATCCATTTTCTATACTTATTTTTTCGTTTTTCTGGGACGAACATTTTTTACAAGAGATTCCGTTTTGCTATGCCCGGTCATTGAAATACCTGAAGTAGTTTTTTTCTCTTCTTTAATTTTAATCGATCCTTTTTTAATTTTTTCCGCTTTTTCTTCAGCTGACTCAATATTTCCAACATATAAAAAAGCTTGTTCTGGCCAATCATCGCATTCGCCGTTGATAATTTCTTTAAAGCCTTCAATGGTCTCTTTAAGCGGTACATAAATGCCTGGTGTATTTAAAAATTCCTCTGCAACAAAGAATGGCTGAGAGAAGAATCGTTCAAGCTTTCTGGCTCTATTTACAATCAATTTATCGTCTTCGGAAAGCTCATCCATACCAAGAATTGCAATGATATCTTGCAGATCTTTATACTTCTGAATGATACGCTGAGTTTCTCTTGCTACAAAATAGTGCTCTTCACCTATGATCTTAGGATCAAGAATTCGGCTGGTTGAATCAAGGGGATTTACCGCAGGATATATTCCCAATTCGACAATTCTTCTGTCAAGAACGGTTGTAGCATCAAGGTGAGAAAATGTGGTTGCTGGTGCCGGGTCGGTCAAGTCGTCTGCTGGCACATAAATAGCCTGCACAGAGGTGATAGAACCGTCTTTTGTAGATGTAATTCTTTCCTGAAGTTCACCCATTTCTGTTGCCAGTGTAGGCTGATAACCAACTGCCGAAGGTATTCTTCCCAACAGTGCGGAAACTTCCGAACCTGCCTGCGTAAAACGAAAGATATTATCAATAAAAAGAAGTACATCTTTTTTGGAAACATCTCGAAAATATTCTGCAATAGTAAGAGCAGTTAAACCAACTCGTTGACGGGCTCCGGGAGGTTCGTTCATCTGCCCGAAAATCATTGCGGTTTTATCAATAACACCCGATTCTTTCATTTCTAACCAAAGGTCGTTTCCTTCACGAGTACGTTCACCCACACCAGAGAATACAGAAAAACCACCATGTTCTATAGCTATGTTCCTGATAAGTTCCTGTATAAGGACTGTTTTACCAACACCTGCTCCACCGAAAAGGCCAATTTTTCCACCTTTAGAATATGGTTCGATTAGATCTACAACCTTGATCCCGGTTTCAAGGATTTCGTCATCTGTTGAAAGGTTTTCAAAAACCGGTGCCTGGCGATGTATTGGATATCTCTGCTCAGCTTCAATAGGTCCTCCGTCATCAATTGGTTCTCCTATAACATTGATTATTCTACCAAGCATTTTCTCACCTACAGGAACGGTGATCTGTTCGGTGGTATCGATAACTTTTTCATTTCGAACCAGACCATCAGTAGAATCCATGGCAACGGTACGAACCTTGTTTTCTCCCAGATGCATTTGTACTTCCAAAACCAGGTCAGGATGTCCTTTCCTTGTAATTTTAAGCGCATTATAAATTGCTGGTAATTGACCTTCAGGGAAGACAACATCAACTGTTGGTCCAATCACTTGAATAACTTTTCCTTCAACCATACTTACCTCTTATAATCTAACTCAATATTTTATTGTTGAGTTGCTTCAGCTCCGGAAGCAATTTCGATGATTTCTTTGGTTATTATTGCCTGACGTGCTCGATTATAGAACAAAGTAAGATTATCGATCATATCGGCTGCATTATCGGTGGCAGAATCCATTGCTGTCATTCTGGCACCCTGTTCAGCAGCAGAAGATTCCAGCATTATCCGCCAGATATCTACATGGATATACTTCCTGCCCAATTCTTCAATTATAGTATCTTCGTCGGGTTCATACAGGAAATCCAGTTTTGAAACATTTTCCGATTCGATGGGAATTATCGGCAAAAGCTGCTTCACAATTATATCCTGCTGTATTGCAGATTTAAATTCGTTGTATAAAACATCGATCCTTATATAATCTTCCTGTAGGTATAAATTTATAGTTTTTTCTGCCACATCTTTGGAGATCGAAAAATCCATTTCGTTGAATAGATTGATATAAGAATCAATGACTTTCTTCGAGTGTGTTTTAAAAAAATCATAACCCTTTTTACCAATACAGATAATATCTACATTAAAATGCTTTTTTATATGCGATTGTGCTTTTCTTATTATTTGTGAATTGAAAGAAC
>JACKQG010006839.1_pt1 | contig 11790 bp, 9 predicted proteins | sample 8237621 | NCBI WGS metagenome assembly JACKQG01 (sample SAMN15677084, study PRJNA649215) | marine metagenome | biome: marine; feature: Black Sea; material: saline water; isolation source: suspended particulate matter (SPM) from the Black Sea western gyre | collected 2013-06-09/2013-06-10 | depth...
GCGGGCCATCACGACTTCAATGTTTTCCAGGACTTCGCCGAATCCGTTGCCACCCATGGCGCGCTGCACCGCAAACATGCCGTCGGCAGTGGCGGAGAGTACGAAGGGTCCGCCGGGCATGCCGCCGACTCCAAAATTACCATTCGCATCGGCAGTGCCAGTCACAGTGGGTTCTTTGCCACCTAAACTTTCAATTTCCCAACGCTTTTCTACCCAAACTTGAATCGTTGCGCCTGGCACCGAATTGCCTTCTTCATCAACAACTCGACCCTTAAAAACTGCCGGTCGTTGAACGTGCACTTCGATGGGGTCGTGATCGCCGACTTGGAATACTTTGGATAAGGGAATATGCAGAGGTGCATTGGAAGCGGTTCCCATGACCTTAATCCCTTGGACAAACAAGCGCGCCTCCACCGGGAATCTAGCCATACCGGCCTCGTCAGTCTCCGAGGTGATGCGGCCCAAAGATTGGCCTTGCCGAGTCCAATTCAAACTAACTGGGCAGCCGACCACAGGGCTGTTGTCCTCCGCACGAAGAACCCGTAGCCAAATGCGTGCGTGGGTCTCGGGATTGAAATTTTCAGCCAATGCCGTTCCGCTGGTTTGATCACTTTCTTCCGACTGTTGATCAGCGGGTTGGGCATCCCCTATTTCATTGGGATCCACCGGCGTTTCCGGCAACTGCACTTCGTTGGCGGCGGTGTTTCCGGTGGACTCGTCCGCATTCGAGACGTTTGGTTCCACTGGATCAGCGCTCGATCCACAGGATGCAAACGCTAAAAACAGGCAGGCCAGTACCGACGATTTCCCCGTGAACATGTCGGAAGCATACCCTGTCTTGGGGAGCTATTCAGCTACTTCGTCTGCAACCGCAGCCGTTCCGTTAGGAAGGCTTGCAGGGGAGGTCGGTGCAAAGATTAGGGCTAAGCCCAAAAACAGGATGACGGAAGCAATTGCAAGCAGCGCCGTGAGGGGACGAACGTTTTGTTGACGCACAGTGGGGACCTAGTGCTAAGGGGAGAGGATGTAGGGGGTTAATGGGTGTTGGAGGAGGTGGGCAATTGGGGAGACCCATCAGGATATTAGCACAAAAAATCTAGGCTAATCCTGAGTTCCAGGTCCCCGGTAGATCACAGTGTGGCTGCGATCTTCCTTGAGTTGCAGCTCTAATAACGACAAACCCGTTGGCATCGCGCCACAAATTCGTGGCCAAAAACTAAGGCATAAATTCTCTGAGGTTGGCACCAGCCCCTCCAAAAACGGTACGTCGAGATTCAAATTGCGGTGGTTCACCGGTGTGACCACCTGCTCGTTGAGCAGCCGATCAAGCACCGAATAGTCGGCAACCATGCCTGTTTGACCATCAATTTCACCCTCAAAAACAGCCGTCAATAAATAGTTATGGCCGTGAAAATTTTTACTGAAGCAAGGCCCAAAGGCGGCCAAATTTTGTTCATCAGTGAATTTTGGCTGCTCCAACCGAAAAGCGGCGCAGAACTCGACCTGTACGGAAATTTGAGCAAATGCCATGGCAATGAGAGGATTTTTCTGCAGCGGCCAGTTTTATGGGCCATTCTTCGCTTGAGGCTAACGCCTCGGCCCTTCGGGGCACAGAGAAGTGGTTGTGATTCTCGGCGGGCGCCCTATCGTAGATAGGACGCCCGTTTTTTTTATTTACCTATCCTTGATCTCCCAAATCACTTACGGCCAGATGCCATATTCAGTATTGGGCCGCAGTGAGGTAAGCGTCGGTAGATCTTGGAAATGGGTGCGGACTAGAACTGGAACATCAAGGCCTCCTTGTTCGGCATAGGGCTTTTGTACAAAGCTGAGTCCACCACCACTTTGAATCGGGTCGAGTTGGATATCGCGCCCGCATGAAATGGCGATGCGATTCGTAGTCAGATGGCCGTAGAAATAATCGGTGCGGATCGGATCCTGGTCGGCAAGGGCGAGGTCCATGGGAAACCAGCCAGTGCCTTGTTGGTAAATGTGGTTCCAAGAATGAACGTCGGTAATGTCGCCGCGGCCACGTTCTAGTGGCAGCAAATAACCGACTTGGAAGCGCGCGGCAATCATGTTAGAACGACTGGCCGATATGTAGAAGGCTTGGTAATCAGTGCTGTCGCCATAGCCTTCGCTAACTGCCCAGTCAGTCGATCCGTGACCAGGGCCAGAACCACTAGTATCAAAGCGCATGTCTGCGAGCACGCGGTCGTAGAGAGCACGTGAAAAATCAATAGGCTCCACTGACGCGGCCACCTCTCGGGCAATTTCAGCCGCGGCTCCGCGCACCGGCACGCCCAGGTCAGAATCCAAATAATTTTGCATGACGATCTCTTCGGCGGCAAAACGGTCGCCATAATCCGGACTTCCTAAGTCTTGCATACGATGAACACGCCAAGTCCAAGTCATGGTCGCTGGCATACCCAGCTCCCATTGCAAGTAGCCGAAACGATTGCCATGCACGTCTGGGGTGGACCAAGACACACCTTCTGGGGCATTTAGCAGTTCCACGATTTGGGCGTGATCCGAAATGGGCACTGGCACCCAAAGCCGGATTGGCTCAGGGTTTTCGGACACTTCAGCAGGCACCGTCACTTCAAACGAAAATTCAAAGGTGCGCGCCGATGACATCGCCACGTGCTCGTCGCTACCAAGGATTAACCCGCAACTCGGCAGACCTAGCCAAAACAGCAATAGTCCGCAGAGAACCAGCAGCTTGCGCGGAGAGAAAGATTCCATTGCCGAAGCATACCCTAGCCAGCCTAAGGTCTAAAGCGCGGATAGAATCGAATCATGGTGTCAGCTAAACGTCCGCCCCACTCCGGCCAGGCTTTTTTATCCGGATTGTTTTTGGGCATCTCCCTTGCGATCTTTGGCGTGGTCGTCATTCAGCTGGTATTCAACCCGGTCTTGTCGCGTTCACTTGCCACCAAAGAGGAGCAAGTGCTAACTACGGTGCATGGGCGCTTGGTCAAGGATTACGTCAATCCGCCGGATGAAAAAGAGCTGATGCGGGCTGGTGTGCGCGGCATGATTGAGTCCTTTGATGATCGCTACTGCTCGTTTTTGGGGCCGGAAGAACGAGTTGCTTATCAAGAGGATTCGTCGGGCAAGCTAATCGGCATTGGCGTGCAAATCGCCCGTGGCGGAACCATCCATTACCCGCGTCCAGGTGGCCCTGCTGAAAATGCCGGCCTGCTGCCAGGGGATCGAATTTGCGCCGTCGACGGGCAGGAAATTGCTCCTGATCTCGCCCTTGATCAATTAACCCCGTTGATCAAAGGCCCCAAAAATTCCCTAGTTCACCTGCAGATTCAGCGCGGCATTGACGAGCCGGAGTTTTTCGAAGTTGACGTCCTGCGTACACCCTTAGCTACTGGCACCGTCGCCAAAGTTCGGCTGGTTAATGAGGAACTTGGAATTGGGCAAATTCATATCCGCTCCTTCGCCCGCACCACCCCTGCAGAATTAGACGCGGCCCTAGATACCCTACTAGCCCAGGGCATGAAGGCATTGATCCTTGATTTACGCTTCAATCGCGGCGGCTTACTGGATTCCGCTGTGGAGTGCACCGGGCGGTTTTTAAAGGGTGGCGTGATCTGCACGCTGGAAGGTCGTAATCAATTACGCTCGGTGCGCAAAGCCGATCCGAAGGATTGCAAGGTTCCCGACTTGCCGGTGGTAGTTTTGATGAACGGACTCAGCGCGAGCGGCAGCGAGGTCGTCGCCGGGGCTTTGCGTGACCGAGGCAAAGCCATTTTGGTCGGGCAACAGTCCTATGGCAAAGGCGTTTACCAACAGGTGCAGCAATACGACGATGGCGACTTTGTCATCAAATTCACCGCGGGCTATTACCTCACTCCAGGCGGGCGGGTGATTGAAAGCACGATACACCCCGACTTTCCTGGGCATCTCGAACCGGATTTAATGACCCCGCTACCCAGTTCCGAGAACCTCGGCCAGCTGCTCAGCTTTTTGCAATACGACGATCCACCCGACGTCTATCGCGAACGTGTATTTGAGATTTTCGAAGGCCTGCGCACTCTTAGTACGCCGCCGCCAGACGCCACCCTAGATATCGCGGTCGATGCTCTGCAACTTGCCATGGCAGACGCTGGTTAATTCGACCCATGTCCAATTCCCCCGCCCGCACCATCCTCGGGATTGAATCTTCGTGCGACGAAACCGCCGTCGCCGTGGTCCGCGATGGCCGTGAAGTTTTGTCCAGCGTGGTGCACTCACAAATCCAAGAACATGCCGCTTGGGGTGGAGTCGTGCCGGAAATCGCTGGTCGCAGCCACCTGCGTGCCATACGCCCAGCTTTGCAGACTGCGCTAGAAGAAGCGCACCTGACCGCCGCAGACATCGATGCGATTGCCGCTACCTGCCGTCCTGGACTGCTAGGCTCGCTATTAATCGGTGTCACCGCCGCCAAGAGCCTGGCCTGGGCTTGGCAAAAACCGCTGGTCGGCGTGCACCACATTGAAGCTCACGTTTACGCGGCGCTGATGTCGCTGCCAGAGTGGCAATTTCCCTACATTACCCTGGTGGTTTCCGGCGGCCACACCTCGCTTTACCGCTGCGATTCGCCGCTAAAGCTAGAGCAACTCGGTTGCACCCGCGACGACGCCGCCGGCGAAGCCCTAGATAAAGCCGCCGCCATGCTCAATCTGGCTTACCCCGGCGGCCCATCTATCCAAAAAGCCGGCGCCGACGGCAACCCACGCGGCTACACCTTCAAACGCCCGCTGTTGGGACCGGACTCTCTGGAATTTTCGTTCTCCGGCATGAAAACCGCCCTGCTATACAAGCTCAAAGGCCCAGGCGGACGTCGCGAGGATCCGACCTTGCCAGAATCCCAAAACCTGCCCGATATGGCTGCCAGTTTTGAAGAAGCGGTAGCCGAAACCTTGGTCAAAAAGAGCCTGCGGGCGTGCCAGATGACCGGAATCCCACGCCTGCTCGTCGGAGGCGGAGTGGCCTGCAATCAGCGCCTGCGCAAAATGATGGCCGCTAGAGCACCATTGCAGGGCGTCGCCGCGCACTTTGCGGCGCCCGAATTCTGCACCGATAACGCGGTCATGATCGCCGGATTGGGCTACGCCCGTTTGCAAGCTGGTTTGGTCGATGACTTGACCTTAGACGTCGCTGCCTGGTAACTGCGTCGGTCTGGTTTAAAACGGCCGTCAAGCTGGGTTTCAGCCAATATTGTTACTGATTCAGCGGCACCGGCTATGCTCAGGAATGCTGATTTCGCTCCTCCCTATCCTCACCTTGGCAGCTCTCCCAAGCACCGAATGGGAGCTTGCTCAGGGCAAGTTGGCGCGCTTGGAAGACGGCACTCGTATCCGTTGTGAAAAAGCTGAACCGGGAGCGGAGGCTTTTGAGACCGAATGGGGTCGCTTTTTGTGCCCCGGCAACCCGGTCGTCGACGTCATCGAAGCCGATGCCGATTACATGGCGCTGGAGGCTTTGCGCAAGTACGACTACAACGCTTATCTGCGGCAGGCTTCCAAGCGTGGTTTTTTGGAGCCGCTGTTGGAAGCCGCCAATTGGAAGGGGAAAAAGGCGTCCGCCATAGACCAACCCGCCGTACTCACCGCGCTGGAAGCCTGGGGACCTTTTTTTGATCCCGTTCCCAGCCGTATTGAAAAGTTGGATAGGGTCGAATTTATCTGGGAGAAGTTAGAGAAATCGGACAGTGGCGAAGCTGCATTGCTGACCGGTCGCATGCTGGCGGAAATGGATCGCCACATGTCGCCTAGCCAAAACGCAAAAATCACTTTGGCTGATTTGCGCCGCGCCTTGCGCAGCAAAAACCCAGGATTGCGCCGGGCAGCGGCGTTGGTGGGCCAGCGCCAATCGGATTTCCAATTTTGGCAGCCTATGCTCAATTCCAGTATTGAAGATGACCATGCCGGCGTCCGGGCCGCTTGCGCTGCTTCGGTGATGACTATGGATTCGGAGAAGGCACTTAGCGGCTTTTCGGCTGCTTTGTGGCGCTCCGGACGCGACAGCGAGCGCATCGCAGCAGCCGAGCACTTGGGCCAACACGGCGACGCATTGAGCATCGACGTACTCATGATTCCACTGCAAGCCACCACTGTCACTGGCGGCCCAGCCAGCGCCTTCGCGCACTTTGGCCGTCAGGTTTCGGTAGTCGCCGATTTTGACGTGGAAATCGCACAGGCCGCCGCGATCGCTGACCCGCGGGTAGTGGTGTTACAAGAAGGGACTGCGCTACAAGTTAGGGTTGTTTCCACGCGCGTAGTGCGCACCGTCATGGTCTCTTTGAAGAAATTAACCAAGGCAAATCCAGGTCCACGGCCAGAAGACTGGCTTCGCTGGTACGAAGAGCGATAATGCCCGTGCATGGGCAATGAACACTCCCCCGCGATCCTGGTGCTTGAAGACGGCACTGCTTACTACGGTCAATCCGTCGGCGCCTCCGGGGAGCGTGCTTTCGAATTGGTTTTTAATACTTCTATGACGGGTTATCAGGAAATCCTGACCGATCCGTCGTACGCCGGCCAGGGTGTGGTCATGACCTATCCGCAAATTGGCAACTACGGCGTATGCTTGGAAGACGACGAATCCGATCGCTGCTGGGCCGACGCAATGATCATGCGCGAGATGTCACCATTGGCATCCAACTATCGCGCCGAAATGACCCTGGGTGCTTATCTGCAACAGCGCGACGTGTTGGGTATTGAGGGCATCGATACGCGCGACCTGACTTTAAAACTGCGCGATCAGGGTGCACTGCGGGCGGTGCTGAGTACTGAGTTTTTCGACGTCGCCGCCCTGACCGAAATGGCCAAAGGTCACCCCAGTTTAGAAGGACGCGATTTGGCCGCCAATGTGACCTGCAAGAGCTCCTACCAATGGGATGAAAGCTTGCCTGGGTTCGGCAAACCCGGAGCCGATTCCCCGCATTTGGTGTGTTTTGACTTTGGCGTCAAACGCAATATTTTGCGCTGTTTGGTGGCCTGCGGCTTCCGCGTCACCGTAGTACCAGCCAGCACCTCCGCCGCTGACGTACTCGCACTGCAACCCGATGCATTATTTTTGTCCAACGGCCCCGGCGACCCAGCGGCAGTGACTTACGCTCACGAAAGCGTGCGCACTTTGGTGGAGGGCGGATTGGCGACTTTTGGTATTTGTTTGGGTCATCAAATTTTGGCGCACGCGTTTGGGGCCAAAACTTACAAGATGAAGTTCGGCCACCATGGCGCCAACCATCCGGTGGTCGAGAGTAACGTCGGCAAAATCGATATCACGACTCAAAACCATAGCTTTGCAGTGGACATCGATTCGCTGAAAAAGAGCGGCTTGGTTACCACCCATGTCAATGGCAACGATGGCACCTTGGCGGGTATGGAGCATAGTTCGTTGCCGGTTTTTTCAGTGCAGTACCACCCGGAAGCTGCTCCCGGTCCCCACGATTCGCAACATTTGTTTCAGCGCTTTTTCCACTTGGTGCAAGCCAACAAAAAGCCTGTGGCGTAATTTCGCGCTCAAAACGACCACATTGCAGGTATTTTGGCTAGGCATCGCCGGAATTGAGTTCACGAAGTGGTGAAATTTAGCCGATCCATGTATACCAAGTGAAGCTCTGATTCAGTGATGCGGCGTTGGCTTGGCAGGGAAATCGTCCGGCTGGGCGCGAAACATCGTCGGCGCGAGTGGGTTCATAAGATCCGACCTTTCCATCCCGCCGTAAATCGGGCAAACTAGAAGGCAAGAGAAATACCATGTTGATGCTCTCCATACTGCTGACCACCCCGTTAATCGTTCCTGCTCCGGATCTGGGTGAACTTTGTACTTCGTTGGCGCCGACATATGGAGAGATGTGGGACCAAGACCCCATCGAAGAGGAAGAAGAAATCATTGAAGAAGAGGTCCCCGAGGAAGAGGTGATTGAGGAAGTGGTCGAAGAGCAGGAGGTCGTTGCGGACAAAATCGAGCTGACTCCAGATGAAGCCACTGCATTACTGGAAACGGCTCTAAAGTCGCGTGAGTTAGATTTGATTTTGGTCGCGATCGAAGATGCTGGCCGCATTGCGGATAAAAACGTAGTGAAGCAACTTGGTAAGGCGGTTAAACATAAGGAGTCGGTGGTACGAATGGACGCCCTTACCGCGCTGCGCTTCAACCAGTCGCCTGAAGCTCTGAAGGAGCTATTGAAGCTAAAAAAATATAAGCCAATCATCGAAGACCCGGCCAGCGCCGAAGCTTATTACATGGCCCTCGGGCAAAAGGCGGACATCAAAGCTCTGCCGATATTAACCGATAAATTGCACATTACCGAACGCGGCGACAAAGCGACTCGCGCCCGGATCGTCGCCATCGGTCGTATACGCGATGCCAAATCAGTCGAGGCATTGATGGACATGCTGGTTTCCGGATCAGCGCGACGTCGCCATCCGAATATTAAAGAGATTCATCTTTGCCTCACGGTGTTGACCGGTGCTGACGTCAAGGCCAGCGGCGATGCTTGGCAAGAGTGGTGGAATGAAAATAAAAAAGGACTGGAGGTCAGTAAGGAGGAGCAAGAAGCCACCACCAAACGCGCACGTGCTACCTGGATTACTTTGTGGGCGGACCCAGAAGATGCCGAGTTGATGAAGGAGGCTTTGAAGCGCGGCAAAACTGACTTCGCCGACGCCGATGAAGAAGAGTTGAAACGCCTGCGTGAGTTGGCCGAGAAGCGCAAAAAGAAAGAACAAGGTGGCGATGAAAAGGACGACGGCGCAGATTTTTAGTCGTCGTCCTTAGCCCGGCAGTTATCCAGCCGTGGTTCCGTCTTCAAACAACTTTGCGAGCATAGGTTCGTCGCCTTGGATGGCAGTGCGCTGCATGTATAGCGACATACCGCGAATTCCACCCAGTTCTTCACCTGCTCCGGCGCGTCCGGGGCCGCCGTGCACCAGTTGCGGCAGCACCATGCCAGGACCGTAAGCGTGCTCGGCAACCTTTTTGCTACCGAAGGTCAGGCGACCGTGAGCCGGCGCCATTTCGACCATGCAATCCGAGGCGAAATCGCGATTGTCGGTGTAGACCGAAGCGACCAATCCGCCGCCGCCTAAGCAAACTAGGCGCGCAGCCTCGCTCGCTTCACCGTTGTAAGGCATCAACGTAGCTACTGGTCCAAAAACTTCGTGCTCGTGAACCACACCTGCCTTTTCTGGCTCGTTGGCTTGCAACAATACCGGCTGCTGGAAATATCCTTTGCCAGAAGGCAGATCGTAAAGTTCGCCTGGGCCGACTTCGCCGCTCACGATTTCAGCAACTTCAGCTAGCTTTTGTATGCCAGCTTGCACGTCATCCAGTTGTGCTTTGGAGGCCAGCGGGCCGACTCGTACTAGACGAATGGCGGGGTTGCCGACACGTGTGCTTTGCAGCGTTTGGCTAAGTTCTTCACGCACCGCATCTATTTTGTCAGCAGGCACAAAAACACGTCGAATGGCAGTGCACTTTTGACCGACCTTTTGGGTCATGTCCGTATGCACGTCGCGCATGAACAAGTCCCAAGTCGGGCTTTCCACCTTGACGTCGGGGCCGAGCACGGCGGCGTTGAGGCTGTCCGCTTCGACATTGACGCGCACCGAATTCTTGATCACCGCTGCTCCGCCACGAATGATGGCGCCGGTTGCGGCCGAACCGGTGAAGGCGATCACGTCTTGACCGGTAACGTGGTCCAGCATGTCCCCCGCCGAGCCGGCAACGAAAGAAAATGCGCCGGCCGGCATGACGTCGGAGTTGACGAGGATCTCAACGATGCGTTCCGCCAAAACTGCTGTGGCAGTTGCTGGCTTAGTGATCACCGGCATGCCCGCCAACAAGGCGACGGCAGCTTTTTCGGCGAAACCCCACGCTGGGAAGTTAAACGCATTAATGTGAATGGCCACACCTTTGCGCGGCAGCATCACGTGCCGACCGACGTAGCGCGGACTGCGCGAAATTCGAATGTTTTCACCGTCGAGCAAAAACTTGGCATCGCCCAAACCTTTCGCCATCTTGGCGTAAGCAGCCAAAGTACCAGTCGCACCGTCGACGTCGAACTTGGCGTCGCCGCGGGTATTGCCGCAAGATTCGGTGGCTAGGTCGAGCAGCTCGTCGCGGTGTTCATGAATCGCCGACGCCATCGCCGCCAACATTTCACCGCGTTGCGCAAAGGTCATTTTGCGCAGCGCCGCACCACCGACGTTGCGCGCGTAATCCAACGCCGCGGCGTAATCCAAACCGCCGGTGGTGGCTTCACCGATCACCTCTTCAGTGGTCGGGTTGAACAGCTGGTTGCGGCGGCCGGTACCTTCGTACCAGTCGCCGCAAACGTAACTTTTTAGCAAACGAGTCATAGTGGCACTCTGGGTCACAGCTTCAGTAATCAGTGATTTAGTTGTTATGGTCGAACTTGACATAGGGGAAGTCCAGCGGGTTGCCCTGAATGCCCTTGGCTGGCGGCGCAATCCAACCAGCAAATTTACCTGGCTCGCGCACCTGCACCATTAACGAAATGACGTAGGCGCGATCTTCTTCGGTCGGCAGCCAATTGCTGACTTTGCTCTGGTAATCCTCTGCGCTGAGCATCTCTCCGCTTGGACTGAACGGTTGGTTCATATAAACCCCGATCTCGCGGTTAAAGCGTTGCGACGGAAGCGTCAGTTCGAAATCGACGCCCATTTTGGCAACCACCTTGTTCCAACGCCTGACTGCTTTTTCGCAATCCTCTTTGTAGGAATCACGCAAAACCAAGTTCATTGCCCGACGCATGGGGATTTGGTGGTTCGACATGTGGCCGTTATCCATCCACTCCAATTCGTAGTAGCCATCTAACGCCAAGTGATCGCTAATTTTCTTGTCCTTTTGCTCACCAAAGCGACCTTTGAGGCCTGCGCCGAAGTAATTGGCTGCGTTGGAGCTGTCTTCACCACCGAACAAGTCCATCGATGCCGAGTACCAGAAGTTGATGTACTTCTGCACTACCTGGAGCGGAATGCCGCCGCGCTGGGTGACGTCTCCGTCGGGAATTTCGTTCATCAGTTGGCAGGTGCGTTGCAACACGCGCTGGATGCCGGTATCGCCAACGAACAAGTGGTGTGCTTCTTCGGTCAGCATGAAACGCGTGGCGCGCGCCAGCGGATCGAAACCGGATTCGGCCAACGCACCTAGCTGGAACTTGCCGTCGCGGTCGGTGAACATGGTGAAGCAGAAGAACGACAACCAGTCATCGATGGGCTTGTTAAACGCGGCCAAGATGCGTGGCGTATCAGGGTTGCCGGAGCGCCGCACCAGCATCTCTTCGGCTTCATCGCGACCATCCTTACCGAAGTATTCGTGCAGCAGGTGCACCATCGCCCAAAGGTGCCGACCTTCTTCCACGTTAACTTGCAGCAAGTTGCGCAAGTCGTAAAGGCTTGGGCAAGAATGGCCCAACAAACGCTGCTGCTCAACCGAAGCAGGCTCGGTGTCGGCCTGGGTCACGATGATACGGCGCAAATCACTCCGAAATTCTCCCGGCACCTTATCCCACGCGGCCATATTGGCGTTGTCACCAAAACCAATGGTGCGATCCTTCTCCGGCGGAGTCAGGAAAATGCCCCAGCGGTAATCCGGCATTTTGACGTAGTCGTAGTGCGCCCAACCGGAGCTGTCGACACTAACCGCAGTGCGCAAGTAAACATCGTTTTCCTGCAAACCATCCGGGCCCATTTCCTTCCACCATTCCAGGTGTTGAACTTAGTGCAGTTTCGTTTTGAGCAGCATTACCTGCAGATACAG
>JACKQG010006840.1_pt1 | contig 11788 bp, 9 predicted proteins | sample 8237621 | NCBI WGS metagenome assembly JACKQG01 (sample SAMN15677084, study PRJNA649215) | marine metagenome | biome: marine; feature: Black Sea; material: saline water; isolation source: suspended particulate matter (SPM) from the Black Sea western gyre | collected 2013-06-09/2013-06-10 | depth...
CATCTCTACATATATAATTTCAGGCATGATCTATGTGCTGCTGATAGAGTGACAGGCGCATTTGTTCTCGGGCTTGTGCAGATAGTGTCTTCGTGTTTACTTTTAGGTGTATTCGGCGGATATCTCAAGCTGTGGCCTTTGTTTATTCTCAATATCGCGATCTCTTTTTTAGTGACGGGTTTGTCTATTAAAAAACTGAAGCAGAATCATAATAGTTTTTTGGAAATCATACGTGATATATGCTCAGAGATTATCATGTGGTTACGGACGCTGCGGGCAGAGACTGCAGTGAATTTCTATCTCGCATTTGCAGTCATGCTGGTTATTATCACGGGTTGCTGGCTTATATTTCTAGGCTGGCTTATGCCGTCATCTTCCTGGGATTCACTCTGGTATCACCTGCCCATGGTCGGATATATCATGCAGAACGGAGCAATAGCGCCTGTAGAAATAAATTCTTTTATAGAGCAGTTCATAAACTATTTTCCTCAAAATATGGAATTGCTCTTCCTTTGGAATATTGTTTTTATGAAGGACGATGTAATAGTCGACCTTACTCAGATGGCCTTTATACCTTTTGCGATGATCTCGGTCTATGGCATATCTACTAAGATGGGAGTGTCTAGGCATAATGCGCTTTATGCCTCCTTGCTTTTTTTCTTTACCCCGATCATGTTGATGCAGTCTGTTACAAATTATATTGATGTCATGATTTCAGCGCTGTTTTTAATAGCAGTGAACTTTTTATTTCCCTCCAGTCATTTTAATACCATGCGCCCTGAGAGTCGAAGGTTATGTTTAGTTTTAGGCGGACTGACAACTGGACTGTTATTCGGGTCAAAAGGTTCAGGAGTAATATTTGCTGCAGTGCTTTATCTGCCGGCCATGTACTTAGCAGCTCGATCAAGTCTCATTAGAGGGCAGGTTAAATGGTTCTCGACTGCAGGGTACTGCACGGTATATTTTCTCCTGCCGGTTTTATTGACAGGTGGATATTGGTATCTCAGGAATTGGCTAGCGTATGGAAATCCTCTATATCCGATGCATATCAGCTTTGCCGGGTTCACAATTTTTAAGGGTATTTATAGTGGCATGATTGAGTCGGCCCCGGCTGCTGTAGCGTCCCTGCCTTTGCTGCTGCGGCCTCTTTATGTCTGGCTTGAGGGGCTTGCAAGGTATTCCTATGATTCTCGTGTCGGCGGCTTGGGACCTATATGGTTCATCCAACTGCTTCCGGCAATGTTTATTATGGCCGCTCTGGCATTGTATAAAAAAAGATTTGAGTACCTGGCGCTGATTGTACTTGCGGCTCTTGTTTTTATTTTTCATCCAAGACACTGGACTCCACGGTATGTAATATTCCTGACGGGGTTCGGGGCTGTGGCCTTTGCAATGACACTGGATTATCTGAAAAAAAGAGCCTGGTTTTTCCAGGTGATCTCGCTCAGCCTTATCCTGTATACATCTGTAACGGTAATATCAGCTTTTGCCGATCCTCTTAAAATCAGGGAGTTTATGCATTTACCCTATGCGGAACGCTCGATCGCCAGGTTGAGACCGATACACATAGATTCGCAGGCAAGGCAGGAATATGGCGTATGGGAATGGATAAGGCGAAATGTGCGTGAGGGCGATGTGCTGGCATATACCTTTGAGCCGTTGTTTCATGCGCCCATGTGGAATCATGAATATTCCAGCAGGATTGTTTATATTAAAGCGGATGGGAAATCTGCTCTTTACGAGGAATTGAATGCTAATAATGTCGCCTTTATTTTGGTCCGGGCGAACTCTTCAATGGATCGGCTGCTCATAAATGACGAGGGCATATGCAGTGACTGTACAGTTTTATATGAGGATGAAAATTACAGGATATTTAGCTTGAAAAATCATGGATGAAAATAAGAGACAGGATATAATATTTTTCTTTTTTATCGGGGTTGTTATTGTACTGGCGATCATATATTTTACTGTGCCGGAGAGGGCAGCTTTTTTTGAATATCAGAAAAAATGGTGGGGTGAGGCATGGGAAATAATAGGGGGAAAGCGCTGAGAATGGATGACTAAACTGGAGAGGCTTAAAAGTTTATGCTAGACGGAAAACGAATCGTTGCAATTATTCCTGCTCTGAACGAGGAAAAGACTATTGGACTTGTCTTTGATGACATTGATACGGATTTGATTGATGAGGTTGTGGTGATTGACAATGGCAGTTCCGACCGCACTGCTGAGATAGTGAAGGAGCGCGGCGGGACGCTGCTGTCCGAGGTGAAAAGAGGGTATGGATATCCCTGTTTAAGGGGGATAGAGTATCTCATGGAAAACAGTCCTGATATAGTGGTCTTTCTGGATGGTAATCACAGCGACCATCCAGAAGAGACGATCAAACTTGTTGAGCCTATAGTCAGAGAGGGCTATGATATGGTGTGCGGCTCAAGGGTTATGGGGCGGGTCGAAGAAGGCGCGCTGAGGCTTCCGGTACGTTTTGGTAACTGGCTTGCAACCTTTCTTATGAGAATATTTTACGGCTTTAAATATACAGATGTTGGACCGTTCAGGGCCATACGGTTTGACCGTCTTTTGTCTTTGAAGATGAATGATAACCTTGGCTGGACAATAGAGATGCAGGTGAAAACCATTAAATGCGGATATAGGGTCAGGGAGGTTCCGGTGAGCTACAGGGCTGGAACAGGCAAGTCAAAACTGACGGGTAATCTTAAGGGGATAGCTATAGTAGGCTATCGTATTATCAGGGCAATCTTTAAAAGTCTTAACTTCAGGCCTTAAATGCCTATGTCCTTGCCATAATCCTGATAATATAATAACATTGCAATAAGTCCCGGCTTAAAGCCTGGGTAATAGTACCGCGATTGCGTAAAATGGAGATATTGAAAATGGAGAATGAGGGAGCAATAAGACTTGGATTTTTTCTCGGGATATTTATCATTGTTGCTCTGTGGGAACTGGTGTCTCCTCGCAGAGTTTTGACAACCGGCAAGGGAATCAGGTGGATTAGCAATCTAGGAATAGTTGGGATTGATACCATTGTGGTACGTTTTTTATTTCCGGTGCTTGCTGTGAATGTAGCTGTGATGGCCGAAAACAGTGGATGGGGCCTTCTGAATAATATCGATTTGCCTGCATCTGTTTTGATACTGGCCGGAATTTTATTTTTGGATCTGATTATTTATCTGCAGCATGTGATGTTCCATGCGATACCCGTTTTCTGGAGGCTGCACATGATGCATCACGCAGACCTTGATTATGATGTTACGACCGGCCTGCGCTTTCATCCTATTGAAATTATAGTCAGCATGCTCATAAAACTTTCAGCGGTTGCAGCCCTTGGACCTTCGCCTTGGGCAGTTCTTGTATTTGAGGTGATTTTAAACGCTACCGCTATGTTTAACCATGGCAATATCAAGCTCCCTCTTGGTATGGACAAGGTTCTGAGGCTCCTTGTAGTAACGCCCGATATGCACCGTGTACATCACTCGGTTACGATTCGTGAGACAAACAGTAATTTCGGTTTTAATTTTCCATGGTGGGACAGGTTGTTCGGTACATACCGTGATCAGCCGGCGGCAGGACATGAGGGGATGACTATAGGGCTTGCCCAATTTCGTGATTCTGGCCGACTTGGTCTGCAATGGATGCTGGTACTGCCGTTTATTGGAGATGCGGGATCTTATGCGATTAATCGCTGGGGTAAAAATCCTGAAAAGAAGTAATACATGTTTTGTGTAATGAGTAATGATTTTTTTATAAATTAAGGAGGTTATATTATGAGTTATTGTTTTTCGAAGAAGGTTTCACTTTCGTATGAGGAGGCCCTTGAGCGTGCGGCTGAAGAGCTGAAGAAAGAGGGCTTTGGTATCCTGACTGAGATTGATGTGAAGGACGCACTTAAGAATAAGCTCGGGGTTGATTTTAAGAAGTATAAAATTTTGGGTGCCTGTAATCCTCAGTATGCTTACAAGGCACTGCAGCATGAAGACAAGATCGGCGTAATGCTTCCCTGTAATGTCGTGGTCGAAGAGCATGAAAATGGAGAGGTAGAGGTATCGGCAATTGATCCTGTAGCATCTATGCAGGCCGTTCAGAATGATGCTCTCGGGGGTATTGCTGCAGAGGTCAGGGATAAACTTAAGCGGGTTATAGACAGTATATAAGCGGGGGTGCCCGTTTTTAGCCGGGAGGTATATTTGATATGAATGATAATATAATTGCTTTTCCTGGCATGTCCGGCCGCTCTGCAAAAGATACGTCAGCCAGGAAGCTTGAGGTTCCGGTTACTGGCATGACATGTGCAGCCTGCTCCGCGAGGGTGCAGAAGGCCCTTGAGAGCGGTAAGGGTGTGCAGTCTGCGAACGTGAATCTTGCGGCTGAGAGGGCTACAGTATATTATCTTCCATCAGAGACTGATTCCTCAGAGATAATTAAGATCATTACAGATGCCGGCTATGGTGTCTCTTTGTCTTCCATTACATTGCCGATAAAAGGCATGACCTGTGCTGCCTGCGTTAAACGTGTACAGGACAAGTTGACCGCAGTTGAGGGGGTCTTGCATGCCGCTGTCAACATTGCCACAGAGAAGGCAACTGTAAGTTACCTGCCTGCTCAGGCCGGAATCAGAGACCTGAAAAAAGCGGTCGCAGAGGCCGGGTATGAGGTGCTGGAAGTATCTGAGGGCGAGGATATAGTTGAGAAGGAAAAGAGCGAGAGAGAGGCGGCATATCAAGAGCTAAAAAACAAGTTTATAGTGGGTGTCTGTTTTACTGTCCCGCTATTACTGCTGGTCTTTTGGGACAAGTTTGGGCTGTCTGCTATCATGACGATACCCAGAGAAACGAATTTTATCCTGCAGTTTCTGATTCAGACACCTGTGCAGTTCTGGGTCGGCTGGCAGTTTTACACTGGTGCTATTGCTGCGGCCCGTCATAGGACCACAAACATGAATACCCTCATTGCCATGGGAACTTCTGCGGCCTATATATACAGCGTTGCCGCTACATTTTCCCCGGCGGTCTTTGAGATAGAGGGCTATTCGGCAACTGTCTATTTTGATACCGCCGCTACTATTATTGTGCTTATACTTCTCGGCAGACTTTTTGAGGCCAGGGCAAAAGGCAGAACCTCTGAGGCGATAAAAAAGCTGATGGGACTGCAGCCAAAGACCGCCAGGGTTTTTCAGAATGGTGAAGAAAAAGATATCGCAATTGATGAGGTCGAACCTGGAGACATTGTCGTGGTCAGGCCGGGGGAGAGAGTTCCTGTCGACGGGATATTATTAGATGGTTATTCCTCAGTGGATGAATCGATGATATCAGGCGAATCAATCCCGGTTGAAAAAAAGCCCGGGGATAAGATTATAGGGGCAACCATAAATAAGTCTGGAAGCTTCCGGTTTAAGGCCGAGAAAGTCGGAAAAGACAGTATGCTTGCTCAGATTATCAAGCTTGTTCAGGAGGCCCAGGGCTCTAAACCCCCGATAGCTCGTCTGGCAGATAAGATAGCATCGATTTTTGTGCCTGTCGTGATGGTGATCGCAGCCTTAACCTTTCTTGTATGGCTAATGTTCGGCCCTGCCCCGTCTCTTACATATGCACTGCTTAATTTTGTTGCTGTAATGATTATTGCCTGTCCGTGTGCCCTGGGACTTGCCACCCCGACCTCGATTATGGTCGGTACGGGTAAGGGCGCTGAAAATGGCATATTGATCAGGGGTGCTGATGCCCTTGAGACGGCTCACAAGGTCAATGTTGTGGTATTTGACAAGACCGGAACACTGACTAATGGTCAGCCTATGGTTACTGATGTATTTATAAATCCGGAATCTCTTGTGAGCGCTGATGAATTGCTTATGTATGCTGCCGCTGCAGAGAAGAGATCGGAACACCCGCTAGGGGAGTCTATAGTTGCCTGTGCAGTAGAAAAAAATATTGAGTTGAGCGACCCTGAGAGTTTTGAGGCTATACCGGGAAAGGGGATACGCGCAAAGATCAAGGACAGGGGGGTATTGCTTGGAAACCCCGGGTTTATGCAGGATGAGGGTGTTGATATTGAACTCATTGAGCCGGAAGCTGAAAGATTTGCAGCTGAAGGAAAGACTCCTATGTATATTGCGCTGGACAGCAAGGCTGCCGGAATAATTGCTGTAGCAGATACCCTGAAGGAAAATTCTGCTGAGGCGATCAAGTCACTTGCACGGCTTGGTATAGAGACGATAATGATAACAGGGGATAATCAGCGTACTGCAGAGGCTATTGCGCGCAGGCTTGGCATTGATAAAGTGCTTGCCGGGGTGCTGCCTGAGGGTAAGTCCATTGAGGTGAAAAAATTGCAGGAGAGCGGCAAAGCGGTTGCAATGGTGGGTGACGGCGTCAATGATGCTCCGGCCCTTGCACAGGCAGATGTCGGCATTGCTATAGGAACTGGTACGGATGTGTCTATGGAGGCCTCTGACATTACTTTAATAAGTGGTGATATACGGGGTGTTGTTGCCTCAATCGCCCTTTCAAGGGCGACTATCAGAAATATCAAGCAGAACCTCTTCTGGTCCTTTGCCTATAATTCCATTTTGATACCGGTAGCAGCGGGAGTGTTATTTCCTGTCTTCGGGATTCTTCTTAATCCCATGTTTGCGGCGGCCGCTATGGGTATGTCATCGGTCACGGTTGTTTCAAATGCCCTGAGATTACGCAAATTCAGGCCGTAGTATTATAAAGTACAGTAGAACTGTTTTAAGGGACTGTTTAGTAAATCGGTTTTTATAATTGCGCATGCCTGTTTTATAATATTCTAAAAATAATTCTGAGTGGAGCTTCTTGTGCAGATATCCGCAGTAAACTGGCTGATTCATATAACGGTAAATATAGCCCTTTTTCTCTCCTGGCATATTGTGCTGTATCTAAAGAGAGCGGAAATTTCATTTGCCGACCGTCTTATAGCAGTATTTATCCTCGGCCTTTTGCAGGTTTTGATTACCGAAATGCTGCTTGGTCTTGTGTTTAAGGCTCTTTTTGCAGGTCCGTTGTTTCTCCTGAATATATCCATTTCAAGCATCGTGATGTTTTATGTAAGGTTCAGGCATAGTGATGGCCCAGCGCTCATTCCCGCCCTTAAAGAACTGCTTCAAAAGTCTGGGAAAGTAGTCATAATGATGAGGGAGGATATCCTTCTTATGCTGCTTTTATCGGTATTTGTCCTGACCGGTTTATGGATTGTATTTACGGGATGGCTTTTTCCGGGATACGCATGGGATGCCCTGTGGTATCACATGCCTATAGCGGGTCAGATTCTGCAAAGTGGTGCAATAGAAGAGGGTCAGCTCAATTCATTTATTGATATGGTGGTCAATACCATGCCAAAGAATATGAGTCTCTTTTTTCTCTGGAATATTATCTTTCTGCAAAATGATGTGATAGTTGATCTTACGCAATTTGCCTTTACCCTTGCTGGAGTGCTCGTGATTTACAGCATAGCCCTTAAGTGCGGGATAAGGCAGGCCCCGGCGCTTTTCTCAGCACCGTTATTCATGTTTGTACCAGTGGTCATTCTTCAATCATCCACAAATTATGTGGACATAGCGGTTGCGGTCTTATTTCTGATCGCACTGAATTTTCTGTTGTATAAAGAGCCGCATAAAAAGGATCTTAAGCGGGCAGAAATTGCGCCTCTGCCCGTGTTTATAGCAGGTTCAGCCATGGGGATACTTCTTGGTTCAAAGGCTTCCGGACTCATCTTTTTTGCTGTTTCCATAATGCTGATATTCGTACAGGTATTGATCATGCTCTATAAATCGGAAAACAGGCAGGCTGATATTCTGGATGCGGTTCGGTTGTATGGCTTGTATTTTCTTGTACCTGTGATGGTTGCCGGCGGTTTCTGGTTTGTAAAAAACTGGGTTATATACGGAAACCCCCTCACCCCTATTGAACTGCGGGTCTCTGATATAACCCTTTTTAAGGGACTCATAAAGGGCATAATTGATCCAGCACCTTCTGCCATTGAAAACCTTACTCCTCTTGGACGACTTATTCATGTCTGGCTTGAGAGGGTAGAGTATTATCTTTATGACTCCAGACTGAGCGGCTTTGGTCCGTTATGGTTTATCCTGTATCTCCCATGTATTGCACTTGCTATTGTCAGGGCCGTCAAAAAAGATCAGTATAATTTTCTATTTGTAAGCTCGGCCATTCTTTTTATATACCTGTTTTATCCCAGTAACTGGTATAGCCGCTACGTAATATTTGTCGTTGCCCTGGGGCCCCTGGCTTTTGGGCTTGTACTTCATTACTTTTGGCGACAGGAAAATGTACTGAAAATATTTGCGCTGTTTCTTGCCATATATACCGCAGCATTCAGCAATTCCCCTGCTGTTACACCTGCAAAAGTAAGGGAATTTATGGACAGACCCTTTAGTGAGCGTCTACTTGCCTGGCAGGCGCCTTTTAATATTGATATTCATGCCCGTAAAGATTACGGACTATGGATATGGATAACCCGAAATATCAAGACTGGAGACTCCATCGCCTATGCCTATGATCCGCTCTTTCTTGCGCCTCTGTGGAACAGTTCTTATTCCAACCGGATAGTGCGTGTAAGGGCTGAAGGTTATAAGGAATGGCAGGCAATGCTGAAGCAGGAGGATGCGGGGTATGTCATTATGGAAAAGGGTTCTATCGAGGAAAGGTGGATAATGAAAGAAAATAGCGCCCTTGATGCGATGAAATGGATGGGAAGCGGGCGGGAGAAGTTTGAAAATGTCTATTCAGATGATAACTATATCGTTATGAAACTGGATCTTGTTAATAAGGGGTAGCCTTATTGCTTCTGCAGTACAATGGTCATCATCGAGCCGACCCACTTTCCAAGAGGCCTCAGGATTTTTTCAACCCATAACAGTGCAGGTAAAAGAGACTCGGGGAAGAGGTTCGGGCCTATATAACCGCCTGAGGCAAAAAACTGGATGGCCGTGTGGTAGGTTTCATGGACTACTTTCAGCTCAGGAAATTTGTATTCAAATTCACTTCTTTCTTTCCTGAATAATATGGTAGGTATCGCTACATTGGCATCTAAAAGTGCATATTTTGACGAGCAGGTCTTAGAGCTCATATTCAGGTCTTCGGGGCAGAAGATTTTCAATATGGGGTAGGAAAGCAGGCTTACATAAGGTTCTATAAGTATTATCCGTCCGCCTTTTTTAAGCGCCCTGGAGGCCTCTTTGAAAAAGCTGTCAGGGTCTTTTAAATGGTGAAGGGTACCGAAGATCATTATTGAATCAAGGCAGCCAGTCCTGAAGGGCAGGGCCATGGCGTCATTGCATACTGATATATGAGGCGTCAGCACCATATCTGTGTGAATCATGTTCTTGAAATGCACGTCTGAGTAACCATGCCCGGTGCCGAGTTCTATATTGACCCCGTCCTCCGGTATATACGGCCTGACCTCGCGGAAGAAGTTATCATACATGGATCTTAGGACTGGTTTGGACTGAATAATCTTACGCTGCAGCACCAGCATCTCTGCTTCTTTTCCCCACAGGGCCTTATACTGTTTATGTAGTTTTTCCATCTTAAAAAAATGATTCCATTTTCAGGGTTATACGGCAATTAATATAACATATATGAACTACACACATCATGAGAGGGTATGTCCAGTGGATATGTGTGCAGGAGCGCAGTCAGTTTGAGTCGTAAATATCTCGAATTGTTTTTTTTAATATAAATCAGGGTGCGATATCTGCTATTGCAGATTCAAACAAAGGACGTATGCAGTTATTGGCATAGTACACCTTGGGATCATTATCAAGGAGAATAAATGTATGGACCCGTGATGGTCCGGTACTCCCGATCTGAAATCGAGTAAGCAGCCTGTCCTCGTTATATGCCTCTACGGTTATACGGTTTATCTGATCAAGTCCAAAGATGGAATAGTTGCTGTGATCAGATATAAGCATAACGATTTTTAAATTGGTAATCGTATCGATGAGGCTGTTTATATCTGATGTTGCAATAGGCAGGTTATTTTGTTCCGTATGCCAGGTCTTGCCTGATTGCCTAAGTTCTACAGTCGTCCCCTGTTTAGTCAATCGTATGCGCGTTATCTCAGATTCGCTGAATATGGGAGGTGAAGGTAAATCCGAGAGGATAATTTCATTGCTTCTTTGAGACAGGTGAATAATGACCAATAAAGTTATTAAGACCAGGATAAGGTATTTTTTCTGCATGGATTCAATCTCTTCATTAAAATATTGAAAAATATCGGTGCATATTCAGATCGTACATGCGTATTATTCATAAACGATAGTAATGATACAAGTCTGAATTATAAGAACTTACTGACAGCGTAAGGCAGGCAGTATAACTGATTGCTTTCAGCTATTAATTTCAGCTACAATAGTTTCCGCTAAAATAGTTTAGATTACCGCAAGGGGAGCCGATAATATAACAATGAGTAGCTTGAATATACTGCACATAAACAAGTTGCATCGTCCTATGGGAGGAGCAGAGACTTCTTACTTTGAGACGGCTGGAATACTTGAAAAGCATGGTTGTAAGGCGTTTTATTTTGCCATGCAGTCACCGGGAGCGGTGAGGTGCAGTACGGAGGAGTTTTTTGTGCCGCAGCTCAATAGTCAACGGGATACGGGCTTACTGCAACGTCTCAAGTTGGCAGGGAGGTGTTTATATTCTAAGACAAGCGTCCGGAACCTTACTCTCCTGCTGAAGTCTAACCGCATTGATATTGCTCATATCCATGACATTGATCGACAGATGTCCCCCTCGGTTCTGCATGCTTTAAAGAAGGCAAACATACCGGTTGTGATGACATTGCATAATTATAAACTGGTATGTCCATCGTTTAGAATGCTGAGGAATTACAATTTATGTCAGAAGTGTTCACAGGGGAAATACCTGAGTGCTTTACGTGAGAAATGTATCAAGAATTCTTATTTAAGGAGCGGTTTGGCCGCGGCTGAAAACTTTCTCCACAATACTGTACTTGATATTTATGATAATGTTGATCTTTTTATTGCGCCCAGTCTTTTTTTGAAAAATAAGTTTTTAGAGATGGGATTTCAAAAAAAAATTGAACATCTGCCATACATTATAGATGTTGAAAGATTTTCTGAGGAAACAGTTCCGGCACAGGATATCGGTAGAAAGACTATTACTTACTTTGGCAGGCTGGTCAGGGAGAAAGGGGTATATGTTTTGCTGGATGCTGCGGAACGCCTGTTAAAACGTTACACTAGTGATGAACTCGTAATCACTATTATTGGTGAAGGGCCACTGGAAAAAAAGTTGAAAGCGGAGGTACTTAAAAGAGGTCTTGATAATGTAATATTTATCGGTTTCATGACCGGAGAGCCCCTGTACAGAGAGATAAGGAAGAGTATTGCAACGGTATTGCCGTCTCAATGGTATGAGAATTATCCTGTAGCTATTGAGGAGTCTTTTGCTCTGGCCCGGCCTGTAATTGCCTCACGTATTGGAGGGATCCCGGAATTGGTAAAGGATAAGGTTACGGGATTACTGTTTGAGCCGGGAGATGCGGCCGGCCTTGCTGCACAGATTGAACTTCTTGTGGAGAATCCGGCTATGAGTATATCTCAGGGTCAGGCTGCCAGGGAGTTTGCGCTTAAGAATCTGGATCAGGCCCTGAATTTCCATCGTCTTAGAGGTCTTTATGATGAGGCGATTAGGATTAACGGAAAGGCCGGGAAAAAGAAATTCTATGGATCATCTAAAAAAAAGTCTACTAACGAAATATAATTTTCAGAAGG
>JACKQG010006841.1_pt1 | contig 11786 bp, 11 predicted proteins | sample 8237621 | NCBI WGS metagenome assembly JACKQG01 (sample SAMN15677084, study PRJNA649215) | marine metagenome | biome: marine; feature: Black Sea; material: saline water; isolation source: suspended particulate matter (SPM) from the Black Sea western gyre | collected 2013-06-09/2013-06-10 | depth...
GTAGTGGAGGGGGAGTCTGCCGTGGTTTCCTTTCGCGTGGACCCCGGCGGTACATCTGGCGGCGAGGACGTTGACGGCGGCGGCTTTCAGGGCGTGGAGGGCGGTGTGGGTTCGGATCTCGATTGTCGTCATGTTCCCATCTGATCCCATGTGTACCCGTTTTATCGCGATGTTCTGAGATGATCCCGAGACTGCTTAATGATTTTGCGTTTCAGCTCTTCATGAGTTCCCCGTGGAGGGGGGGCTATTCCCGTGACGCTCTCCTTTAGGCGGTTACTCGGGCGCCCACTCCTCGTAGCTGAGGGGAGCATACTCTTTGAGGCTTCTCTCGGCGTAGTCCCAGTCGGATACCCGTTTCCAGTCGTTGTCTGCGATCTCCTGGACCTCTGCCAGCAGCTTCGTCTCGTCGACTCCGATGACCCTGCCCTGATCGACGAGGAGTCTGCCGTCGCAGTAGACCCGCTCCACGTTGTCGCCGGTGGCGGCGTTCACCATGCTCTTGATGGGGTCGTAGACGGGGGCGATGCGGGTCGTCTGGAGGTCGAGGATCACGATGTCGGGTTTGGCTCCTTTCTGGAGGCAGCCGATGTCGGTTCTCCGGAGGGCCTTGGAGGCGTTGAGGGTGACGGCGTTGAATGTCTCGGCGGAGGAGGCGGAGGTCCTGTCGAAGTCGACCACCTTGGAGAGCATCGAGGCCCACCTCATCTCGTTGACGATGTCCTGGGGGTAGTTGTCGGTGCCGATGGTCATGTTGACGCCAAGGCGCATGTTTCTCCCGAATGACTCCATGGCGACGGCGTTGCGGGTGAATACCACGGGGCAGTAGGCTATGGATGAGCCTGTCTCCGCGAGGAGACGCTGGTCCCCGTGGCCGGGCCAACTGGTCCTGCTGTGGCCGCTGGCGAATATGCAGTGACCCGCGATGAAGTCAGGGCCCAGGAGGCCGGTGCTGTGCAGGAACTGGACGGGGGTCTTGAGGTGTCTCCTCACGATCTCCTGGAACTCGATGAGCCTCTGGCCCACGTGGGTCTGGATGCCAACCCCGAGCTTGTCAGCCTTCTCCCTGGTCGCCTCGAACAGGTCGGGGGTGCAGGTGTCCACCTGGGCGGGGTAGAGCATCCCCCGCACCCTGTCGTTGACGCTCCCGTGGTGTCTCTCGATGAACTGAACGGCTTCGTCGAGGCCCTTCCAGCCCTTCTCCTCGTCCCACTCGTAGCCGAAGCGCCCCTCCTCGTCGAAGACCCAGGAGGCGGACTTGTATCCAGGGGCGATGTAGCCCCTGATCCCGATCTCCTCGGTGAGGCGGACCAGCTCTTCGTCGCCCCCGCCCACCTCGACGTATGTGGTGGTCCCCGATAGGAGCCTTTTCACCAGGGACAGTTTCTTGATCTTCGATGATTCCTCTTCGGTGCGGGGCTCCCTGGTGGCGCCTCGTCGGGCTATGTGCATCCCGATCCCCGCGTGTTGGTAGTAGGGGTCGAGGGAGATGTCGACTGTGAGGTGGTGGGGGGAGAGGGGGGTGTGGGCGTGGCAGTGGGTGTTGATGAATCCGGGGGTGACAAGCTTGCCCTTGGCGTCGACTTTCTCGTCGACTTCGCCCGGGTAGCTCTTCCCGACGTGAATGATCTGATTCTCGTCGAATACCACGACTCCGTCTCGGATGATCCTGTGCTTCTCTCCATCGAAGCCGAGCACTATTCCGCCCTCGATCTTTATCGTCATGTGCGGTTCCTCTGCTGGGTGATCGTCCTTTGAGGATAAATATAGTTTAGGGCGGGGGTTCGCGTGAGCAGGGGACTCGGCCCGTCAGTTGTTATATAGTCCGTGATTCTAGTCAGCGTTGATCTCGATGGATTTCACCACGAGGCCAGTTGTGATGGGGACCCATGGGATGGTCTCCTCGACCCATTACCTCGCCTCCGAGGCGGGGAATCGCGCGCTGAGACGGGGCGGAAATGTCGTGGATGCAGGGGCGACCATGTGGTTCTGCATGACGGTGCTGAAGCCCCACCTGGTGGGTGTGGCGGGGGAGGTCCCGATCCTAGTGTACTGGGCCGATGAGGGGAGAGTGCTCTCGGTGAATGGGCAGGGCCCCATGCCCCAGGGCGTCTCGATCGACTGGTTCACCGAGCACGGCTACATGCTGATCCCCGAGGACGGATTCCTGCCCGCGGTCGTGCCGGGCTCGTTCGACGCCTGGCTCACCCTGCTGGACGAGTACGGGACGATGAGCCTCGCCGAGGTCATGGAGCCCGCGATAGGGTTGGCAGGGGAGGGTTTCCCGGTCTACCCCATGTTGAAGCAGGCGATCGCCGGTAATGCGGAGAGGTACAGGGCGGAGTGGCCCGCCTCCGCGAAGACGTATCTACCGGGTGGCAGGGTGCCCGAGGTGGGCTCGGTTATCAGGAATCCTGATTGGGCTCGCACCTTCGAGGCGGTGGCCGAGGAGGAGAGGAGCCGTGGGTGGGAGGTCTGCAGGGATCGATGCTGCCCAGGAGTATTTCTACCAGGGGCCCGTCGCCGAGGCGATTATCGATTACATGAGGAGTTTCAGGTGCCGGGATGTTTATGGTCAGGAGCATCACGGTTTATTGACTCTGGAGGATTTCGCGGGGTACCGGGCCCGGATCGAGGAGCCTCTCACGGTGAATTACAGGGGTCTGGATGTCTACAAATGTGACACGTGGTGCCAGGGGGCGGTTCTGCTTCAGCATTTGAATCTGCTGGAGGGGTACGATCTGGGGTCCATGGGGCATAATTCGCTGGAGTATCTCCATACATACATCGAGTGTGCGAAGCTGGCGTTTGCGGATAGGGAGCAGTACTATGGGGACCCGGATTTCGTGGATGTCCCCCTGGATATGCTGCTGTCTAAAGAGTATGCGGGGAAGAGGCGGGGGCTGGTGGACCCGGGTAGGGCGTCCCTGGAGATGAGGCCCGGGGGCGTCGAGCCGTATATGTTGGCGAAGTCTGAGGAGGGGGACTGGTTCGAGGGGGACACTGTGCACCTGGAAGCGGTGGATGGCTCCGGGAACATGCTCTCAGCGACCCCCAGCGGGGCCTGGTTCAGGTCGTCTCCGTTGATCCCGGGGCTGGGTTTCTGCATGGGGACCCGGGGGCAGATGCTGCACCTGGATCCGGGTCACGCGGAGTGTCTGGGTCCGGGGAGGAAGCCGAGCACGACGCTGACGCCGAGTCTGGTGATGCGGGATGGGCGGCCGTATATGGTGTTCGGGACTCCGGGCGGGGATAATCAGGATCAGTGGTCTTTGCAGTTGTTCCTGAATCACGTGGATTTCGGGATGGGGGTGCAGATGGCCCTGGATCAGCCCACAGTGCACATCCAGCACGTGCCGGGGTCTTTCTGGCCCCACGCGGCGTATCCGGGGCGGGTCCACGTGGAGCCGAGGATCCCAGGGGATGTGCTGGCGGGGCTTGCGGGGCTAGGGCACAAGGTGGTGGTGAGCCCTCCGTGGAGCCATGGGCGCTGCTGCGCCATCAGGTACGACCCGGACTCGGGGGTGATGTTCGGGGGGGCGTCGCCCCGGAGGGCTGAGGCGCAGGCCATCGGCTGGTGAGCCGAGGGAGATCCGCGACACCATTTTTGGTTTATGAGTGGTAGCTTAGGATAAGCGTTTTTGGCTGCTTAGCACGGGTTTCGAGGTGGTTTGTGAGTCCATCATGGTGTGGGAGGGTTCTCGATTATCTTGGTGATCCTGTCAAGGATGATCTCGTTGTCTCCTTCGAGGAGGTACTCGGCTTTGAGGGTGATCCGGTCTTTCGCCTCCGGGGTGACGAAGTAGGGTTCGTGGAGGGTCCGGATCGAGGGGTATCCTTCGAGGAGCGCCGTGTGCAGCCCTTTGAGGGATATTCCAGCTTTTTCGTCGAGTTCGATGTATGCGTAGGATGAGGCTATGAGGCCCCCGACCACGGTGGGCTCCATGAGCACGCCTGATGTGATCCCGGGGATCTCATCGAGCCGGGTGGAGAGTTCCCTCGTCTTCTCCTCCAGGGCACGGTAGTATGCGTCGTCTTCTCTCTCCATGAAGATTTCCAAGGCCTTTATGAGTCCGGCGATGGTCTCCCTGCTCATCTTGGAGGCTCTGCCGATCCCGTCGAAGGGGTAGGCCTGGAGGTGGGCGAGTTTCACGAGGTCTCTCCTTCCGATGAGGATGCCACTGTTGTTGGGTCCTCCCATCTGCTTTCCGCCGCTGAAGACCACCAGGTCGGCCCCCGCCTCGAGGATCCCCCGGGGGATGGCCTTGTGGGTGAGGGAGGGGGCGGCGTCCACGATGAGGGGGACCCCGTGGTCGTGGGCCACCTCGGCGACTTTTTTGATGGGGAGCTTCCCTCTGGACGCTGTGACCGTGTAGTAGTATCCGGCGGTCCTATCCTCGTTGAAGGCTTCGGAGAGATCCCTCGCCGTGATTTCCTCCCTGGAGCCCGCCTCGACGAGCGCGGCCCCGGCGCACTCGACGGCGTGGTCGTAGACGTTCCTGTTGACTCCCTGGACGATGAACTCGGTCTTGAGGCCCTCCGTGTGCATCGGGAGCCTCTGGACCAGGTGATTCCAGATCCGGGGCCCCAGGGGATCGTGGTCCTCGAGATCCGTGCCCTTCATCATGCACGATGCCACGGCGAGAATGAGGGCGTTCACGGCGCCCGCTGTCGGGAGCCCTGCCTCGGCCCCGAAGGCCACCGCGATCCTCTCTCCAGCCCATTGCTGTAGGACGGGGATGCTCACGAAGGCCTTGGAGGCGTCCTCCATCGCCTTGAAGACGTCCGGGTGGGGCATCGACCCTCCCAAGAGGGTGAGGCTCGTGGCCGCGTTGATGACCCGTTTCAACCCGTATTTTTCGTAGGGATCGTTTGCTCCTCCCAAGTGTTTCACCGCTAAAATATCGTCTAGGTTTCTGGAGCCCAGTGAATATGGCTTTTACGATGGAGGCGCGGGGGCAAACCCCCGGGTCTAATCATTCGATGCTTGTGTTTGAGCGATGAGGGCCGCAATCCGTTAAAGCCTTTAGTCCGAATCCCCTCTTCAACTTCGTTATGTCCGGGGTCGGGGACGACCTGAAGGCCCTCAACGAGAAGCTCGAGAGGATGATGAATCGCCTCGACTACCTGGAGGCGATCCTGACGGAGAGCCGAAAGTATCCCGAGCTCGCCCAGCTCATGGGGGACTTGAAGGTCGGCACAGCCCTCTACGGGGAACCCCTGAAGCTCATCCAGCGCCTCCTCGGCGTCCGCCGCTACTTGGAGAAGACCCCCGAGTCCAGGGACGAGGTCTCCAGGATCACCCTCAACTCCCTGGCACTGAGGGGGCCGATGAACATATCCCAGCTCACCAGGGAAGTGGCGAGGGAGAAGGGCTCCGCCTCCAGGGTGACCGTCCGGAAGAGGGTCCGGGAGCTCCTCGAAGAGGAGGCTATAGAGAAGGGCGAAGGCCACGAGTACAGGCTCCGGGTGTACGAAAAATGATCTTTTAGCGTCCTCGGAAAAAAGAGTCCCGCGTTCTTTGAGCACACAGTGGAATGACCAGCTTCTGATCAGGTTTATCCATAATGCCTATTGTTTCTGACCACCCCCTAGTAGCCATAGGTGAAACCAATGGGAGAAGAAAAGAGAAGTAGACACTCCTCCAAGGACGCCGCCGAGGTCGCTGAGATCTTCGAGACCCTATCGTCAAAGATCCCGGAGATGCTAAACGGCGTCCTGAGCAGCCTTTTCTCCGTGGAGGCCGCGTCCAACATGGGGAAGGCCGTCTCAGAGTTCAGGAAGAACCTGATAGAGGGCGGCATCCCCGAGGAGGAAGCCATGGAGATGACCCGCGAGTACCTAGGCACCCTCACCAGCTGGTCCAAGATGATGCGGGAAGTCCGCGTGTCGAAGTGACATTGGGAAGAGATATGCCCAGGGTTGAGCTAATGACGCCCTTTCCACGTTTTTTTAGTTTCTTAAAGCTAGCCTTCAGCCTCCCGGGGCTCATCATCAGCTTCTACATGAAGCGGAGGAAGGCAGTCAAGCGGTTCAGAGAGGAGATGATAGCCTGCGGCATGCCGCCGGTCGAGGCGAAAGAACTCGCCAAGATGTACTCCTTCAGAATCAGAGATTTATTGAAGCTGACCCGGGGATTCTCGAAGGTCTAGGCCCTCTCGAAGACCCTCTTAACGGCCTCTATCCCGTCACCCACGACCTCCACGCCATCGACCTCTCCTAGGCCCCTCTCGTGGGCCATCATGATATGGCCTATCTCATGGGGGTCGATCCCCATCAGCCTCGAGGCTGTGGCGTCCACCGCGACTACATCCCTCCCGGCCACGATCGTCTCCATCTGGACGGGGTTGCCTCCCACGGGTCCCCGGCCCTCCATCGCCACGAAGCCGTCGACCACGGTCAAATGCGGTTTGATGGCGGTGGTGATGTCGGCGACGACCTTGTGCATCCCTTTCAGGTGGTATCTTCCCTTGAACTTGTCGGGGAGGAGGCCGAAGAGGTTCTTCATCCCCAGGGTCACCCCGGTCTCTGTGTGGGTCTTCATCTTCGCGGCGCTCACGATCCCTGACTCGGCGACGATCCGTGGAACGACAATCTTCTTCAGCGCGGTCCCACCGGGAACGGGGAGTTCCACTCGATCCTTGTCGTGCCTCAGGTTAACCCACTCGACCCCGTTCCGCTCACACATTTCAGCCATACCAGTGACGCGGAAGGCCTTGGTGGCGTTGGTGATCGACGCATCGGACTCGACGACTATGACCTCCAGGGGAAGCTCCTTCAACCTCTGGATGATGGCCTCGACGACTATGGGGTCTGTGGTTGCACCGGTGTCCCAGGTCTTCGTGGTAATGAAGTTTACCTTGACGAGCACCCTGTCCCAGCCCTTCAAGGCTTCCCTGTAGTCAATCAAATCCAAGGCCTTGAGGACTGGCTCATGACCTCTGGGGCCCTTGATGACGGCGACCCTTGAAACGGTCATCCCGATCTCAGCATGAAAGGTCTCCTATAAGTGATTCCAGCCCCCATCCCGCTCCGAGGATAATTGTTAAGTGAACTCCGAGAACAGATGGTCTGAGGATTATCAATGAGTCCAGTCAACTTCTCGGAGGACGAGGTCACCCGGATGCACGACGACGCGAAAAAATACCTCGTCCAGAGATGGGAGCCCAGACCAGGATACAAGCCCCTGATACTCACCCACGGGGACGGGGTCTACTTCTGGGACGCCAAGAGGAAGAAGTACCTCGACCTCATGTCCCAGCTCTACAACGTCCACATCGGCCTCAACAACCGGGAGGTCATCGAGGCCGCGAAGAAGCAGCTCGACGAGATGGCCTACGCCTCCCCGAGCTACTCCAACGTACCCCAGATCCAGCTCGCCAAAAAGCTCGCCCAGATCACCCCCGGGGACCTGTGTAAGACCTTCTTCGGGAACAGCGGAACCGAGGCGAACGAGGTCGCCATAAAGCTCGCCCAGCTCTACAGGGGGTCCTCCAAGATCATCAGCTACTGGGACGCCTACCACGGCTCCACCTACGCCATGGTGAGCGTCGGTGGCAGCAGCAGGAACCGCCAGTCCCCGGGCCTCAGCATCTTCGAGGAGTTCAAGCATGTCCCCTCCCCCTACTGCTACAGATGCACCTTCAAGAAGGAGTACCCCGAGTGTGACCTCCTCTGCGCCGACTTTGTCAGATACACCATCGAGAAGGAGGGAGCGAAATCCGTGGCCGCCTTCATGGCGGAGCCCATCTGCAGCTGGGCAGGCCAGGTGGTCCCCCCGGACGGTTACTGGCAGAAGATCCGTAAGATCTGCGACGAGACCGGTGTCCTCATGATCTTCGACGAGGTGATGACCGGCTTCGCCCGCACCGGCAAGATGTTCGCATGCGAGCACTGGAACATCGTCCCCGACATCGAGACCTACGCCAAGGGCATCACCTCAGGCTACGTCCCCCTCGGAGCAACCATCGTGAACAAGAAGATTGCCGACCACTTCGACGAGAAGGGCTTCCCCCACAGCTACACCTACAGCGGCCACGCCCTCGCATGCGCCACAAGCCTCGCAGTCATCGACATCTACATCAAGGAGAACCTCGCGGACAGGGCGGCCAAGATGGGGGACTACATGATGGATGAGCTCAGGGGGATGCAGGACCGCCAGCCCGTCATCGGGGACGTCAGGGGCCTCGGCCTCTTCATGGGGGTCGAGCTCGTCGCGAACAGGGAAACAAAGGAGGGGCTCCAGTCCAAGGACCTCACCCCTGAGCAGAAGAAGGACCCGACTCACAACCCCATGGTTTACCTCAGCGACAGGGCGAAGGAGAAGGGGCTCATCATAAGCTCCGCCCCGGGCACCGGGATACTAAGGATGATGCCCTACCTCATCATCACCGAGGAGCAGGTGGACGAGGGGCTCAGGCTCCTGGAGGAGACCCTCGAGGAGACCTGTAAAAAGTTTGGCTACCCCAAGAAGGGGTAGCATTTCCACCTTTTTCACACTGTTCAGAAGCTTTATTAGACGTGTTATTAGAGGTGTTGCGATAGCCCGAATGGGCGAATGATTGATCACAATGGACATCGACGAACTCGACATCAGCCCCGAGGTTAAGCGGGGGCTCGCCGACCGGGGATTCACGGAGATGTTCCCCATCCAGGAGCAGGCCATCCCCCGGATGCTCGAGGGGTCGAACATCATCGGACAGGCGAAGACCGGCACCGGGAAGACGGCCGCCTTCGGGGTGCCCATGATCGAGAGGTTGGACTGGGGCGCCGAGGGGGTGCAGGGGCTCATCCTCGCGCCGACCCGGGAGCTGGCGGTGCAGATCGCCGACGACCTCTCCAGCTACGGCAAGTACACCCCCCTCAGGGTGCTCACCATCTACGGCGGGGTCTCCATCGAGAGGCAGATCAACGAACTCAGGAGAGGGGTCCACATCGTCGTGGGAACCCCGGGGAGGCTCATGGACCACATGAGGCGGGGCACCCTGGAGCTCCGGAAGATCAGGGCGCTGGTCCTGGACGAGGCGGACAGGATGCTGGACATGGGGTTCATCGACGACATCGAGTGGATCCTCCGGCATACCCCGGACGACAAGCAGGCGAGCCTCTGGTCTGCCACGATTGACGACCGGACCCGGCGGCTCTCGACGAGGTACATCCCCGACGCCGAGATGATAATCGTGAGCAAGGACGAGATCGCCGTCGAGACCATCGACCAACGATTCATGAGGGTGGCCGTCTACGAAAAGTTCGACATTTTGACCCGGGTCCTGGACTACCTGAAGATCGACAGGTGCCTCATCTTCTGCCGTCGGAGGACCACGGTGGACCGGGTCATGGGGCAGCTCAAGAGGGCGGGCTATGACGCGGAGGCCCTCCACGGCCAGCTGAGCCAGGCGAGGCGGGAGGGAGTGCTGAACCAGTTCAGGGAGGCGAAGGTGAGCATCCTAGTGGCTACGGAGGTGGCTGCCCGGGGGCTCGACATCATAGACGTCCCCTTCATCATCAACTACGATATCCCGGACGACCCGCTCATGTACTTTCACAGGATCGGGCGCACCGCGAGGGCGGGGAAGGCGGGGACCGCGATCACATTCGTCACCTACGAGGAGGAGATCGAGCTGGCCCGCATCGAGGCTCTAACGGGGACTAGGATAACGAAGATGACCCTGCCCCCGGACTTCCTCCTCTAGGCCTGAGCAGCTTTGCTCGACGGATACGCCGAGGTAAAGATTGAGGCGGTGGCCCCGGGAGCTGCGCTTGAGGGCGTCGTCTACGACCAGTGGGTGACGGTGAGCAGGGGAGGGGCCAGACTCGAACTTTTCGACCAGGACTGCGCATGCCCCGAGACACTGGCAGGGACAACCCAGAGAGTCAAGATCGGGTTGATGCTCACGAGGATCGTTCCCTCTCAGAGGGACGCCAAGAGCGTGAAGGATAACACGTTCGACGCCAAGGTCATCTCAAACATCGGAGATGGAGTGAATCTGATAGAGGTGCTTGGGATACCCATGCAGCTCATAACGGATCGCGAACAGAAGCCGAACTCCTTCCTGGAGATACGGGGGAGGCTGGACCTGCTAGACATAGAGGGCGTGGAATCTGAGGGGTGGAGACGCATCCCTACTACCAGATGATGTGATAGATCTCCTTTCAGCTGTTTTGTAACCTTTTTAACAGAGGATTCGAAGAGTAAAGAGTTCAAACCCGGAGCATGAAAAAATGGTTAATATTCAACAGATCATAAAACCGAGCCCGGTAAAGGTAGCTCTCACTCTAATAGCCCCTTTTATCGCTGGATTGATACTTACGTTGAACCTAGACGGGGCAATCGGCTTCTACCAGCTCATGCTCACCCCCGGATTCACCACTTACGCCGATGAAGCATACTTCTCATTCAACAACTACGTCCTCCTCTGGATACCCTTCTACGTCATCTCCTGCGCGACGGCCCAGAGAATCCGGATGAAGGGGAGCAAGGGGGTCCTCACAGCGTTCCTCATAATCACTTTCATAACGAGCTCGGCCGCCCCCGTGATCAACGCACAGGAGTCCACCATAAGGGATGTCCCGGACCAACCCTACGACGTCACCGAGACCGGGGTGATAGGGCACTATAGTATCTCCGAGGGAGAGTACACGCTGATAGCGGGGCCGACGGGCTCGGGGATATACGAGTACGTCAACCGACCGGTGTCGGCCGTCTCATTCACATCAGGCAAGAAAGGGGACCTCTGGATCAGCTACGAGCCCTCGAGCACTGGCCAGGAGACCCCCATCATAGAATCCCACTACACGGACGTGACCGAGTGGGGCTACACGACAGGCCCAGGGCCCTGGAGGACCCAGTTCTGGTATCCCGTCAACCCGGGGACAGTGGTCGAGATCAGAGTGACGCCGGACACATACGAGAGCACCATCGTCAGGACCTTCCAGAGGGACGGATGGGACGTCACCGAGTACCTCAAGAAGTACCACGCCATCAGCGGAGACATAACATTCGAGCTCACCTACACAGTCTACCCCGACGACACCGGAGAAACGACGCTCCTCGACGCCGACTTTGTCTACGAGCCCGAGACCCCCACGGTCTACGACGAGGTCACATTCACCAGCACCGCCCGGGTGGAGGGGGCAACCATAACCGAGCACAGGTGGTACGCCGACGGGGCCTACCTCTACTCCGTGGGGAACGCCGAGAGCTTCGTCTGGGAGAGCCCCCCCGCTGGGACCCACACCGTGATGCTCACAGTGGTGGATGACAAGGGGAACGAGGACTCCTACGAGGCCGATGTCACCGTCATGGACATCGACTTGATCATCATAGACTCCACGACGTGCAAGGGCGTCCAGCCCACCTCCCCCTACGATCCCATCGAGAGGACCAGCAGCTTCGAGTACCTGGACGAGCCCCACGTCTGGACCCGGTTCGGGAACGTCTACGGCCCCCACACCGTGGAGTACCAGTGGGAGTCAGGAGACGGGAGCATAGTCCGCACCACCACGTTGAACATCCCCGACGCCGCCGCGAGCGGATACGAGTACTGGGAGAGCTACAACGTCTGGGATGCACTACTCCTGGGGGACCCAGTCTACGACACCGTGATGAACAAGCCGGGCCAGTGGTTCGTACGGCTCAAGGTGGACGGGAAGGGGGTCGCCACATTCGCCTTCACCGTGCCTGGGGAGTTGAGCCTCAGTGCTTACGCCGAGAATACCCAGCTCATCACCCGGGAGAAGACCCTCATCGGGGGGGAGCTCACCCTCAACAACCTACCCGTGGACGGGGC
>JACKQG010006842.1_pt1 | contig 11784 bp, 9 predicted proteins | sample 8237621 | NCBI WGS metagenome assembly JACKQG01 (sample SAMN15677084, study PRJNA649215) | marine metagenome | biome: marine; feature: Black Sea; material: saline water; isolation source: suspended particulate matter (SPM) from the Black Sea western gyre | collected 2013-06-09/2013-06-10 | depth...
TCATAATTTGTCCTTAATGGTAATTCTGGATCCCCGATTACGACATTCGAGGACAAGCTCGGGCAGGCAAAAAAAAGCCTGCCTCTATAATTAGAGCAGTGGACACTTATGAGCTGAAAAAAGTCTCGATTTTCGATGCTGGATTCTTGTAACTCGTTATATTGGAAGGAGATAAAAAATATTGAAAATTTTTATTTTTGTTTTTTATAGTGAGCGTTATTGAACGAAAATCGGTCAAGACAAAAGACGCAAGACTCAAGAAGAGAGGATTTTGGGTTAGAATGTGGTTGATCCGTTCGACTGCGCTCAGGACAAGTTTTTGTTTGTTTTTGGGGATTTGGGGACTGTTTTTAAGCGTTTTTTGTCGAAAAATGTGGATATTTTGCATAATTTAACACTTAAACACCGTCATTTTTATATTGAAAATTCCACATCAATAGTGTAATTATTCTTTAGATTTGCGAGCGAGCTGGGATAACAATTAGGATAGACGGGAGTTTAACCTATATGGCCTTCGGTGAAATATTGAGTAGCGTATCTATAATTATAGCGTCAGGTACTGCGATATACGGTATAAGCGCCTGGAAGCGTGAATTCAGAGGCAAGCGCCAGATCGAACTTGCAGAGGATGCTCTGGTTCTTTTCTACGAAGTTCGGGAGGTTATAGCACGTGCCAGAAGTTGTCTGGGTTTCGGATATGAGGGCAAGACGAGAGAATCAGAGGCGGAGGAAACACCGACACAGAAGAAGGCACGAGATGCGGCGTATGTTATCTTTGAACGTTTTCAGCCACACGAAGAATTGTTCAGCAAGCTGCATGCAATGAGATACAGGTTCATGGCACAATTTGGTCTTGATTCTGCAAAACCCTTCGATGAGTTTAAAAAAATCAGGAACGAAATCTTCTCTGCTGCGAGACGTTTAGCTCGGTTGTGGGCCGAAGACGTGAGACATTTTGACGAAAAGAGACTAGAAGCTCATGACAAAAAGAGGCAGAAGTACGAGTCCATATTCTGGGATACCTATGATGAGGTAGCAGACCCGATAAATCTGCGTTTAGACAAAGTCGTCTCAGAAATCGAAGCGATCTGCAGACCCGTAATAATGGATAAAGGAAGAGTCTTTCCGGAGCTCCGTAAACTGTGGGCGAAAGTGTGGAAGTAGCGCCATGACAAGAGGAATAATTACTGACATTTACTCCTTCAGGATTCGTTTATGATCAGTAGGTCGACCGAAAAACAAAATTAGGTCCAAGGTGCTATGAAGAAAAACAGACTGAAGCTGTAAATAAACAAAAGTAAAAGACCTGAATAATGTGACATAAATAAGTAAACGTCCCTATTAAAATTAAAATCCTGCGGGAGAAAAGACAGGCAATGAAGCTGTATTCATACGTTGTCACGCACGACACTGGATTCTCACCAAATCCATTCTGGGGATATTGTACACTTGCTGATTGCAAACCAGCAATCAGGCGAACAGCAAGTGTAGGAGACTGGATTGTCGGCTTTAGCCCAAAGGCAAGAGGGAATCGGATTATCTATGCCATGAAGGTTGATGAGATTATTTCCTATGCAGAATACTATCGCGATAGACGCTTCTCGAAAAAAATACCCGACTACAACAAAGGCCCTGTTGTATATAAATGCGGCGATAATATCTACAAACTGACACCATACGGAGATTTCCAGCAACTTCATTCAATGCACTCCAATGGGATAAATGAAAACCCAAAGACGAAAGCTCACGACTTAGGTGGCAAAAATGTCCTCATATCAGAAAACTTTTGCTACTTTGGACAGAAGGCGCCAAGTCTCCCAAGAACATTGAATATTTTGAAAGTCGGCAGAGCTCATAAAAACAGGTTCTCTTCCAAAGTTATTTCGGATTTTATGGAGTTCATCAGTACCCAAAAATATGGAGTCAATGCGCCACCAACTACTTGGCCCCGTGATGATGATTCGTGGAAAACTGTGGAACTATGAAGATTATATTGAGTAGAAAGGGATTTGATTCCTCATCCGGGGGTTGTCCGAGCCCAATATTTCCAGATGGGAGAATGGTATCACTGCCAATTCCTGATAAACAGTCACCTATTCGCTATAGGGACATTCAATGGCAAGAATATAACCTCGGTTCACTTTTATCTGATTTTACTGGTGATCGAGTTCCTCCATCACACTTTGCACACTTAGATCCTGATATCAATAGAAAGAGCCTTTCCAGGCAACCTGGGTGGAGACCAATATTTGGGCAGACAGGAGCGGCGCAAGGACACTTAAAAAAGAACCATATCCAAGTGGGTGACATATTTTTGTTTTTTGGACTATTCCGTAATGTTATTGAGACACCGGGCAGGCGAGAATGGGACAAATGCTCACCGTCACGTCACGTTTTATGGGGTTGGCTTCAAATCGATGAAATTCAGAAGGTAGATAGCTGTAGCCTATCGAGGTATGGGTGGGCTAAGTATCATCCACATTTCCACCGGAGTTCCGACAGAAACAATACGATATATATTGCCCAAGGTTTCTATCTTTACCCGGAGTGACAAAAGGAAAGATAGCTGGTGCAGGTACTTTTCTTCACTTTTCAGAGCAATTGGCTTTGACTGCACGTACATCTACGAAGCCCAGTCAATGGGAGCTACCTAAATGGTTCTATCCCCGCGATGAAAAATACCCTTTGACGTACCACAAAAATATGGAGCGGTGGCAAAGAACCATAAACGGGATAAGCTTGAAAGCAGTTTCCAGAGGACAGGAGTTCATTCTGGACATGGAAGAATTTCCAGAGGCAATTGAATGGTTAAAGAACCTCTTGCTAATAGGAAAATAGGGGTCGTTTTAATTCTCGTATTCATTCCTTGAATAGTGACTGGAAATTCTATATTTAGCAGCGGAATTAAAGGGGTACGGTACATTTTTCGATGAGTTGTGGTTTATAATTACAAATCTAGGAAATTAAAAATCAAAGTGTAAAAAGCAAAATTACATTGTAAAAATCAAAAACTGGATTCCTGCTTTCGCAGGAATGACAAGAATGAGGATTGCCGAAATTTAGTTTTTAGTCCGTCTAAGTAAGGCCGGATCTACGCGTTGCTTCGATTTTGACTATTGGGTTTGAGGATTGCTGCGCTGCGTTCGCAATGACAACTATTTTAAACAGATTTCTCGACAAGCTCGGGGTGACCCCCGACAGAAAGTCAAGAGAGCTAACATCGAGGATAAACTCTTGTGTCAACTCGCTACTTCCGACTGTATTGAGAATAACCGCATGGGCTAAAGCCCATCCTACCTTTTGAAATGGTGAATGAAGCTGGGAATACGCTAAGGAAATGCGAGGATGGTAATATTATTAGGATTGAGGAGTGGATTTCATAGGAAGATGAAATATCAAAAGTGTAAAAAGCAAAATGACATTGTAAAAATCAAAAACTGGATTCCTGCTCCTTCGACTTCGCTCAGGACAAGTTTCGCAGGAATGACAAGAATGAGGATTGCCGCAATTTAGTTTTTAGTTTTGAGTTGGGATTGAAATTCTTCACTCCGCTTTGCTTCCATCCTTCGCAATAGAAGAGCAATTGCTTCGGAGGACAGGTGATTATGGTTAGGTCGCTTTTGCTTTTTTATTTCCTGTTAAAAGCCCTTACATCGCGAAGAAATGCTTGCAATCCTCGAAAAAAAACAGCATGATTATGTGATCCTTGACGAGAAGTTTTGGAACTCCGGACATTAATGACAAGCTAATGCTGAGAAATAAGAGGAGACAAATATGAAAAAAGTAAATAGAAGAGAGTTTTTGAGCAGATCCGTGGCAGCAGGTATGGGGTCAGGCTTTGTTCTTTCGGCTCAAGGGTCGGCCGGCAAGGCCGGACCAAAAAAGCCTGCCAAGGATGATATATCACTGGCTCAATGGGCCTTAGTCAACGAGATTCGGGACGGCAAATGGAAGAATTCTGAATTTCCGAGAATTGCCAGAGAGGATTTTGATATCAACGGCATTGAGTTCGTCAGCACGCTGTTCGAATTGCCGACATACCCTTACTTACAACGACTGCGACGAGACGCGGAGAAATACAACGTTAAGATGGTACTGATTATGGTGGACGAAGAGGGAGAGACCTGTGAACCGGAGAGGGAGGCTCGTATCCAAACAGCCATTAACCATCGCAAGTGGGTGGATATAGCGAAGTTTCTCGGCAGCCATTCAATCCGCACCAACTGCCGCGGCCCGCAGAATGCGCCGAAGGAGCAGGCCCTTGAGTGGGCGGCCGATTGCTATAAACGTCTGCTCGATTATGCCGCTCCTGCAGGTATAGGGATTTTGATTGAAAACCATGGCGGGCTTTCTAACGATCCCGATTGGATGGTCTCGCTATTCAAGAAGGTCGATAATCCCTATTTCGGCTCATACCCCGACTGGAGAGGTCCGAGTAAAGAATTTGACAACTATGAATATCTCAGAAAAATGCTCCCATACGCCGGGGGAATGTCTTACAGAAATCAGCCGACTGAAACGGAGACCGTCAGGCTGATAAAACTCTGCCAGAATTCCGGTTACAGGGGTTGGTATGGCATTGAGTCAGGGGGGCGTGAGCAAATCAAACTGGGCAAGAGGATTCTCGATAAGTACCTCCTCGGAAAGGGATAAAACGATACGGTTCAAGGTTATCCTTCAGAGTTGACAGGTTACTTTGTGAGAAATTATATTGATGAACAAAAAAATATCAGACAATTTAGATAATCAAGACAACGTAATGCTGCGTGAATACAGCCCTGCCCAGGAGCTTTTTCACAATATCCCGTACATAGCCATGACGGTTCTGGGGGCGATTGTTTTGGGCGCGGCCCTTGGCAGCACGGGCTGGGGGGTAATATCTGCGACTGCTTTTCTGGCGTACGGCATAATGGGTACCATCTGGATTATGATATTCGTATGTCCCTACTGCAAGTATTGGAACACGAAATCCTGTCCCTGCGGATATGGCCGGATAGCTGCAAAGTTTCGAAAAAAGCAACCTATCGAGTCTTTTAGCGAAAAATTCAAGAAGCATATACCAGTGATTGTACCTTTGTGGTTCATACCTGTTTTAGTCGGCGTGCCTTTTGTTATACGCAGCTTCTCCTGGACTCTTTTGGTTTTACTCGTTGTATTTGCTCTTGATGCATTTGTGATTCTGCCGCTGGTTTCGACCAAACATGGCTGCAAAGGATGTCCCCAGAAAGAGTCATGTCCCTGGATGAAGGACAAGAACGTACCAGCAACTTGACCTGCAAGAGAAGATTTGCTTTAAGTAAAGAATAGATTTCATATTTAAGATTCGTTGGCTTGCCTTTTACATGTGTACGAATGTAATTTCCCTTCGATTACACTCAGGGCAGGCTCTTGCCAGATCCCTCCAATCGGCTACGCCTCGGTCGGGATGACAAAGGGATCGTTTGTATTTTTGAGCCAGCGTTTGAGTTCGGCGGTCAATTTGCGGACTATTTTCGGATTGGATTGGGCGATGTTGGTTAGCTGGTAAGGGTCCCTTAGATTGTCGAATAATAGAATCTCTTTTTCCCCCTTTTCATAGGGAGTGATAGTAAAAGTATATCTATTCGTGCGGAGTCCTCTTCTGCCGCCATGCTGGCCGGAACAGTTTAGATACAGGGCTGATGTCGGTCTTTTGCCTTTTTTGCCCAGCATAATTGAAGAATAATCAGCGCCCTCGACATCATTTGGTATGTGATTAGACAATCCCATCAGAGACAATAAACTGGGCATAATGTCAGAAGGTGTCAACAGGAGGTTATCCCTGCGGGCAGGTATCTTTTTGGGCCAGCGAATTATGAAGGGGATTCCGATAGACTCTTCATAAGGAACACTCTTATGCATTCGATTATGGGAGCCCATCATCTCGCCGTGGTCGGATGTGAAGACAACAATAGTATTGTCTTCGAGGCCTTTTTCTTTTAAGGCATCAAGGATTCGACCAAACTGCTCATCTGTGCCGGTTACTGCTGCAAAATAATTTTTGACATGGGCTTTCGCCTGAGGATGGGGATTATTGAGGTCAACATTGGGACGGTTGAGAAGGTCCTTGTAAGTCTTTCCCCGGTACATATCCACATACTTTTGCGGTACCTGGTCGAAAGGAGTATGCGGAGGATTCGGGGCAATGAATAGGGCGAAAGGTTTGTTTTCCGAGCGATACTTGTTTTGGGGGTTTTTGATGAATTCTATGGCGACATCAGCTTCGTGTTTTGTGGACCATTCGTTGAAATATACCGGTTCTGTGCGTTTGGAGTCTTTTGTCCAGTAGCGAGGATTAAGGTGCTGGTCCCGGCAGTTGTAAGCATGCCAGAATTCAAAGCCGTGGCGACGGTGGGCGGGAACGAACTCATCCCAGACGATGCCGCCGCCTTGCATACCCACACGGCCTCTTCTGCGTCCGACGTACGGCTCGTGCGGCTTGTCTAAATGCCACTTGCCAAGATAGCCCAGACTATAGCCGCTGTCGTAGAGAATATCGCTCAGGCATCGTTCGTTTTGTTTGAGCATAACAATCTGGGCGGAATTACAATTTGTGGTGACACCGTTCGAGAGGGGATACTTGCCTGTCAATAACTGTGCGCGAAAGGGGCTGCAAACGGGATAGCTGCTTACGGCATCTGTAAGAACCATGCTTTCAGATGCGAACCGGTCCAGAGAGGGAGTGATAACGGGGTCTTCATTCATATAGCCTATGGCTTGCCGGCGGAACTGGTCGGGGAACATAAAAACGAGATTCGGAAGCTTAGAAGCTTTAGACTTTCCTGCTGCTAAACAACCTGTACCCAAAAGGGCAGCGGCCGCTGATACCGCCGATGTTTTTCTTAAGAACTCTCGTCGTGATAAGGAATATGTCATTTTATTTTTACACCTCCGGCTATTGTTTTTTGAAATGGAACAGGACAGCACGTGTGTTGGGGGAATCAAAGCTGAAACGGTTTCGAGCTGTTTTGGTTAATGTTTCTGCCTTTTTATTTATGATATCATAGCGAATGACCTGCCAGGCGCCTGCAGGCAGGTTGGCGATGATATTTTTGTGGGCTTTGTTCGTGCCGAGGACGTATTCGCGGCCGGGGCCGGCAAGGCCGCGAAAATCGGGATTCAGATTTGAGAAGATATTAGTATCGGGAGCCATTTTCCAGAAGCTGATATGGGTATCGATTATTTCTCGAAGATATTTGAGATTGTCAGCAGCGGTATGCTGGGAGGGGTTAAAACATCCCTTGAAATACTGGCCCAATTTGTTACCGGGTTTTTCGCCGGTTGTGCCGTAGCCGCCGCCAAGGAAGACGCCGAGGTGAGACTCAATGGTATCGTGTTCGGTATGCTTGTCACCCTTGCCCTGATAACTAAGCTCATCATTGACGGTGGGTTTGTTATGTGGTTTTTGGCCATCGGGGTTTTGCCAAGTATATTGGATTACGTCGGCAGAATCGGGAAGATTGCGAATCTTTTTCTGGATAATCTGATGGTCGTTCCAGGCAGGGAGTTCGTCGAACTTTTTGGACCAGAGTGTACGAGGTGTAGAATGGACGCTCAGAGGTGTTGGGTAAGGCAGGTATTTTTCGATGATGCGTGCAAACCGGGCAATTTCCTCTTCGGTATATTTGGGAGTCTTTATCTCATATTCATTACACAGGCATATCCAGACATTAGGAAAGCTTCCATAGCGGGCGGCGGTATATTTGAGCCCTGGAGTTGGGTCGCCGCCGTTGTTATTGGCGCGCAGGATCGAGCGGGAATCCTCGGTATCGGGGCCACACAGAATCAGGTCTGCAATCAGGTCGTGTTTCCATGCGGTCTGCACGGCTATGTCTGCCCTTTGGCTGAACCATCGCGGATTGGGCCGGTGTGAATAATTTCCCTGGTCGGTTAGTCGCCCGTTGTCGTCGAAAAAGGGTTTTTCATCCGGGTTCGGATAGCGGTCACAATGTAAAGTAAATCGAAGCTTTTTAAAGTATTCTGCATTGGCGGTTATATCGGCAGCGATGTCGTTTCCGCTGGGTTTATTATCTTTCTGGTAACCGGACAGAAACGAGTAATGAGTATTACCGAAAATATAAGGATGGGAACCATCCGAACGCATATACCAACGGCTGCCCGGACTGTTGGAATCGACAATCCAAAAGCCGGGATGGTCAGAAGCCGTGGCTAATAGAAAGTCACCCTGCTTTTGGCCGTGCAGGATAGGTATGTTCGAATAAACCTCAACTATATTCCAGCGTCCTGTTTTTGTCGGGCAAAAGCGAACCTTGAAGATATTACCGCTGGTTCGGCCATTTCCATCACCATCCCAGAAACCGTGAATCTTATACTCGCGCGAGCTACTTTCATGACGGATGCGCAGCCAAAAATCAATATCGCGGGCGGGAACGTCTGTTTCATTTTGCTGGGGGCCCTTAAAGGTGAGTTCTATAACGGAATATACGCCTGCTTTTTCGATTTCCGAGCAATAACACCGGTGAGTAATAAAAGCAGGAGACAATAAGACGGCAAAAATCAACGCTATTTTATTTATGTGCCATGCCATTATTATTTTCCTTTTTCCTGTTATGGCTTCTTTATTGATGCTGTGAGGTATAAAACATAGTGTATACTATTTCTTTGTGCCGGTCTCATAGATTTGCTATTGTATATATGAAGAAGACAGCTTCGCAAGAAATAATAACTATATTTCAGGAGTTTGACTTATGACATGCAAAACACAATTAAGTCGGCGCCGATTCATGGCAGGTACAGCGGCGGCTATGACTTTTTCCATTGTTCCCAGAGGTGTGCTCGGAGGGGCCGGGCGCACGTCGCCCAGTGAGAAGATTGTTCTGGCGGGAGTCGGTGTCGGGGGAGTTGGGCACGGCCAATTGCAGAGCTGTGACAAACAAAATGCTCAGATTGTTGCTTTGTGTGATGTGGATGATGAATACGCCGATAAGTCTTTTCGCATGTGGCCTCAGGCCAGACGATATCGTGATTATAGAGAGATGCTGGAGACTGAAAGAGATGTCGATGCGGTATATATCGGCACACCGGACCACACACACGCGTTAATAACGATAGCATCGCTCAGGAGAGGCAAACACGTCTGCTGCGTTAAGCCACTTACCCGGACAATTGATGAGTGCAGGCATGTTGTAGAGGAAGCGCAAAAGGCTAAAGTGGCTACGCAGGTGACCGCTTCGGCCAACTCAACAGAAGGCGGCTGCAAAACCTGTGAGATGATTTGGGATGGTGCTATCGGGGACGTTCACGAGGTCCATATCTGGTCAAATCGACCCCTATGGCCTCAGGGGATGGCACGTCCGAGAGGTGCAGATAAAATTCCAGCTACTTTCGACTGGAATCTATGGCTCGGTCCAGCCGAGATGCGACCTTTCAAGGATGATTGGCCCGCCGACCATCTTGTAATGAAACAGATCAATGTACCTAATAAAAACGGTTGGTTAAGAGCAGTTTACCATCCCTGGAATTTTCGCGGCTGGTGGGATTTTGGCACAGGCGCACTCGGAGATATGGGCTGCCATCATTTCAACATTCCAAAGCGTGCATTAAAACTCGGTCATCCTGTAAGTATAAGTGCAACATCAACACGAGTAATGCCGGAATCTGCACCATTGGCCAGTATCATCACATGGGAATTCCCTTCCAGAGAAGGCATGCCACCTCTTAAAGCAGTTTGGTACGATGGTGGCTTAAAACCTCCAAGGCCTTCTGAACTCGAAACCGGACGAGACTTACCGGAGGAAGGCGTCTTGTATGTCGGTGATAAAGGAAAAATGTTAGATACGCGGATTATACCGGAATCTAAAATGAAAGCTTATAATCCGCCTCCTAAAACACTGCAGCGGCGCAGCGGTACCTGGGGCGAGTGGTTCGAAGCTATGCGTGGCGGGCAACCAGCCACTTGTCGGTTCGATTGGGCGGGCCCCTTAAGCGAGATTGTTCTATTAGGAAATATTGCTATTCGTACGGGCAAACGAATCGACTGGGACGGCCGGAATATGCAGATAACCAATGACAGAGATGCGAACAAATACATCAAAGAACCTTATCACAACGGCTGGTCTCTTGATGTATAAAAATAAATTAACCGTAAATTAATGTCATTGGAAGCAGCGACTTTAATATAAATATTTTTCTATATAAGTTTTGTGTTTCCGGGCATTGAAACGGGTCTGACAGGCAGGTCACCGAGTTCGTATTTTTCCGGTGACAGATCAAGCTTTGACTTAATCGCCCAGTCCCATTTCATAGCGCGGCCGGTGTAAGCACTCATTCTGCCCATGATAACCGTCATGGTGCTTTCGGCGAGTCTTTTGCATTCATTAATAGGATTGCCCCGGCGAATGCTCTTTATTAAGTTAGCGTATTGAGCCACTTCACCACTGTGGATATGATTGTCATAATTGTAAATTCTGCGACCTCTTGTATCGTCTATATAACCCTCACCCCGTGTTGTATAAGTTGCGCCTTTTGTGCAAACGACTCGCTCTCCGACACGTGGAGTGGAGCCTTTAATCTGGGAGCTCATACTCATTACCCGAATACCTCCCGGGTATTCATACTCGACTGTAAAGTGGTCATAAATATTTCCGAATTCAGGACCGGTCCGAACCTGTCGCCCACCCATTCCGAGGCACATAGCCGGATGTGTGCCGAGGGCCCAGTTAATAACATCCATATTGTGCAGGTGCTGCTCGACGATATGGTCGCCTGAGAGCCATACGAAATAGGGCCAGCATCGAATCTGCCATTCCATATCTGTCCAATTTGGTTTTCGATGCTGGAAGTGCCACATGGAGTCGCCCCAGTTCCAGTAGGCCTGGCCACCAACTATGACACCAAGCTTTCCATCATGAATGCGTTTCATAAGCTCCTGATATTGCGGCTGCCATCGCTGCTGCGTTCCTACGACGATAGAGAGCCCTTTGTCATCGGCAAGTTCTGCCGATGCAAGGAGCGATCGCACACCAACCGGGTCAACCGCACCGGGTTTTTCCATGAAGATATTTTTATTGCCTTCTAAAGCCGCCTTTACCATTTGTGGACGAAATCCGGGCGGTGTGGTCAACATCACTATATCCACTTGACTCATAGCTATGACCTTTTGATAAGCATCGAAGCCAAGAAAGCTGGTTTCAGGAGTAACTTTGACTTTGTCAGGGAATTTCTTTTTCATATTGGCCAGGGAACTTTCAAGCCTGTCGCTGAATATGTCCGCCATGGCGACCATTTCCACTCCATCAGCGGAAGCCAGACAGTCGATGGCATCACCAGTTCCCCGGCTGCCACAACCAATCAGTGCGACACGGATAGTATCGGAACCTCTTGCAAAAGCTTTGCTTGCCGGTGAAAGCATCGCACCGGTAGAAATAATTGCTCCAGCTTTCAAAAAGTCTCTTCGAGTTACGTTTTTTTTGTTTGTCTTCATTTTCGGTTACCTTCCCTTCTGTTTGTTTAAATGAAAAGTTGTTTTCTTTTACAATGCCCTCGCGTCTCAGGAAGTTGTAAGTATGAATTTCCTCAAAATGTAATTGTGACGCACTATACCCTCACAAAGTACCTTGTAAGAATATATCAGTTTTATGATGACGTTGCAATAATAGAATCGATGTAATGTATCTGATGCATAAAGTTAAATGTTGACAAAAAAAGCTGGTCCCTTATAATATTTTTCCGGATTATTGTAATTCCTAAACAGTGAACTTTCGCACTTTTGCTAATCATTTAAGCTGCCGCAGCTAATGCTTCGAT
>JACKQG010006843.1_pt1 | contig 11782 bp, 11 predicted proteins | sample 8237621 | NCBI WGS metagenome assembly JACKQG01 (sample SAMN15677084, study PRJNA649215) | marine metagenome | biome: marine; feature: Black Sea; material: saline water; isolation source: suspended particulate matter (SPM) from the Black Sea western gyre | collected 2013-06-09/2013-06-10 | depth...
CTCAAATTTCAATCCTCGAAATATTCAATATATTCCTGTGGTTGAAATTCTCGCCTTCCCCTCCGGGGCGTAGGCCCCTCTGGGCCGGAGGCTTGGTCTTGACCAAAATTGAACATTTTTCAAAGGTCTCCTATGGAAATCAGGAGGACTGTGAGACCTGAAAAGAAAGGAGTGGTGTTATGGAACTTACGGATTTAATGCCGGATCATGGCTTTGATTACTTGGGGCTGCATGATCTTGGCCAGGTATACTGGAACGTTTCCACCCCTGGATTGTATGAACATTCCATCCGCCGTTATGAGGGACAGATTGCCCACTTGGGTCCTTTAGTGGTGAGCATGGGACAGCATACGGGCCGGGCTGCAAAGGACAAGTACATCGTGGATGAACCGGAAACCACGAACGATATATGGTGGGGCGAGGTCAATGTAAAATACCCGGAGGAAAAATTCGATGCCCTGTACAAGCGTATAGCGGCCTATTTACGCGGCAAGACCGTCTTTGTTCAGGACTGCTATGCCGGGGCCGATGATCAGTACCGTCAATCGGTTCGTGTGATTAATGAATACGCCTGGCACAATCTCTTTGCCCGAAACATGTTCGGCCGGTTGCCGAGGGATCGTGAAGTAATCAAGAATTTTGTCCCGGACTTCACTGTGCTTCACTGCCCTAATTTTAACGCGGATCCGGACGAAGATCTGACACGCAGCGGAACCTTTGTGGCGCTTCACCTCAGCAAAAAACTTGTGCTCATAGGTGGTACGTCATATGCAGGAGAGATCAAGAAGTCTATTTTCACGGCCCTCAACTTTCTGCTTCCTGGACAGGACGTGCTTTCAATGCACTGTTCGGCAAACGTAAGCAAAAGTGATTCCGATAACGTGGCCATATTTTTCGGCCTGTCGGGTACCGGGAAAACCACCTTGTCGGCGGATCCCGACCGATTACTCATCGGCGATGACGAGCATGGCTGGTCCCATAACGGGATATTCAATTTTGAAGGGGGCTGCTATGCCAAAGTGATCCGTCTCTCCCGTGAGGCAGAACCGGAAATCTATGAATGCACCAGGCGTTTCGGCACGATCCTGGAAAACGTCTCCATTGATCCGAGCATACGCCGTATTGACCTGGACGATGCAAGTCTGACCGAGAATACCCGAGCCTCTTATCCGTTGACCCACCTTCCCAACATTGTCCACTCAGGGATGGCCGGTCATCCCCGCACGGTTATCATGCTGACGGCTGATGCCTTTGGGGTGCTCCCTCCCATTGTCAAGTTAACACCAGACCAGGCCATGTATCATTTTATCAGCGGGTATACCGCTAAGGTGGCAGGCACCGAGAGAGGTGTAACTGAACCCTCTGCCACGTTCAGCGCATGCTTTGGCGCCCCTTTTATGATTCGTCACCCTTCGGTATATGCCCAGTTGCTGGCTGATAAGATAGCCGAACACAAAGCCGAATGCTGGCTCGTTAATACCGGCTGGACCGGGGGGCCTTATGGAGTTGGATCCCGGATGAAGATCAAACACACGAGGGCCCTTTTAGATGCTGCCCTCAATGGAGGCCTGAATAGAGTCGAGATGAGGACCGATCCCATGTTTGGATTCAAAGTACCGGTGGAAGCGCCGGGAGTCTCCACGGAAATACTGAAACCGCGTGAAACCTGGTCCAACCCATCTGATTATGATGCCCAGGCCAGGAAGCTCGCTGTTTCGTTCCATGAAAACTTTAAACAGTTTAAGGATCAAGCACCAGATAGTGTACTGAAAGCCGGGCCGCAAATAGGTTAATCCTTTTTTCATCATTTCAATAACCTGCTCATATGTCGTTTCAGAGCGAAACAGCAGACGTGACCCCTATCAACTATGGCAACCTACGACTATGACATAGGCATTATCGGCGGAGGGGCAGCAGGCCTGACCGTGGCGTCCGGTGCGGCCCAGTTGGGTGCCAAAACTCTTCTTGTTGAAAAAGAGAAGGATTTGGGTGGTGACTGTCTTCACTTCGGATGTGTGCCCAGCAAGACTCTGGCTTCTGCCGTTCATTTATTTTGTTGTATAGGAGGCTTTCCTATGCGTAACTAACTGAGACCTTTGAAAAACGCCCCCTTTTGGCCAATTTCGGCGTCAGGCTCAAATTTCAATCTTCGAAATATACAATATATTCCTGTGGTTGAAATTTTCGCCTTTCTAGATCTTGACCAAAATTGAACATTTTTCAAAGGTCTCTAACTGTCTATACGACTATCGGAGCGAAGGAAAGAACTGGGTCATAAGAAAAGGAGAATGTCCATGAAAATTGGAATGATCGGACTGGGACGGATGGGCATGAACATGGCGAGGCGGCTTCTCAAAGGCGGCCATGAGGTGGTGGCTTACAACAGGACCCCTCAGAAGACGGAGGAGATTGCCGGGGAGGGCGCGACGGCCGCCTATTCCCTGTCTGAACTCGCTGATAAACTCACCGGGCCACGGGTGGTTTGGATCATGCTCCCTGCCGGTCCTGCCATAGATGAACATCTCCTTTATCTCAAGGAAATCCTTTCCCCCGGAGACATCATGATTGACGGCGGGAACACCTACTTCAAGGATGATATCCGGCGTGCGAAATCCCTGGCGGAGAAAGAGATCCGCTTTATGGACGTCGGGGTCAGTGGCGGCATTTGGGGCCTGAAGGTCGGATATTGCCTGATGATCGGCGGGCCTAAGGAGACCTACCCATTCCTGGAGCCCGTGTTCAAATCCCTGGCCCCGAAAGAGGGGTATCTCTATTGCGGTCCGACGGGTGCAGGCCACTTTGTGAAAATGGCCCACAACGGGATTGAATACGGGATGATGCAGGCCTATGGCGAAGGCTTTCAGATCCTGGAAGCATCTCCTTATGCCGAGTCGCTCAACTACGCCGAGGTGGCCCATCTGTGGAATCAGGGAAGCGTGGTGAGGTCATGGCTGCTGGAGCTCGCTGAGGCCGCGTTCTCAAAGGATGGAAAACTCAACGACATCCGCGGGTATGTGGAAGACTCAGGAGAAGGTCGCTGGACCGTCAATCAGGCTATGGAAACAGGCGTTTCAGCTCCTGTCATCACTTTGTCTTTAATGAGTCGACTTCGATCAAGGGACAATGAGTCCTTTTCAGACAGGGTGGTGGCTGCACTGAGAAGGGAATTCGGAGGTCATGCCGTCGTCACATCAGAAAAGAAATAGGACCGGTTGAGATTCGACATGTTCGGACTTTTTACCACCAAGGGATTCAATCACTATGTCAAGGCGGCACAGCAAGTGCTGAAGGCCCAAACCCGTTTTGAAACGCTCGACTCCATAGCGTTCTGCGCTCTTCACCAGGGGAACTGCTTCACCATTCCGAACTATGATATGACCAGGGAAGACTTTGATTCCAGGAACTATTGGCGCGGACCGGTCTAGGAGGCTGTCCGAGAATGGCTATTTTCCCAAATCTCGGCGTCAGGCTCAGGTTTTAATCCTCGAAATACTTCAATGTATTCCTGCGGTTAAAATCTTTGCCTTCCTTGACCTTGGGAAAAATTTCTCATTCTTGGACAGTCTCCTATGTTAATATGAACTGAATGGTTTCAAAGGGCCTGAAGGGGTACGGGTACATAGAAAAGGCGGATGCCATGAAAAGAGAAAACGAGGTTTTGGAAACGATGATTGAGGGGGTTGCAGAGGATTTGAGGCTTCCCAAAGATCACTGCCTCCTTGACGGGATGATCGAACCATGCACCCTTGTTATCATTGGCGCGTCAGGGGATTTGACCGCCAGGAAATTGGTGCCCGCGCTTTTAAACCTCTATCTGAACGACGGGCTTCCCGATCCATTCCTGATCGTGGGATGTGGTCGCACCAGGATGGGGGATGATGAGTTTCGGGAACGTATGAAGAAAGCCATTGCTGAAAGCGTCAAGGTAGATCAGGAGAAGTGGGAAGCCTTTGCCGGGTTTTTGTTCTATCACCGCGTCGAATATGATGACCTGCCCGCCTATGTCCGTCTGGCTGAGTACCTCCGTGCACTGGACAAAGAATACGGAACCGGGGGAAACAGGATTTTCTACCTCGCGATCCCTCCGAGCCTCTACGAGACGACAGCCCGGATGCTGGGTCGGGCCGGTCTTTCGGAGGAAAAGAAAGAATGGCGCGGGTGGGTAAGGATCGTCGTAGAAAAACCCTTCGGCCGGGATCTCAAGACGGCGACCGCCCTGGATGGCGTTCTTCATCAGCATTTTCACGAGCCTCAGATTTTCAGGATCGACCACTACCTGGCCAAGGGGACGGTCCAGAACATCCTGATGTTTCGCTTTGCCAACGCCATTTTCGAACCGCTTTGGAACAGGCGATATATTGACCATGTGAGCATAACGGCAGCAGAGACCCTCGGCGTCGAGCATCGGGCGGGGTATTATGAGCAGACCGGCGTGCTCAGGGACATGTTTCAAAATCACATGATGCAGCTTCTGGCGCTTTGCGCCATGGAGCCTCCTTCTTTGTTCGAGGCCGACAGGGTCCGTGACGAAAAGGTGAAGATCTACCGGTCCCTGCGCCCCTTCCCTGTAGAGAACCTGGAGGATTATCTCGTTCTCGGTCAATATGGTCCCGGGACCATCGACGGCAAGGCTGTTTCCGCCTATCGGGATGAGCCGGGTGTCAGTCCCGATTCCCTTACGCCAACCTTTGCCATGATGAAGATCTACGTGGACAACTGGCGTTGGCAGGGGGTGCCCTTCTATATGTGTTCCGGCAAGCGGTTGGCGGAAAAGCGGACAGAAATCGTGATTCAGTTCAAAGAGGTTCCCCATTCCATGTTCCGTCACAGTATCGGGGAGCGAATCACGGCCAACCATCTGACTCTGAGTATCCATCCGGATGAGAAGATAACCCTCACCTTTCAGACCAAATCCCCCGGGGCAAGGGTTTGCCTGCGGTCCGTGACCATGGACTTCCATTATCATCAAGGATATGAAGGGCCGGTTCTGGATGCCTACGAAAAAGTTCTGCTTGATCTCATGACGGGAGATCACATGCTCTTCTGGCGGCAGGACGGGGTGGAGCTTTGCTGGTCCTTTCTCACTCCCATCCTGGAGGGGTGTGAAATGTGCAGCAACCGAGCCGAGATGCTCTTGCCTTACGAGGCCGGGAGCCGGGGCCCCGCACTAACCCTGAACCCATGAACGGTTACATCTCTTTAACGTCGCTCTTAAGTTTAGGCTTGTCGGATATTCTCTTTTCATAATTTCGATGATCAGCTCATATGTCGTTTTAGAACAAAACAGCAACAGCAGAGCCCCCGTTTTTACTGTATCTGTCCGTAGCTTATTTAACTGTCTACCTTATGCGTGTGGTCCACAATAGCATCTATGATTTGCGGCCATGCCCCGCCATGTGGGAGGTCGTGTCCCATGCCGTCTATGATCACTAATTTGGCACCGGGTATAGCGGCTGCCGTATTCTTGCCGCACTCAACCTGTACAAGAGGATCTTCAGCACCGTGGATTACCAGCGTAGGTGTAGAGAGCGATGTAAGCGCAGGCTTTCTGTTTTTTTGTGCCAAGATAGCCACGAGCTGTCGAACCGCACCTTGCGGACAGTATGATCGGTCGTATGCTTGAGCTACATGCTTCCGGAGCCATTCCTCATCATAAGGAAAGCCTGGCCCTGAAATCGTGTTAAAGAGTTTCATGCGAAACTCGATATACGCCTCGCGCTCTTCTGGTTGAGGTGTAAGCAAAAATTCCATCGCCTCTGGTTTAGATTTCGGTTCTTCGGGGTCGCCTGTTCTACTATAGATCGAGATAAGGCTCAAAACCTTTCCGGGGTAATTGAGCGCGATTGTTTGTGCAATCATACCCCCCATTGACATGCCGCATATATGAGCCTTTTCAATACCTAAAGCATCCATGAGCCCTACCGCGTCGGCTGCCATGTCCTCGATTGTATAAGGAGGATTTATCGTCTCGCCTTTCATCTGTGCTTCGATCGTCTGCATAATATCCGGCACACCGGCTTCCTCTATTTTAGACGAAAGCCCAGCATCTCGATTATCAAATCGAATTACATGGTGGCCTTGTTGGGCCAGTTGCTGGCATAACTTCTCATCCCAGCCAGTTAACTGGCCTGCGAGTCCTATAATCAAAAGCAAAGCAGGCGAATCTGGCTCTCCAAAGGTTTCGTATTCAAGCTGAATACCATTAGCATCAACTTTTGCCATTATTGTTTCTTCCTTTCTCCAACCATTTCAATCCGAGCATCTCCCTTGCTTCATCCGGAGATGCGGGCTCTTTATCTAATGCTCTCAAAATAACCACTGCCTTTTCCACTAACTGGGCATTGCTCTTGGCAAGTTTTCCCCGGCTAAGATAAAAATTGTCCTCAAAACCGACCCTCACATTGCCTCCGAGTAATGTCGACTGGGCAACCATGGGAAAGCTCGTGAAACCCACCCCGAATCCTCCCCAAATAACGTCAGGGGGGAGTGCGTCTCGCATCAAAAGCATGTTTTTTGAGGTTGCAGGCGTTCCCCACTGGATCCCCAGGCAGAGTTGAAAAATAGGCGGGTCCTCCACAAGACCCTTTTCGATCAAACTCCTGGCTATCTCCACATGGCCCAAGTCAAACACCTCTAACTCAGGTCTGACGCCCGCTTTTTTGATTCGTGCCGCCATTTCCTCAACATGGGGTAAAGGATTGGCAAAGACCCGGGGACCAAAGTTCATGGACCCCACATCCAATGAACAGAGTTCCGGCTTGAGCTTGACCACGTGCTCAGTCCTCTTTTCGGGTGTGCTCCATGTGGTACCGGGCCCCAGGCTCATGGGCTCGGCATTGTCAGGGACAATACGTGCCCCGGCGCCGGTAGTTAAATTGATAAGCATGTCAGACGATTCCCTTATACGCTGGACAGCCTCCTCGTATAATTCAAATGCCATGGACGGCTCGGTTGTTTCAGGGTCTCTCACATGGATATGTACCACCGAAGCCCCGGCTGAACAGGCATCCAAGGCGCTTTCTGCAATTTCTCTCGGGGTCACAGGGAGGGCAGGGTGCTTTGACTTGTCGCCGATAGACCCGGTAACCGCTAAGGTGATAATGGTCTTATGCTCGTTCATGTTTTCTGCCTTTCGGGCCGTTAGTTTTGTAAGCTCGTTCATCGTCTGAATCCTTATGCATAGGTAATATATCTATGAGATGGGATTTGCACTCGACAAACTTTAAAAGATTAGCACATACGCTTTGGGAATGTAAGCCTATAATTGTTTGCTTTGGCGATTCGCTCACCCCTTCTGACAGCATATCCGACCCCTTGACCGGTCATACCCAGATTGTTTTTGTTTCAGATAACAGGTTTCCCATTCCCAATCCCGCCTGGCAAGACCAGTTTGGGAACGTTTTTTTTCTCGTCTCTAACCCTGAACCCATGAACGGTTACATCTCTTTAACGTCGCTCTTAAGTTTAGGTCTGTCGGATATTCTCTTTTCATCATTTCAATAACCTGCTCATATGTCGTTTCAGAGCGAAACAGTCAACCCTTTTCTGTGCCCCTTTCTCAGGTTTTACTTTTTCACCCACTCCTTTGATGGGGCTGGTTCCATTACCGGTGGAATCTGGCCATTTTGAAACCATCCGCCCATAGTCATGCGGATATCTTGATAGCTTTTAAAGTCATGAATATGATGCAGCATTTCATCAAATGGTTTTGGATTCTTCATGTTCTCACTCCAAGCTTTTTTCTCAACTGTTGCAAACACAAGATAATTGTTGCCGATATATTCCGGATTAATTTGCAAAAACATGTCAGTTAGAAGATGTTCAATTTCATCTTTATGGGCAATCAGCATGTCACAGCGGTTACAGTATCTATTTGTGTAATTGAGTGCGATAAGATTCTTTGGGTCAACGTGGATAAGGAGGGGTAGTTTACGTTGACCTGTCTTGTTCTGGCAATCGGGGCATTTAGAAAATCGTATTTCAGGATATGGATTGAGAGAAAAATTATACTTTTGGGGCAAGTAACCGAATTTGTGCCTCATTCTATCTCTATTCATTCCTCTATCCCCAAAATCTAATTCCATTAATTCAAGCCATATCGCCCTCACACATCTAACTTTGCTAAAGCTTTAAACGCCATGACCCTGCTCATGCCATTCCTTCTCCTGTTGCCAGTGTTTCTCTAACGCTTTGTAATACGCAGCATACTTCTTCTTATCTGGCGCTACCATTTTTTGATGATCTGTTCCGGGAATATCTTCAAATTTTAATGGCGGCACCTTCAAACGTTTATCATCCAAAGGACTTTTTCGAGCAGGACGCTTTGTTTTCCACCATTTGTATAATTCACAAATCTCTCTCCAATCCCGCTTATGCGTGTCATCTGCATTCCAATCCACAATTTCGTCCGGTTTTTCCTGCTCTACAAAATCCACTAAGATTTGAAATACAGCATGTAGCATGATCTCATCTCGATCTTGCCACCCTTTTTTTAATGTATGAATCTTGAGATATTTCATATTGTGCCGAATGACTGGCATCAGCCGCGGCCTTTAGAACATCGGCTGCATACCTTGGTCGGGTGCCGATTTCTCCTTCCAGTTTTTTACCAGCATGATGAGACTATGGATCCCAATAGCAAACATAATGGTGTAATGTAAGAATCTTTGCTTGACGCATAGTCAGAGAAGAATATATCTGCTGGTACGACTTCTTCAGCCTTGAGCCAGTTTTCAATTGACTACCAGTTCGGTTGACCACACTGCTCACAGAACTGTATGCCCCCACATTGAAAGCCTTGGCGCGATTTCATGCCAGACTGTCTCTGCTTAGTCGCCTTGCAAGACGTCCCCCTCTCCATTTAACTACTTAAGAATGCCCCCAATTCAACGTGGCCTGATAAGAGTTGGGCCGGATATTAGATAAATTGATAGCCCATCTGTACCCAATAATGCCAATCCTCAACCGCTTGCTTAGTTTGTGTTGCCGTAGCACTGATGGGGGTGAGTTGGGACAGCGGAACCGCCAAACCATCCCTTTCCCAGCGCATAGTAACGAACATCTCTTTCTCACACTCCTCTTCAGGAGCCATCCCAATGACATCAACCTCATCTTTGACGTGCAACGGTGAGATAGCACGTTTCGCATTGCAAACAGCAGTAAACGGAAACTGAAGCTTCTCTTCGAGGTAATAATACCATCCCATCGCTTGTTCTTCAGGGCCGTATGCGTCAACGATGATCTCCATCACTATGCGTTGTTCTCGGATTTCATCTTTTTTGATTTTGGCCATGTCATAAATCGGTTATTCGATTGTTGATATGTGTGTCCAACGCGGCTAATCAGCCGCACGGTTTTTTGTGTCGGCTGATTAGCCTGGTAGAAGGCTCATAACCCTTCAAGTCTATCAATTTCTTTTCTAATATCTTTTATTACATCAGTGTTATGGATTGTTTTTTTATTCCCGCTCTTGATTGATATGATGTAAAAAACCTCGCCACCATATTTTCGTAGAAATTTCTTATGTGTTTCCTCTTGTAAAGCCTTCTCCTTAAAGATCTGCGGAATATGTGATACACCCCCTGCTGGTTTTACTTGAAGGCCGATGTATCTATCTTTGATCTTGATGAAAAAATCGACATTAAAGAGTCTATCCCATTTATCTGGTGCCGGCTCAATCTTACATCCCAGAATTTCCTATCTAAGAATAACCATCAGATAGCTCCCTTTCAATTATTGCAATTGGGAAAGTATCCCAGTTTTCATCCTCCATCGTTGTCTCAAATGCTTCCAGCAATCTAGCCGTCACTCTTGGCTCTAAATCGGTTAAATAAATTTCTACTGTTCTGATCAATTGAGTACCTCCTTCATTATTTGAGCACATGTAGGGTGAAGAATCAAACCTCCATGAGTCACTCAGATGATATGGCCGTTAGCTTTGGAGCCAAAAAAGAAGCTCAAGAAAGCATTTAATTCAACGATCGATCGCCCTCTTTTTTATTTGTGAAGTTGCCCAATAGGTTGTTCGAGAACGCAAACCAGCCTAAGTTCTGAGCACATTATAATGGTGCATCTAATGATATTGCACGCTAGCTTGAGTTTACTAAGCATGCCGGAACAAGATTGGCTATCCGCTTGATTTTGCAGGAAAAATAGGGCTAATAGTCTGTATACACTGAATCTATCTTAATTGCTATTAGTAAGACTAACCTATCAGAAAATCCTCGAATGTCAAGATGGGACAGAGAAATATAAATCAGTGTATACGTAAAATAAACTTAAATTGGCTGTATTTTCAATATGTTGACTAAACGCTTCAAATTATTGTAGTAAACTCAAGCAGATGCTGTGTCCAAAAATAGAAAATCAAAAATTTCCTACAAATCTCTAGAAATCACACCGTTTTTTTGCTAGACTCTAAATCCATGCTTAATGGTCCGATATTTCTATGCACTTCCCAAGTACAAACAGATTCACCTCGATAAGGTGTAAAAGCAGAAGTTAACTCGGATCGGCGTTGAACGTTACTAATTCTCTTTTAGATGAATTTTAGATGAATAATATAAAAACTCACCATGTCTTCTTTACAACTAAGTTCACTCAAGAGTGTCTTGAGCACTGCTGTTTTGGAGCCTCAGTTTCAAATTCGCTTGCTAATGTCAAAGCAGGCGACATAGCTTTTTTATTTGACGGCCTCAAATGGATAGTATTTGGTCCATTTGAAATTATTTCTGACCAGCAACGCATCGACAAACGCCCCATTTATGGTAAGGACAAACGAGGAAATGTACGTTACAAAAATAGAGTGTGGTTCAAAACTGAAATGGCCAAAGCTACACCCATGGTAAAGCTTTATTCAGACGAAAGAGATGCTTCCAGGCTCTCATTTATTTTGAACAGATACATCATAGCCACACTCATTGCGAATAAACAAGTAAATGCAACACCCCTTACCACAACTGAAGGCCATTATCTCATAGAAAAGACACTCCGATTAGGAAATACCATTTTAACTAATCGGCCTCAGATTCCCTGTAACATTGAAGCTGTCTTTCCAGTTCATGTGCTTCGCCGCCCTGCCAGTGAGGCAGGTGTGGAGGTACTTGTACTCAATAAGAGGTGCCAAGGCTATCTTTCCGAATTCGTTGATTCCTTCTCCAGACAGACATCGTATTTCAATCAATTCGTTTTGGGCTTCCAGCGGCAAGTGGATGTTCTGATTGATGCACAAGATAGGCTTGCACTTATTGAGATAAAGCTGGCTAAAAATAAACAAAATCCATTTGATCAGATTTTGGAGTATCTTTATTATTGCCTTAGCTCTTTCCGACTGCATTACAAACGTTCAAAAGCAATAGAAATAATTGATCTGGTTGCACTCATCGAGAATGGAAGCCAATATTTATCAGACAATGCAATCAGAGCATTTTCCAGAAGATGTGTCGAGATAGGTGATAAAGAAAACATTGAAATTAATGCCCATACAGTTATTTACAAAATATCATCCAAATCATTAGAAACAGAAGTCTGTGTAATATGATAGCTGGCCCCTTTCTGAATTAAGCTCCATTAGGCGAAAACCCAACTGCTTCACAGAACTTTATTATTTCTGTTCGAATCGGGATTACTTTATATCGACCGTAATAGACTGATCGTGCAAATTGGTCCCCTATATTAATACATAGTCTGCAACCATTTTCGAGTATTCGATAGGATTCTTTCCAAACTAAAAGAAAACGATTCCTACCCAGCCAAATGACAAGGCCATGTATAGTCTGACCAA